>OKVR01000280.1_pt1 | contig 15799 bp, 15 predicted proteins | sample 1606891 | NCBI WGS metagenome assembly OKVR01 (sample SAMN03281011, study PRJEB24777) | human gut metagenome | isolation source: fecal sample PR176 from 1 month old male Indian infant, caesarean delivered... | place: Singapore | collected 2006-01-13 | reverse complement strand
CTCCTCGCTGAATGGCGCTGGCATTTCCCTTGCGCGCTAACTGCTGCATCATTTTTTAATCAGATAGTCGCGGCAGTGAGTTACAGAATTTTCATGAAAACGTGATGCTTGTTGAATTTTTCGATCCGGCTCGCAAGAGAAGGCTTACCCTTCAATAGGATCGACATCCAGCACCACTCACTTTTTCGCCTCCGGCAGCGTATTGATCAGCGCCAGCGTACCGCTGACGATATGCTGCAGGCGCACCCGCGAAGGATGCTGCAGCAATATCTGCCACCGCCAGCGGCCGCCGCGCTTCGGCGCCAGCGCCGGAACCGGACCGAGCACCCATAGCTTGTCGTCGGCCAGCGGACTGGCCTGCAGCAGATTGCGCAGCTGCTGTAAAAACAGCGGCGCCTGCTGGTTGTTATGGTCTTCCGCACGAATCAGCACATGGCTGGTCCACGGCGGTAGCTGCATTGTCTGCCGCTCTGCCAGCGCCTGTTCGGCGAAAGCGTCGTAGCCTTTATACAGCAGGGTCTGCAGCAGAGGGTGTTCCGGATGGTGGGTTTGCAGGATCACTTCGCCCTGTTTTCCTGCCCGCCCCGCTCGCCCGGAGACCTGGGTATAGAGCTGAGCGAAACGCTCGGCGGAGCGGAAATCCGCGGAAAACAGCGCCCCGTCGACGTCCAGCAGGGAGACGAGGGTGACGTCCGGGAAGTGGTGGCCTTTGGCCAGCATCTGGGTGCCAATTAAAATACGCGCCCCACCGCGATGGACGGCGGCGAGATGCTCTTCCAGCGCCCCTTTGCGGCTGGTGGTATCGCGGTCGATACGCGAGATAGGCACGTCAGGAAACAGCGGCGCCAGGGCCTGCTCCAGCTGTTCGGTGCCGATACCCACCGGCACCAGGTGCGTGGAGCCGCAGGAGGGGCACTGGCGCGGGATAGGGCGCTGACTGTCGCAATGGTGGCAGCGCAGATGGTGCTGCGCCTGGTGCAACGTATAGTAGCTGTCGCAGCGCGGACATTCCGCTATCCAGCCGCAGTCGTGGCACAGCAGCGCTGGCGCAAAGCCGCGGCGGTTAAGAAACAGGATCACCTGGTTATCCGCCTGCAGATGCTGACGCATACGGCCAATCAGCGCGGGAGACAGACCTGCCTGCAGCGGTTGCCCTTTGAGATCGAGCACGTGCTGCTGGGCAGGGCGCGCATTGCCCGCGCGTTTGCTTAAGGTTAACTGGCGGTATTTGCCCTGGCGGACGTTATGCAGGGTCTCCAGCGCCGGCGTCGCCGAGCCGAGAATTATCGGGATCTGTTCGCTGTGGGCGCGCCATACCGCCAGGTCGCGGGCATGATAGCGCCAGCCTTCCTGCTGCTTGTAGGAGCTGTCATGCTCTTCGTCGATGACGATGACGCCGAGGTCTTTAAACGGGGTAAACAGCGAGGAGCGGGTGCCGATCACAATGGCCGCTTCGCCGTTTTTCGCCTTCAGCCAGGCCGAGAGACGTTCGCTGTCATTGAGCCCGGAGTGCAGGACTTCCACCGGCGCGTTAAAGCGCTGGCGAAAACGGGCGATGGTTTGCGGCGTCAGGCCGATCTCTGGCACCATCACCAGCGCCTGGCGCCCCTGCGCCAGCACATTCTCCAGCACGCTCAAATACACTTCCGTTTTCCCGGAGCCGGTAATACCCGCCAGCAGCCAGGCGGAGAAGCGATCGGCGGCGCTGTGGATCGCGCCGACGGCGGTGGCCTGCTCGGTATTAAGACGCAGGCGTTCGCCAGCCACCGAATACGCGCTGCGCCAGTCGGTGAGGGTGGGCGCTTCGCAGGCCAGCTCCGCCAGCCCTTTGCCGCGCAGCGCCTGCAGCGCCGCTTCATTAAATTCCAGTTCGCCGACCTGATGACGCCAGATTTTGCCCTGGCGCAGCGCCGCCAGCGCCTGCTGCTGCTTCGGCGAGCGTTTCAGACCGTTAAGATCGACGGCCTGCCCCTGCTCGGTGGCGAACCAGTACCACAGCGGCGTAGCGCTGGCGGGTTTACCCTGGCGCAGCAGAATGGGCAACGCATGGAACAGCACATCGCCGATCGGGTGATGGTAGTACTCAGCCGCCCACATCAGCAACCGCCAGACGGTACCGGAGAAGACCGGTTCGTCGTCCAGCGCTTCCGCGACCGGTTTTAGCTCGTCCAGCGGCAGCTCGCTGCGCTCGCTGACCGCCGCGACAATGCCGATCCGCTCCTGTTTGCCGAACGGCACCCGCACCCGACAGCCCGCTTTGACCGCCATGCCGTCAGGCAGCAGATAGTCAAAGGTGCGCGGTAGCGGAACGGGTAGGGCAACGTGGGCGACGGGCATGTCATCTTCCTGACTTGAAATCTGGCGGGATAGTATACACATTACGATAAGGCGGCGCGGATCAGTTTGCATATGCTGGTCAAATTCTGTATGATTCGCCGCCTTTGATGCGCTTTATATCGCATTGAAGATTGACCATTACCGTGTGCTTCACGCTGTCAGCAGCGTAGAGGGCGACGGGAAATTACTAATATCGCGTGGTGTCTGGCGTTAGGGCTGGAAGAGCGACGCGGCCTTAACTGAGGTTCTCCCATGAAAAAAGGTATTCACCCAAATTACGACGAAATTACTGCTACCTGTTCTTGCGGTAATGTCATGAAAATCCGCTCCACTGTAGGTCATGACCTGAACCTCGACGTGTGCGGCAAATGCCACCCGTTCTTCACCGGCAAACAGCGTGATGTTGCTACCGGTGGCCGTGTTGACCGCTTCAACAAGCGCTTCAGCATCCCGGGCAGCAAGTAAGTTGCCAGAAGAAGCCGCCTCAGGGCGGCTTTTTTGTGTCTCTCGCCTGCCTGGGCGAGAAAGAAAAAGGGCGGAAGAGTGCTTCCGCCCTTTTTATTGTCTCAGTATTCCCACGTATCCGGGTCGATACCCAGTTCACGCATAATCGCTTTCGCCGCTTCCGGGATCTCATCGCTGCGCTCTTTACGCAGGTCTTCATCGTTAGGCAACGGTTGTCCGGTAAAGGCATGCAGGAACGCTTCGCACAGCAGCTCGCTGTTGGTCGCGTGACGCAGGTTATTCACCTGACGACGCGTACGTTCATCGGTGAGGATTTTTAACACCTTCAGAGGAATGGAAACCGTAATTTTCTTTACTTGCTCACTCTTCTTACCGTGCTCAGCGTATGGGCTGATATATTCGCCGCTCCATTCAGCCATGAGATACCTTAATCCTCTGTTTATTAGTGAAGGGCCAGAATATTCCGCCCGGGCTATAATTGCGCGTAGTTTACCGTAAGCGCAGGCTTTCTGACATGAGATAAGCCGCCGCCGACGTGCGCTAATGCATATAATTTTAACGGCTATTTGCACTTTGCTCAATCTATACGCAAAGAAGTTTAGATGTCCAGATGTATTGACGTCTATTGTGACAATGATTACTCTGGAGCCTGACTTTTCACCGATTCAGCCCAGGAACTTCCCAACATGACGCGTAAACAGGCCACCATCGCAGTGCGTAGCGGTTTAAATGACGACGAGCAGTACGGTTGCGTTGTCCCGCCGATCCACCTCTCCAGTACCTATAACTTCACCGACTTTAATGAACCTCGCGCTCACGACTACTCCCGCCGCGGCAACCCGACGCGTGATGTGGTGCAGCGTGCCTTAGCGGAGCTGGAGGGCGGCGCTGGCGCGGTGCTGACCAATACCGGTATGTCGGCGATCCTGCTGGTGACGACGGTGTTCCTTAAGCCTGGCGATCTGCTGGTGGCGCCGCACGACTGCTACGGCGGCAGTTACCGTCTGTTCGATAGCCTGGCGAAGCGCGGCTGCTATCGCGTTCAGTTCGTCGATCAAAACGATGAGCAGGCGCTGCGGGCGGCGCTGGCGGAAAAACCGAAGCTGGTGCTGGTCGAAAGCCCAAGTAATCCATTGCTGCGGGTAGTGGATATTGCGAAAATCTGTGGTCTGGCGCGCGAAGCCGGGGCGATCAGCGTGGTCGATAAGCACCTTCCTGAGTCCGGCGCTGCAAAACCCGCTGGCGCTGGGCGCCGATCTGGTGTTGCACTCCTGTACTAAATACCTTAATGGTCACTCTGATGTGGTGGCCGGGGTGGTGATTGCCAGCGATCCGGCGACTGTCACCGAACTGGCATGGTGGGCGAATAATATTGGCGTCACCGGCAGCGCCTTCGACAGCTATCTGCTGTTGCGCGGGCTGCGGACGCTTTCTCCACGCATGGAAGTGGCGCAGCGTAATGCCCTGGCGATTGTCGAGTATCTGAAAACCCAGCCACTGGTGAAAAAGCTGTATCATCCGTCGCTGCCGGAAAACCAGGGGCATGAAATTGCGGCGCGTCAGCAAAAAGGTTTTGGCGCAATGTTAAGCTTCGAGCTGGACGGTGACGAGCAGACGCTGCGCCGTTTCCTGAGCGGGCTGTCGCTGTTTACACTGGCGGAATCGCTGGGGGGCGTTGAAAGCCTGATTTCCCATGCGGCAACGATGACGCATGCCGGCATGGCGCCTGAAGCGCGTGCCGCCGCCGGAATTTCAGAAACGCTCCTGCGTATTTCGACCGGTATTGAAGATGGTGAAGATTTAATTGCCGACCTGGAAAATGGCTTCCGGGCAGCAAACGAGGAATAAAGATGAGTGTGATTGCGCAGGCAGGGGCGAAGGGTCGTCAGCTGCACAAATTTGGTGGGAGTAGTTTAGCGGATGCGAAATGTTACCTGCGCGTCGCGGGGATCATGAAGGAGTATTCGCAGGCGGGGGACATGATGGTCGTCTCCGCCGCTGGCAGCACCACCAACCAGCTGATCAGCTGGCTTAAGCTTAGCCAGAGCGATCGCCTTGCTGCGCATCAGGTTCAGCAGTCGCTTCGCCGCTATCACACCGAACTGATTGGTGGTCTGGTGGAGCCTGCGGCGGCGGATACGCTGATAGCCGCCTTTATCCACGACCTTGAGCGTCTGGCTGGTCTGCTGGACGGCGGGGTTTCCGAAGCGGTCTATGCGGAAGTGGTCGGCCATGGGGAAGTGTGGTCCGCGCGCCTGATGGCGGCGGTTCTCAACCAGCTGGGAATGGAAGCCGCCTGGCTTGACGCGCGCGCGTTCCTGCGCGCGGAACGTGCCGCGCAGCCGCAGGTGGATGAAGGATTATCCTATCCACTGCTGCAGCAGCTGATGGCGCAGCATCCTAACAAACGTCTGGTGGTGACCGGCTTTATCTCCCGCAACCAGGCCGGTGAAACCGTCCTGCTGGGCCGTAACGGGTCTGACTACTCCGCCACCCAGATCGGTGCGCTGGCGGGCGCTTCCCGCGTCACTATCTGGAGCGACGTCGCCGGGGTGTACAGCGCGGATCCGCGCAAGGTGAAAGACGCCTGTCTGCTGCCGCTGCTGCGTCTGGACGAAGCCAGCGAGTTGGCGCGTCTGGCCGCGCCGGTGCTCCATGCCCGCACGCTACAGCCGGTTTCCGCCAGCGATATCGATCTGCAGTTACGCTGCAGCTATACGCCGGAACAGGGTTCCACGCGCATTGAGCGCGTGCTGGCCTCCGGTACTGGCGCCCGGATTGTCACCAGCCATGACGACGTCTGCCTGGTGGAGTTCCAGGTGCCGGCCGGTCACGATTTCAAACTGGCGCATAAAGAGCTGGACGCCCTGCTCAAACGCGCCCAGCTGCGCCCGTTAGCCGTTGGCGTCCATGCCGACCGCAAGCTGCTGCAGTTTTGCTATACCTCCGAGGTGGCCGACAGCGCGCTGAAGCTGCTCGATGAAGCAGGTCTGCCGGGCGAGCTGCGTCTGCGTCAGAAGCTGGCGCTGGTGGCGATGGTGGGCGCTGGCGTCACCCGTAACCCCCTGCATTGCCACCGTTTCTGGCAGCAGCTGAAAGGGCAGCCAGTGGAGTTCACCTGGCAGTCGGAAGAAGGAATCAGCCTGGTGGCCGTGCTGCGCGCCGGGCCGACGGAAAGCCTGATCCAGGGGCTGCACCAGTCCTTGTTTCGTGCCGAAAAGCGTATTGGCCTGATGCTGTTCGGCAAAGGAAACATCGGTTCCCGCTGGCTGGAGCTGTTCGCCCGTGAACAAACCACGCTCTCGGCGCGCACCGGCTTTGAGTTTGTTCTCGCCGGCGTGGTCGACAGTAAACGCAGTCTGCTGAACTATGACGGGCTGGACGCCAGCCGGGCGCTAGCTTTCTTCAACGATGAAGCGGTGGAGCAGGATGAAGAGTCGCTGTTCCTGTGGATGCGCGCGCACCCGTACGATGATTTAGTGGTGCTGGACGTCACCGCCAGCGAACAGCTGGCCGACCAGTATCTTGATTTCGCCAGCCATGGCTTCCACGTGATCAGCGCCAACAAGCTGGCGGGGGCCAGCAGCAGCGATAAGTATCGCCAGATCCACGACGCGTTTGAGAAGACGGGGCGCCACTGGCTATATAACGCCACCGTGGGCGCCGGCTTGCCGGTGAACCATACGGTGCGCGACCTGATCGACAGCGGCGATACTATTCTCGGCCTGAGCGGTATCTTCTCGGGAACGCTCTCCTGGCTGTTCCTGCAGTTTGATGGCACCGTGCCGTTCACCGACCTGGTGGATCAGGCGTGGCAGCAGGGGCTGACCGAGCCGGATCCGCGCGTCGATCTGTCAGGTAAGGATGTGATGCGTAAGCTGGTGATCCTCGCGCGGGAAGCGGGCTATGACATCGAACCGGATCAGGTGCGTGTGGAATCACTGGTCCCGGCGCACTGTGAAGAGGGGTCGGTCGATCACTTCTTTGAGAATGGCGAAGAGCTGAACGAGCAGATGCTGCAGCGTCTGGAAGCGGCCCGCGAGATGGGGCTGGTGCTCCGCTACGTGGCGCGCTTTGATGCCAACGGCAAAGCTCGCGTCGGCGTGGAAGCGGTACGCGAAGAGCACCCGCTGGCGGCGCTGCTGCCGTGCGATAACGTCTTTGCCATCGAAAGCCGCTGGTATCGTGATAATCCGTTGGTGATCCGCGGGCCCGGCGCCGGGCGTGACGTGACCGCCGGGGCGATCCAGTCGGATATTAACCGTCTGGCGCAGCTACTGTAATCCCGAGAAAAAGACCAGGACAGGCCTGGTCTTTTTTTGTTAGTGCGCCGCAAAAACCGCTTTAGCGGCAAACAGGCCGTTTAGCGCCGCCGGGAATCCGGCGTAGACCGCCATCTGCATGATCACTTCCGTAATTTCCTCTTGCGTCAGACCAACATTTAATCCCGCGGCAATATGCACTTTCAGCTGCGGCTCGGCGTTACCCAGCGCGGTGAGCGCGGCGATGGTGGCGATTTCCCGGCTGCGCAAATCAAGCCCTGGCCGGGCGTAAATATCGCCGAAGGGGAACTCAATCAGATAGCGGGCGAAGTCGGGGGCGATATCCCGCAGGCTGTCGACGACGGCTTCCCCGCCGTGACCGTCCACGCGCTGAAGCATTTCCTGACCGGTGATATAACGTTCGCTGGACATCGTTTTTTCCTCTCTGTGATGAAGCGTTGAGAGGAAGGGTAGGGAAGTTTGCCGGACTTGAGTAATACCCTTTTCGTGATACCTTTTCAGTATGACAACTTCGCGATTGCATTCTCTCGATATCCGCCTGCTGCGCGCCTTTGCGGTGGTGGCGGAGGAAAATAACATCAGCCGGGCGGCGCAGCGGTTATTTATCTCGCAGCCGCCGCTGAGTCGCCATATGCGCCATCTGGAAGCGCAGCTGGGGGTGACGCTGTTTCAGCGCCATAGCAAAGGCCTGATCCTTACCGACGCGGGCAGAGAGGTGCTGGCGATGATTCGGCCCATGCTGGCGCTCCAGGAACGCACGCTGGCGGCATTGAGTGAGCTCTCCGTTCACTCACCGCCGTCTCTGCGTCTGGGCGTGACGACCGCCTTCGAACAAGGCATTTTCGCCGCTGTTGAATCTGCGCTGAGCGAACATACCCGCGCGTTGCATATCACCCGCCACGCTTCACCGGCGCTGGCTCAGCAGGTGCGCAAAGGCAAACTCGATGCGGCGCTGGTTGCGCTGCCGCTCAATACTGATGGGCTGCACTTGCACCCATTGCCGTATCAGGAGCAGCTCATCGCGGCAGTGCCAGCCTCCTGGCCGGAAGCCGCCACACCAGCGTTAACGCTAAGCGCGCTCAATCACCGGCCGTTGTTCTGGTTTAAACGTGAGCGTAACCCCGATTTCTTTGACTACACGCGACGCATTTTCGACCGGGCTGGCTATACCCCCGCTTATGTGGAAGAGCCTGCCGAACATGATGTGCTGCTGGCGCGAATTGCGCGTGGGGAAGGCATGATCCTCCTGCCGGCGTCCTTTTCTGCAATTCAGCGTCAGGGGGTGGTGTTCTGTCCTGTCGCTGAAGGCGACAGCATGCCGTTAAGCCTTGGGGTGATCTACGCGCCTCACCAGGCAGGAGCCGTGCGGCAATGGCTCTCACTGCTGGATGATCACCTGACGGCTCGCTCGTCTCATGCTGAACATCGTCCTACCCCATGTTGACCGCAGAGCGGGCTCTTTCGGCTGGCAAAGCGCCGGTAGATGAAGTTTTTTCATGTTGGCAGCCTTTTCCTCACTCTTTACGCAGATTTTTCTATTGACGCCCGGGCGCTTTTCCGTCATTTTTACATCTGGACGTCTAAACGTATAGAAGTTCGCAACACAACAGCCATTACATGCGATTGATGAGGTAAGGTATGAGCTTTTTTTCACGCCAATCAGCGGGAAGCCCTGAATCAGAGCCTGGCGGAAGTCCAGGGCCAGATTAATGTGTCCTTTGAATTCTTTCCGCCGCGCACCAGTGAAATGGAGCAGACCCTGTGGAACTCCATCGATCGCCTTAGCAGCCTGAAACCGAAGTTTGTATCGGTGACCTATGGCGCGAACTCCGGCGAGCGCGATCGCACCCACAGCATCATCAAGGGCATTAAAGAGCGAACCGGTCTGGAAGCGGCGCCGCACCTGACCTGTATCGATGCGACTCGCGATGAGCTGCGCACTATCGCCCAGGATTACTGGAACAACGGCATCCGCCATATCGTCGCGCTGCGCGGCGACCTGCCGCCGGGCAGCGGTAAACCGGAGATGTATGCCGCCGATCTGGTCAGCCTGCTGAAAGAGGTGGGGGATTTCGATATCTCTGTTGCCGCGTATCCGGAAGTGCATCCGGAAGCGAAAAGCGCTCAGGCGGATTTGCTCAACCTGAAACGCAAAGTCGAGGCAGGCGCCAACCGCGCGATCACCCAGTTCTTCTTCGATGTGGAAAGCTACCTGCGTTTTCGCGATCGCTGCGTCTCAGCGGGCATCGACGTGGAAATTATTCCGGGTATCCTGCCGGTATCCAACTTTAAACAGGCGAAAAAGTTTGCGGATATGACCAACGTTCGTATCCCGGTGTGGATGTCGAAAATGTTCGAAGGTCTCGATAACGATGCCGAAACCCGTCAGCTGGTGGGGGCTAACATCGCTATGGACATGGTGAAGATTTTAAGTCGGGAAGGGGTAAAAGATTTCCACTTCTACACCCTGAACCGCGCCGAAATGAGCTACGCCATCTGCCATACGCTGGGCGTGCGTCCGGCCTGAGTGCTTGCCGTTTCCGCCGCCAGTGGGCGACACGTCCGGCAGATAAACATAAAAAACACCCGGCTGACGCCGGGTGTTTTGTTTTGCTCTGGATTATTCCCATTCCTGCAGGAAGCGCTGGCCATATTGGTCGGCGACCAGCAGCGCGGCGTAGACCTGGTCGGAGTTAGCCCCGCCCGGCATATTGTGAATGGTTTCGCCTTCAGCGCAGGCGGCTTCCGCCACCAGGCGCATTTTGGTCGGGATGTCGCCTTTGATATCCAGCTGCGCCAGGGTGATCGGCAGCCCAACGCTGTGACACAGCGCGGCGACGGTCTCGATCTCTTCCACCGGCGCGTTTTCCAGCACCAGCTGCGTCAGGGTGCCGAACGCCACTTTTTCACCGTGATAATAGTGATGAGCGTCAGGGATGGCCGTCATGCCGTTATGAATTGCGTGGGCTGCCGCCAGGCCACCGCTTTCAAAACCGACGCCGCTCAGATAGGTGTTGGCTTCCACCACCCGCTCCAGCGCCGGAGTGACCACGTGCTGTTCGGCGGCCAGCATCGCTTTTTTCACCCTCTTCGAGTAAGGTGTTGTAGCACAGCTCGGCCAGCGCCAGCGCCGCCTGGGTGCATTTCCCGCCCGCCATGGTGGTGGCGCCGCTGCGTGAGCAGGCGCGGGCTTCGAACCAGGTGGCCAGCGCATCGCCAATTCCGGCTGCCAGCAGGCGAGCCGGCGCGCCGGCAACGATCTGCGTATCGACAATGACCATGTTAGGGTTATGCGGCAGCATCAGATAGCTGTCGAACTCCCCCTTCGTCGGTGTAAATCACCGACAGCGCGCTGCACGGCGCATCGGTGGAGGCGATGGTAGGGGCGATCGCCACCGGCACCTTCATAAAATGGGCCAGCGCTTTCGCGGTATCCAGGGTTTTACCACCGCCGATCCCCAGCACGGCGGTGCATTTCGCACTGCCGGCGATATCGCGCAGGCGATTGATTTCATTATGCGAACATTCACCGCCAAACGGCGCGATTTCCGCCGCCAGGCCGGCATCGGCCAGGCTTTTGCGTAGCATCTCTTCCGCGAATCCCAGCACGAATTTATCGCCAACGACCAGCCAGCGTTCGGCCAGCGGTTTCAGGTAGTCGCCAAGGCGCTTGATGGCGCCTGCGCCCTGAATGTATTTGCCTGGTGATTGAATAATGCGATCCATTACGATTCCTCCTCGATGACCGTGATGCCGCCCGCAGGCGGCGCGCGGGTCCGGTTACAGGTTCAGCGTGCCAAAGGCGTTATTCCAGTCCTGTTCAAACTTCTCTATGGCTGACTCTACCGCAGGGGTGCCGAGCATTTGTTGCGCTACATCTAGTGGAAGGGTGATGGCTTCGCAGCCAGCCAGCAGGCAATCCAGCGCCTGACGGGGCGTTTTTGAAGCTCGCCGCCAGCACTTTGCTTTCGGGCGCATGCATTTCCAGCAGGGATTGCAGCTCCTGCACCATGCGGATGCCGTCCCCGCCCTGAGCGTCGACGCGGTTAACGTAAGGCGCGACGTACTTTGCGCCGGCCAGCGCGGCCAGCAGACCCTGTGAGGCGCTGTAGACGGCGGTGCCAAGGGTTGGGATGCCTTCTTTCTTCAGCAGCTTGATAGCGGCGAGGCCTTCGGCGGTGACCGGGATTTTGACCACGATGCCCGGCACGGCGTTGCTCAGGCGTTTGGCTTCTGCCACCATGCCCTGCGCATCGCGGCTCATGGTCTGCGCGAACAGAATCCCTTCCGGGCCAACGGCTTTTTGCAAGCGCGGCAGTACATCCCAGACCGGTGTTTTTCCGGCGGCGATAATGCTCGGGTTGGTGGTCACCCCGGCCAGCGGGTAGATGCGGGCCAGGCGTTCCACTTCGGCGACGTTGGCGGTATCCAGATAGAGTTCCATAGTGTTTTCCTCAATGCTTAATTCGGTGCTGTCGTTGAGGTAAGCATACGGCTTTCGTTTGAAGGATCGCCAGATGACAAATTTGCCAAAAACTGGATAAATGTACGCATCGCGATTAAGGATGATTTAGATCACATTTATCGACGCTGCCTGGGATGGCAGGAAGCTATAGCGCGCACAAAAGTCAGGTTTAACACACAAAAATCTAGTTTTTTACCGGGGATGATTTTTCCGTCAGCTGGCTATGGTACTGGCGGCGGTATTCAGACGGCGAGCGTTCCGTGGTTTTGCGGAACAGGCGGCAGAAGTAGTTACTGTCGGCGAAGCCGCAGGCGTGGGCGATGTCTTTCACTTTCATATCGTGGCCCTTCAGCAGCATACGGGCCTGTTCGAGACGAATATGGTTCAGATATTCATTGAAGCCCATTGGCCCACATTTCTGGAACAGATGGGAAAGATAGTTAGGAGAGAGATAGAACGCCTGGGCGACCGATTCCCGGCTCAGCGGCTCCGGGTAATGGACCTCGATGTACTGACGGATTGCCTCGAACAGCGCCTGGCTGCGCGAGGAGGTTTGCGCCTGGCTGCCGAGAAGATCATGGCAGTGGCTGAGCAGGCTGATGACGATGCTGCGGGCGGTTTGCTGCTCCTGCGGCTGCATCCGGATCTCGTTGAGCGCCTGCAGCAGAAAGGAACCGACGCGCGGCCCACGACGCAGCGCCTGTAGTTTTTCCAACAACGGCGATCGTCTCGCATTCCAGCGCTGCAGCGAGCACTCCAGCTGCTGCTTAGCGAACAGGATGCTTAACAGCAGGCAGGGCGCCTGCCACTGTGGGCAGTTCCAGCTATCGCCAGGAATATAGAGCACGTCATGGGTCTCCAAGGGGCGGGGCGTTATCGCCGAGCGCCTGGTCGCGCAATTGCCCATCGAGGAGGATATTCAGACGGGGAAAATCAACCTGCACCACCGGTTCAGCAGGCGAGCGCGTCTCGCCGGCGAAATAAACCCGGCCGAGGCTGGTCTGCTTTTTTAGCAATGCATCAATAAGTTGATTGATATCGTTGTCCATCATTGTTCCGCCCCGTGCATCACCCTTTTCATCATACCGGACATTATTCCAGCGGTAAAAGCGCCAGCCTGTCGCTATTGCTTCTTATTTGCGATATGTTATATCGTAACAATTTATCGCCATTGATAGCAAACTCAGGAGAGAGTAATGACCAGAAAGATCCCCCCTGCTGGCCTTGGGACTCGGCATGGCGCTCGCCAGCGCCCAGGCGTTCGCCCACGGCAACCATAGCCATGGGCCGGCGCTAACCGAAGTGGAGCGTCAGGCCAGCGAAGGCATTTTTGCGGATAAAGATGTGCAGGACCGCGCGCTGAGCGACTGGGAGGGCGTCTGGCAGTCGGTGAACCCATATCTGCTCAACGGCGATCTCGATCCGGTGCTGGAGCAGAAGGCGAAAAAGCCCGGCGGCAAGAGCGTGGAGGAGTATCGCGCCTATTATAAGAAGGGCTACGCCACCGATGTGGAACAGATTGGCATTGAAGATGACGTGATTGAGTTCCACGTCGGCGAGACCGTCAACAGCTGCAAATACCGCTATTCAGGCTACAAAATTTTGCATTACGCCTCCGGTAAGAAGGGCGTACGTTATCTGTTCGAGTGCCAGCAGGGCGATGCCAACGCGCCAAAATATGTCCAGTTCAGCGACCATATCATTGGTCGCGTAAATCGCAGCATTTCCATATTTTCATGGGCAATGAATCACAGGAAGCGTTGTTGAAAGAGATGGATAACTGGCCGACCTATTATCCGTATGCGCTGCATAAAGAACAGATCGTTGATGAGATGTTGCACCACTAAAACGGGTGAAAAATCCCGGCCGGGCGGCCGGGGGAAAGACATTGATTAGCCGGTGTTACGCATACCGGCGGCGACGCCGGCGATGGTGACCATCAGCGCTTGTTCAACGCGCGGATCCGGGTCTTTGCCCTCTTCTTCAGCCTGGCGTGAACGGTGCAGCAGTTCCGCCTGCAGGACGTTCAGCGGGTCGGTATAGATATTACGCAGCTGGATAGACTCGGCGATCCACGGCAGGTCAGCCATCAGATGGGAGTCGTTGGCGATGGCCAGCACGACGTTGATATCGGCAGCCAGCAGCTTGCGCAGCTCGGTACCCAGCGCCCACAGCTCCGGTTTCACCAGGCGCTGATCGTAATACTCCGCCAGCCACAGGTCGGCCTTCGAGTAAACCATCTCCAGCATGCCGAGGCGGGTGGAGAAGAACGGCCAGTCGCGACACATCGCTTCCAGTTCACTCTGTTTTCCGCCTTCGACTACCTTCTGCAGCGCAGCGCCAGCGCCCAGCCAGGCCGGAAGCATCAGGCGGTTCTGGGTCCAGGCAAAGATCCACGGAATGGCGCGCAGCGACTCGACGCCGCCGGTCGGGCGACGTTTTGCCGGGCGCGAACCCAGCGGCAGTTTGCCCAGCTCCTGCTCCGGAGTGGCGGAGCGGAAGTAAGGCACGAAATCTTTGTTTTCACGCACATAGCCGCGATACATCTTGCACGACACGTCGGACAGCTCGGCCATGATGTCGCGCCACTGCGGTTTGGGTTCCGGCGGCGGCAGCAGGTTGGCTTCGAGGATCGCGCTGGTATAGAGCGACAGGCTGCTGATGGTGACTTCCGGCAGGCCGTACTTAAAGCGGATCATCTCACCCTGCTCGGTAACGCGCAGGCCGCCTTTCAGGCTTCCCGGCGGTTGTGAGAGGAGCGCGGCGTGGGCCGGCGCGCCGCCGCGGCCAATGGAGCCACCGCGACCGTGGAACAGCGTCAGTTCGATTCCGGCTTTCTCACAGGTTTTGATCAACGCATCCTGCGCCTGGTACTGCGCCCAGGAGGCGGCCATCACCCCTGCGTCTTTCGCGGAATCAGAGTAGCCGATCATGACCATCTGTTTGCCCTGGATAAAAGCCGCGGTACCAGTCGATATTCAGCAACTGGGTCATGACGTCGTTGGCGTTGTTCAGGTCGTCCAGCGTTTCGAACAGCGGAGCCACCGGCAGGGCGAATCCAATCCCGGCCTCTTTCAGCAGCAGGTGAACCGCCAGCACGTCGGACGGCGTTTTCGCCATCGAGATCACGTAGGCGGCGATCGATCCGCGCGGCGCCTCGGCGATCACTCTGCAGGTGTCGAGAACTTCGCGGGTCTCTTCGCTGGGCTCCCACTGGCGCGGCAGCAGCGGACGTTTGGAATTCAGTTCGCGGATCAGGAAAGCCTGTTTGTCGGCTTCTGACCAGCTTTCGTAATCGCCGATCCCGAGGTAACGGGTCATTTCGCCCAGCGCTTCGGTATGGCGAGTGCTTTCCTGACGGATATCAATACGCACCAGCGGTACGCCGAAAGACTTCACGCGGCGCAGGGTGTCGAGCAGCTCGCCGTTGGCGATAATGCCCATGCCGCAGGCCTGCAGCGATTTATAGCAGGCGTACAGCGGCTCCCACAGCTGCTCGTTCTGCGTGATCAGTCCCGCCGGTTTCGGCAGCTTCTGACCTTTCAGGCGCGCTTCCAGCCAGGCCTGGGTCTCCATCAGCTGAGTGCGCATGTTTTTCATCAGGTAACGGTACGGTTCCTGAGCGCCCTCGGCGCCGGCCAGGGCACGCAATTCGTCGGTACACTCCACCATCGACAGCTCGGAGATCAGCACCTGCACATCTTTAAGGAACAGATCGGTCGCTTTCCAGCGGCTGAGCAGCAGCACGTGGCGGGTGATATCGGCGGTCACGTTCGGGTTGCCGTCGCGGTCGCCGCCCATCCACGAAGTGAAACGCACCGGGACAAAGTCCACCGGCAGCTGATAGCCGAGGTTGGCTTCCAGCTGTTCGTTCAGCTCGCGCAGGTAGTTAGGCACCCCTTCCCACAGGCTGTTTTCCACCACCGCGAAGCCCCATTTGGCTTCATCGACCGGGGAAGGGCGGTGCTTACGAATTTCATCGGTATGCCAGGACTGGGCGATCAGCTGGCGCAGACGGCGCATCAGCTGGTGGTGCTCGTAGTCCGCGATATCTTTGTTATCCAGCTGCTTGAGGCAGTTGTTCACCTCCACCATTTTATGGATCAGCGTCCGGCGGGTGATCTCGGTCGGGTGGGCGGTTAACACCAGCTCCAGGGACAGAGATTCCACCGCTTTTTTGATGGTCTCTTCGTTGAGATTGGGTTGGTCTTTGAGCTTTCTCAGGGTACGCGCAATGACTTCCGGATTG
>OKVR01000279.1_pt1 | contig 15805 bp, 14 predicted proteins | sample 1606891 | NCBI WGS metagenome assembly OKVR01 (sample SAMN03281011, study PRJEB24777) | human gut metagenome | isolation source: fecal sample PR176 from 1 month old male Indian infant, caesarean delivered... | place: Singapore | collected 2006-01-13 | reverse complement strand
CGTTTTCTCGCTTTTTGCCGGTCAGCAGATTCCATCGCCCGGATTACAGCCGGAAAACTCTTTATCCTCATTGCGGTAAAAGACCAGGTCCGGGGAGGCGTCGAGGAAAGAGCGCAAAAAGGAGGATTGCTGTTCGAGCTGGATCTGCGTCTCTTCACGCTCTTTCATCTCGATCTTCAGCTGCTCAAGGGTGGTCTCACGCTCGGCTTCCGCCTTTTCACGTTCGCCAATCTCCTGATTCAACTGCGCGATATTGTCTTTCAGCTGCACATTCAGCTTCAGATCGCGCTCGCGCATCTCCTCCAGCTTCTCCACCAGCCGCGAAAGACGCTGGCGGGACTCTTCGAGTTGCTCCACCACCACCGAGAGAAAGTAGACCGCCCAAGGGGTGATCAGCAGACCGAAGAAGATAGAGCGGATAACGTCGATGCTTTCAACCTGGCCATGCAGCACCATGGTGACCGCCATCTGTACCACGATGGCCAGCACCACCAGCGCAAGAGCCAACAGCATTGAAAAGCGGACCAGACCCAGCTTCATCATCAGGTCGACATAATACTGCGCCAGCATACGAATTTGCTTCATAGGGGATTCCTTCACGACAACTCCGCACAATAATACTCAATTCTGAGCAATGCGCTGTAAGTTGTGCAAAAATGCGGGAAGGAGCCGATATGACGGCTGGCCGCCAAGGCGAACCAGCCGCTAAAAAGAGGCATGGTCAGGAGGAGGCTAGCGCTTGCTTAGCGCCTCCCAGAGACCTTTGAGGTAGGTCACCCCGAGTGCGCGATCGTATAAACCATAGCCCGGGCGTCCGGTCTCTCCCCAGATAAAGCGGCCATGATCCGGGCGTATATAGCCGTCGAAGCCGTTATCGTGCAACGCTTGCATCACCTTGTACATATCCAGGGAGCCGTATTCTGACGGATGGGCGCACTCGTAAAAGTCTTTATCCTGCATCAGTTTAATATTGCGGACGTGGGCAAAATGGATCCGCTTGCGGCGGGTAAACTCAGCCAGAATAGCGTATACGTCGTTATCCGGATCTTCGGCAATCGAGCCGGTGCAGAGGGTAATGCCGTTGGCGGGTGAATCGACAGCCCGGCAGATCCAGTCCAGATCGTCGCGGTTTTTGACCACCCGCGGCAGGCCAAATATCGAGTACGGCGGATCGTCAGGATGGATCGCCATTTTCACGCCCACCTCTTCGCAAACCGGGATCACCGCCTGCAGAAAATAGACCAGGTTCTCCCGCAGCTTGTGGTCATCCACCGCGCTATATTTGGCAAACAGGGTCTGCACTTCCGCCAGCCGTTCCGGCTCCCAGCCCGGCAACGCGAAGCCGTTTGAATTCTCCAGGACCTCCTTCACCACGTCTTCCAGCCGCTTATCGATATCTTTCTTCTCAAAAGCCATCGTTAACGAGCCATCCGGCAGGACGTAGTTCATATCCGTCTTCATCCAGTCAAACACCGGCATGAAGTTATAGCAGATGACTTTGACGCCGAAGCGGGCAAGGTGGCGAATGGTCTGCTGATAGTTGGCAATATAGCGGTCACGGGAAGGGAGGCCGATTTTGATGTCGTCATGGATGTTGACGCTCTCTATCACCTCCATTTTCAGGCCTGCGGTATGGGCCTGGCTGACCAGACGCTCAATTTTATCCTCCGGCCATACCTCGCCGACCGCGACGTCATAGAGCGCGCCGACCACTCCCTCCACGCCGGGCACCTGGCGTATATGCTCTAATGAAACCTTATCTTCCTCTGGTCCAAACCAGCGCATTGTCATCTGCATCGTCATCACCTGCTCAACATAGTTTAATTTCACCCTACTACCATACCAGTAATCATAATTGATTGAGCCTTAACTGTCGTGATGACGATCACATTCCTGCTGACCGGCTCGTCGGTAAGGTCGCTTTCGCGGCATTCATAATTTTTCTCAATTTATTTCAATAGATTAATCATTCCCGGGCTTTTTCTGACGACCTTCGCCAAATGTGATCCAGAGCTAGTTATGATCAATTGCATACTTGTATGGTAATAAAAATAACGCTATTTGTTCAGAAAACAGACAAGGGAAGGAACAGAAATGAGAAGCGTCGTTGTCAAAGAGCCAAGCCAACTGAACATCGAATCCCGTCCGGTTCCCGCTCCGGGCGCCCACGAAGTCCGGGTGAAAATCGCCTTTGCCGGGATCTGCGGGTCCGATGTGCATATCTATCAAGGCCATAACCCCTTCGCGAAATATCCCCGCGTTATCGGCCATGAATTCTTCGGCATCATTGATGCCGTCGGCGAGCAGGTCTCTTCGGCACGCATCGGCGAGCGCGTCGCGGTCGACCCTGTCGTCAGCTGCGGCCATTGTTATCCCTGCTCGGTGGGGCGGCCGAATGTCTGTGCGCAGCTCCAGGTCATCTGGGGTTCACCGCGACGGCGGATTCAGCGACTACGCCTGCGTGCCGGCGAAAAACGCCTGGCGCATTCCGGAGGCCATCAGCGATCGTCAGGCGACGATGGTTGAGCCTTTTACCATTGCGGCAAACATTACCGCCCAGCTGCAGCCCACGGCGCAGGATATCGCCCTGATCTACGGCGCAGGTCCGATGGGTCTGACGGCGATCCAGGCGCTGAAGGGGGTGTATGGCGTTAAGCAGGTGATCGTAGTGGACCGCATTGCCGAACGTCTGCAGATGGCGCGGGACAACGGCGCCGATTTGACGCTGGATAACACTCACCAGCCGCTGGCGGAACAGCTGGCGCAGCGGCAGATAGCCCCCACGCTGATCATCGATGCCGCCTGCCATCCGGCGATCCTTCAGGAGGCCATTCACCTCGCCTCTCCCGCCGCACGCATCGGCATACTCGGCTTCTCCGGCGAGCCGTCCACCCTGACCCAGCAAAGCATCACCAGCAAAGAGATCTCCATTTTCTCCTCCCGGCTAAACAGCGGGCGTTTTCCGCTGGTTATCGACTGGATGGAGAAAGGCCTTATCCAGCCTGAGGCGTTAATCACCCACTGCATGCCGCTGGAGCAGGTAAAAGAGGCGATGGAGATTTTCGCCAACGATCGGAAAACTTGCTGCAAGGTATTGCTGCAGCTGGGTTAAATGCTAAATAACGGGCGACGTGAATATTGATATCCGTCGCGCCAGAGCTCAATAATATAATCATCATGGTGTCATCATGGGAAAAAATATCCGCTGGATTATCGTCCTGTTATTATTTTTAGTATATATGATTAATTATCTGGACCGGGTGGCGTTATCCATTACGGTACCAATGATTGAAAAGGATCTGGCGCTAAACGCTGAACAATTTGGTATTATTTTCGGCAGTTTTTTCTTCGGCTATGCGGTATTTAATTTTATTGGCGGTCTGGCCGTAGATAAGTTTGGCGCAACGCTGGTCCTGGGGCTGGCGGTGGGGATGTGGTCGCTGTTTTGCGGCTTAACTGCCTTTGCCACCGGCTTTTATTCCATGCTGATGCTGCGAGTCCTCTTCGGGATGGCTGAGGGCCCGATTTGCGCGTCGGCGAACAAGATGATCAACGGCTGGTTTCCCAAGAAGCAAGCGGCCACCGCCGTGGGGCTGCTCAGCGCCGGCTCTCCGCTGGGCGGCGCGGTTGCCGGCCCCATCGTCGGTTATCTGGCCCTGGCATTCGGCTGGCGCCCGGCGTTTATGATTATTTTCGCCATCGGCATTGTGTGGATGATAGTGTGGTTTTTTATTGCCGCTAACTCGCCGGAAAAACATAAACATGTCAGCCGGGAAGAGCTCATGCTCATTAATAATATGAAGCAAGAGGAGTCTGCGCTGGAATCAACTGAAAATCAAACCGCCCACTCGCTGGGTTGTTATCTCAAACAACCTATTATACTGGTGACGGCCTTTGCCTTCTTTTGCTACAACTATATTCTGTTTTTCTTTCTCAGCTGGTTTCCGTCCTATCTGGTTCAGCAGCACCATCTCGATATTAAACAGATGAGCCTCACCACCATGATCCCATGGATAGTCGGCTTTGTCGGTCTGGCGCTGGGGGGCTATATTTCCGATAAAATTTTTAAACTCACCGGACGCCTGCTGCTGTCACGCAAAATTGTGCTGGTGGTATGTCTGCTGATGGCCGCCATCTGTGTGGGGCTTGCCGGTACCGTCAGCAGCGTCGTTCCTGCCGTTCTGCTGATGTCGGTCTCCATCTTTTTCCTCTATGTCACCGGAGCGATCTACTGGGCGATTATCCAGGACGTGGTGCATAAATCCCGCGTTGGCGGCACCAGCGGCTTTATCCACCTTATCGGCAGCGTCTCCGGCATCGTGGGACCGATTGTCACCGGCTATATCGTGCAGTCTACCGGTAAATTCGACAGCGCCTTTGTCCTCGCCGGCACTATCGCCGCGCTCGGCGCCCTGCTGGTGCTGTTCGTGATCAAAACGCCGCGTGTGACGATGAAAGCCAGTCAGGCTTAGTTGACAGGAAAGCCATGCCCGGCGCAGCCATCACGCCGGGCATCCTCTTAGACTATTTCGCCGACTGGGGCGCGACCCAGCTGCGGCCCAGCGCCGAACCCTGAGCGCCCTGCTCATTCAGATAGCGATCCAGTTCAACCATTCCGGTCCAGCGATTTTCGCACCACAGCGGCGCGAGCAGCGTCGGCCGACGGGCGCTGGCCGATATGCGATGGTAGATTACCTCCGGCGGGGTATGGCGGATCATCTCCCCGGCGGTGACGGTATACGCCTCCAGTTCGATGCCATCGAGACGACCGGCCTGCCATGCTTTTGCCATAATGCTGCCTTTCACAATATGCAGCGGATGCAGCTTTATCCCATCCACGCCGGTGGTCACGACCCGCTCCACCGTCTCGAGGCCATGCTCCTGGCTCTCCCCGGGCAGGCCGACGATCAGATGCGCGCATACCTTCAGTCCGCGCTCACGCGCCAGACGCGCGGTGCGCTGGTAACAGGCGAAATCATGCCCGCGGTTAATGCGATGCAGGGTCTTATCATGGGCGGTCTGCAGCCCCAGCTCCAGCCAAACCTCATACTCCTGCTGGTGGTATTCACTGAGCAGGTCGAGAACCGCCTCCGGCACGCAGTCCGGGCGGGTGCCAACGCAGAGGCCAACGATATTCGCCTCGCTGACGGCCTGACGATACATCGAGCGGAGCACCTGCACTTCAGCAAAGGTGCTGGTATAGGCCTGAAAGTAGGCCAGATAACGCTTTGCCCGGTTAACAAGCTGCGCCTGATGGGCGAGCTGTTCGGCGATGGATCGATGCTGCTGCGCTTCATCCGCAAACGAGGCCACGTTACAGAATGTGCAACCGCCACGGCCCAGCGTGCCGTCGCGGTTCGGGCAGCTAAAACCGCCGTGCAGCGTTAGCTTATGGACCTTTTCGCCATAGCGGCGCAGAAGATCCCCACCAAACATATTGACTAATTTCTGTAACTGCATAATCTGATAGACCGGCCTCAACAAAGGGGGCCAAGCCTGCCACTTTTCGTCACCGACGGCGATGACCTGGATCAATCGTCAACGCGGCGAATCATCCCATTGCATAAAAAATCATGATTACTGCAATTTCATTCACACGCAGGGTAATGAGTTTTCCTTATATTTTATCATCGCACGGCCCTAATCTGCTTTATGGTAAAAAACAGTATTAATGTCCATCACACACATTTACAGCAGTCAAATGTGCTAATAATGAAATGTATTTCAGCGTAGATCGGTAATGCAAAGCCGCGCGCACAGTGAGACAGATCACACTAGCCTTACCCTCTGCAGGCGTATCCAAAGCATAAAAATGGCATTATTTATTTTAAAAACAACAAGTTAATACCTGCATAGCACATTTTTGTATTAATAAGATTGCCATTTGACGTAAGTGTGGATTCCCGATAAGTTGGGAATCCGCTGGAAGCTTTCTGGATGAGCACTCTGCTCATCATATTTATGCAGTAATTGAGATTCCCTCTTAACAGCAAGTCCTCAAACTTGTGTACCGATGCGAAAAGGATTTAAAGAGGGCGAATGCGAGGTGCAAACCCCGTCGCCATGCTCTTTCTGTGCCTGTGCGCAATCGGTATCGGAGGGGGTCCGTAGAGCCTGGGGAGGTTCACTGATATGTTGTACGACAAATCCCTTGAGAGGGATAACTGTGGTTTCGGCCTGATCGCCCACATAGAAGGCGAACCTAGCCACAAGGTAGTGCGAACCGCGATACACGCACTGGCCCGCATGCAGCACCGTGGCGCAATCCTTGCCGATGGTAAAACCGGCGACGGTTGCGGTCTGCTGCTGCAAAAACCCGATCGTTTCTTCCGCATCGTTGCCGAAGAGCGCGGCTGGCGTTTAGCCAAAAACTACGCCGTTGGGATGCTGTTCCTGAATAAAGATCCTGAACTGGCGAAAGCGGCGCGCCGCATCGTTGAAGAAGAACTTCAGCTTGAGACCCTGTCGATCGTCGGCTGGCGCGATGTGCCGACCAACGAAGGCGTGCTCGGTGAAATCGCCCTCTCCTCGCTGCCCCGTATTGAGCAAATCTTTGTTAACGCCCCGGCCGGCTGGCGCCCGCGCGATATGGAGCGCCGTCTGTTTATTGCGCGTCGTCGCATTGAAAAACGCCTGCAGGAAGACAAAGATTTCTACGTTTGTAGCTTGTCCAACCTGGTCAACATCTATAAAGGTCTGTGCATGCCGGCGGATTTGCCGCGCTTCTACCTGGACCTCGCGGACCTGCGCCTGGAGTCGGCTATCTGCCTGTTCCACCAGCGCTTCTCCACCAACACCGTACCACGCTGGCCGCTGGCACAGCCGTTCCGCTACCTGGCGCACAACGGTGAAATCAACACCATCACCGGCAACCGCCAGTGGGCTCGCGCCCGTACCTATAAGTTCCAGACCCCGCTGATCCCGGACCTGCACGACGCTGCGCCGTTCGTTAACGAAACCGGCTCCGACTCCAGTTCAATGGACAACATGCTGGAGCTGCTGCTGGCCGGCGGGATGGACATCGTGCGCGCCATGCGTCTGCTGGTGCCGCCAGCCTGGCAGAACAACCCGGATATGGACCCGGAACTGCGTGCCTTCTTTGACTTTAACTCCATGCATATGGAGCCGTGGGATGGCCCGGCGGGCATCGTGATGTCCGACGGTCGCTACGCGGCCTGTAACCTCGACCGCTAATGGCCTGCGCCCGGCGCGCTACGTCATTACCAAAGATAAGCTCATCACCTGCGCCTCTGAAGTCGGCATCTGGGACTACCAGCCGGACGAAGTGGTTGAAAAAGGCCGCGTGGGCCCGGGCGAGCTGATGGTTATCGATACCCGTGCCGGACGCATTCTGCACTCGGCAGAAACCGATGACGATCTGAAAAGCCGCCATCCATATAAAGAGTGGATGGAGAAAAACGTTCGTCGCCTGGTGCCGTTTGAAGATCTGCCGGACGAAGAGGTTGGCAGCCGCCAGCTGGACGACGATCTGCTGGCCAGCTACCAGAAACAGTTTAACTACAGCGCGGAAGAGCTGGACTCGGTTCTGCGCGTGCTCGGCGAAAATGGCCAGGAGGCGGTCGGCTCTATGGGCGATGACACGCCGTTTGCCGTCCTTTCCAGCCAGCCGCGCATTATCTACGATTACTTCCGTCAGCAGTTCGCCCAGGTGACGAACCCACCTATCGATCCGCTGCGTGAAGCGCACGTCATGTCGCTGGCCACCAGCATCGGTCGCGAAATGAACGTCTTCTGCGAAGCGGAAGGCCAGGCGCATCGTCTGAGCTTCAAATCGCCGATCCTGCTGTATTCCGATTTCAAACAGCTGACGACGATGGAAGAAGAGCACTATCGTGCCGACGTCCTCGACATCACCTTCAACCCGGCAGAGGCTTCCCTCAGCGAGACGGTGAAGGCCCTGTGCGACAAAGCGGAGCAGATGGTACGCGATGGTACCGTGCTGCTGGTCCTCTCCGACCGTAACATCGCCAAAGACCGCCTGCCGGTGCCGGCGCCGATGGCCGTTGGCGCGATCCAGACCCGTCTGGTCGATCAAAGCCTGCGTTGCGATGCCAACATCATCGTCGAAACCGCCAGCGCCCGCGATCCGCACCACTTCGCCGTGCTGCTGGGCTTCGGCGCGACAGCTATCTATCCGTACCTCGCCTATGAAACGCTGGCGAAGCTGGTCGACAGCAAAGCCTCGATAAACCGTACCGTGCGGTGATGCTGAACTATCGCAACGGTATCAACAAAGGTCTGTATAAGATCATGTCCAAGATGGGGGATCTCGACCATCGCCTCCTACCGCTGCTCGAAGCTGTTCGAAGCGGTCGGTCTGCATCGCGATGTCTCCGATCTCTGCTTCCAGGGCGTGGTCAGCCGCATCGGCGGCGCCGGCTTCGACGATTTCCAGCAGGATCTGCTGAATCTGTCGAAACGCGCCTGGCTGGCGCGCAAGCCGCTGGCTCAGGGCGGTCTGCTGAAGTACGTTCACGGCGGCGAATATCACGCCTACAACCCGGACGTGGTGCGCACCCTGCAGCAGGCTGTGCAGAGCGGTGAGTACAGCGATTATCAACAATACGCGAAGCTGGTTAACGAACGCCCGGCGGCGACGCTGCGCGATCTGCTGGCGCTCAACCCGGGCGAAGACGCCATCAGCATCGACGACGTGGAGCCAGCGAAGGAGCTGTTCAAACGCTTCGATACCGCAGCGATGTCGATCGGCGCCCTGAGTCCGGAAGCGCACGAGTCGCTGGCGGAAGCGATGAACAGCATCGGCGGCTTCTCCAACTCCGGTGAAGGCGGTGAAGACCCGGCGCGCTACGGCACCAACAAAGTGTCGCGCATCAAGCAGGTGGCGTCGGCCGCTTCGGCGTCACCCCAGCCTATCTGGTCAATGCCGACGTTATTCAGATCAAAAGTCGCCCAGGGCGCGAAGCCGGGTGAAGGCGGTCAGCTGCCGGGTGATAAAGTCACCCCGTACATCGCTAAACTACGCTATTCGGTACCGGGCGTGACGCTGATCTCCCCGCCGCCGCACCACGATATCTACTCTATCGAGGATCTGGCGCAGCTGATTTTCGACCTCAAGCAGGTTAACCCGAAAGCGATGATCTCGGTCAAGCTGGTTTCTGAACCGGGCGTGGGCACCATCGCCACCGGCGTAGCCAAGGCTTATGCCGATCTGATCACCATCGCCGGCTACGACGGCGGCACCGGGGCAAGCCCGCTCACTTCAGTGAAATATGCCGGCTGTCCGTGGGAGCTTGGTCTGGTGGAAACCCAGCAGGCGCTGGTCGCTAACGGTCTGCGTCACAAGATCCGTCTGCAGGTGGATGGCGGCCTGAAAACCGGCCTCGATATCATCAAAGCGGCGATCCTTGGCGCGGAAAGCTTCGGCTTCGGCACTGGCCCGATGGTGGCGCTGGGCTGTAAATACCTGCGTATTTGTCACCTGAACAACTGCGCGACCGGCGTGGCGACCCAGGATGACAAACTGCGTAAGAACCACTATCACGGTCTGCCGTTCAAAGTGACCAACTACTTTGAATTTATCGCCCGTGAAACCCGCGAGCTGATGGCCCAGCTGGGCGTCAAGCGACTGGTGGATCTGATTGGCCGCACCGATCTGCTCAAAGAGCTGGATGGGTTCACCGCCAAGCAGCAGAAACTGGATCTGGGTAAACTGCTGCAGACCGCAGAGCCGCATCCTGGCAAAGCGCTGTACTGCACCGAAAATAACCGCCGTTCGATAACGGCGTGCTCAACGCCCAGCTGCTGCAGCAGGCGAAACCGTACGTTGATGAAAAGCAGAGCAAAACGGTTCTGGTTCGATATCCGCAACACCGACCGCTCCGTGGGGGCCTCGCTGTCCGGGTATATCGCCCAGACCCATGGCGACCAGGGACTGGCGGGCGACCCGATCGTCGCTCACTTTAGCGGCACCGCGGGCCAGAGCTTCGGCGTGTGGAACGCCGGCGGCGTGGAACTGCATCTGACGGGCGACGCCAACGACTATGTCGGCAAAGGCATGGCGGGCGGTCTGCTGGCCATTCGTCCTCCGGTGGGCTCCGCTTTCCGCAGTCACGAAGCCAGCATTATCGGCAACACCTGCCTGTATGGCGCGACCGGTGGTCGTCTGTACGCCGCAGGCCGCGCAGGTGAGCGTTTCGCGGTGCGTAACTCCGGCGCCATTACCGTGGTGGAAGGCATCGGCGACAACGGCTGTGAATATATGACCGGCGGCATCGTCTGCGTGCTCGGTAAAACCGGCGTCAACTTTGGCGCAGGGATGACCGGCGGCTTTGCCTATGTCCTGGATGAAGATGGCGACTTCCGCAAGCGCGTGAATCCGGAGTTGGTGGAAGTGCTGGACGTTGACTCTCTGGCCATCCATGAAGAGCACCTGCGCGGTTTAATCACCGAGCACGTACAGCTTACCGGTTCGCAACGCGGCGAAGAGATCCTCGCCAACTGGCCGGCCTTCTCCGCGAAGTTTGCGCTGGTTAAACCGAAGTCCAGCGATGTTAAAGCACTGTTGGGTCACCGTAGTCGTTCCGCAGCTGAGCTGCGGGTCAGGCGCAGTAAGGGGTTAAGATGAGTCAGAACGTTTATCAATTTATCGACCTGCAGCGCGTTGATCCGCCAAAGAAACCGCTGAAGATCCGTAAAATTGAATTTGTGGAAATTTACGAGCCGTTTTCAGAAGGCCAGGCCAAGGCGCAGGCAGATCGCTGCCTGTCCTGCGGCAACCCGTACTGCGAATGGAAGTGCCCGGTGCATAACTACATCCCGAACTGGCTGAAGCTGGCCAACGAGGGACGTATTTTTGAGGCGGCTGAGCTGTCGCACCAGACCAACACCCTGCCGGAAGTCTGCGGGCGCGTTTGCCCGCAGGACCGCCTGTGTGAAGGCTCCTGTACGCTGAACGATGAGTTCGGCGCGGTGACCATCGGCAACATCGAACGCTATATCAACGATAAAGCGTTCGAGATGGGCTGGCGTCCGGATCTCTCCGGCGTGAAACCGACCGGTAAAAACCGTCGCTATCATCGGCGCTGGCCCGGCGGGCCTCGCCTGTGCCGACGTCCTGACCCGTAACGGCGTCAAGGCGGTGGTGTTTGACCGCCATCCGGAAATCGGCGGCCTGCTGACCTTCGGTATCCCGGCGTTCAAGCTGGAAAAAGAGGTGATGACCCGCCGCCGGGAGATCTTCACCGGCATGGGCATTGAGTTCAAACTCAATACCGAAGTGGGCCGTGACGTGCAGCTTGACGACCTGCTGAAAGAGTACGATGCGGTGTTCCTCGGCGTTGGCACCTATCAGTCAATGCGCGGCGGGCTGGACAACGAAGACGCCCAGGGCGTCTACGACGCGCTGCCGTTCCTGATCGCCAATACCAAGCAGATCATGGGCTTTGGCGAAACCGCCGATGAGCCCTACGTCAGCATGGAAGGCAAACGCGTGGTGGTTCTCGGCGGTGGCGACACCGCGATGGACTGCGTACGCACCTCCGTCCGTCAGAATGCGGCTCACGTGATCTGCGCCTATCGTCGTGACGAAGAGAACATGCCGGGTTCAAAACGCGAAGTGAAAAACGCGCGTGAAGAAGGCGTGGAGTTCCAGTTCAACGTCCAGCCGCTGGGTGTGGAAGTGAATGCCAACGGCAAAGTGTGCGGCGTGAAGATGGCGCGCACCGAGATGGGCCAGCCGGATGCAAAAGGCCGCCGTCGCGCGGAGATCGTTCCCGGCTCTGAGCACGTGGTGCCGGCAGACGCCGTCGTCATGGCGTTTGGCTTCCGTCCCCACAGCATGGAGTGGCTGGCGAAGCACAGCGTCGAGCTGGACTCCCAGGGCCGCATCATTGCCCCGGAAGGCAGCGAGAACGCCTTCCAGACCAGCAACCCGAAAATCTTCGCCGGTGGCGATATCGTGCGCGGTTCCGACCTGGTAGTCACCGCGATTGCCGAAGGACGTAAAGCGGCGGACGGGATCCTGAATTACCTGGAAGTGTAATGCGAATACCCGGATAGCGGTTTTATCCGGGTATGGGACTCAGGCCCGATGGTTAATCCCATCGGGCTTATTTATGCGCTTAACAAATTTGCGCTGACTTTAATCACCACTTTTTTTATCTCTGCGGGCTCGGTTATTACGCATCCTGGCTTATGCGGTTCACCCGGCATAAAGATCGCGAACATACCTGGCGTCAGAATGACCGACTGTTCGCCATCAATCGCGTTGCACAGCTGATAATCCTCCTCAACGTGCATCTCCTCGCACTGCATTGCGGAGCCGGCTACGCCGAAAAAAATCTGCTCTTCGCCCGCCAGTAATATCTGGATATCGATAAACTTCGTATGTAGTTCAGCCTTTTTATCTGCCGGTAACTCCGTCATAAACTGCATCACATTCATAAAGACATTATCCCCTTGAAGTTCAACGCTTCCGGGAGAAAGACTCAATAAATCATGATCCAGGGCGAGGGATATCGCCTTTTGTAGCCCCGACGACACGCCAGCCAACAATGGATTGTTTACATCACCGATTATCATGGCTTCTCTCCTTGCCCCATAGCGCCGCTCCCAGCAGGCCAGCATCATGGCGATAGTGTGCTGCGCATAATGGAACCTGGTAAATAGCCGGTTCTTGCGCCAGATAGTCCCTCACCAACGGTAAGTACCCATCCGCCAGGCCAATACTGCCGCCAACGACCACGCACTGGCAATCGGTCAACGCTTTAAGATCGGCAATCATCCGCGCCAAAGTTTGTGCCGAGTGCTGAGTGAGTAAACGCGCCTGCGGGTGGCCTTGCGCCGCAAAAGTAAAAATAGATTTCGCATCCAGTCCGCAGAGATCGTCAGTTGCCGCCGCGGCGATTCCCCGTCCGGAAGCAATAGCCTCTACGCAGCCGACGCGACCGCAGCCGCAAAGCGGTCCGTCAGGATCGGCTAACGAGTGCCCCAGGTGTCCGGCCAGGCCTCCGGCCCCGGTAAGTAAAGTACCGTTGCTCACCACGCCGCCGCCAACCCCGGTAGAAACGGTAATAAACGCCATATCGCTGACCTTATCAGCCATCGTCTGGTATTCCGCCCAGGCTGCCGCCTGAGCATCATTTATCGCCAGCGTTGGCAGACCGGTTATTTCTCGTAACGTTTTTACCAGCGGGAAGTGCATGAGTCCGCCAAGATTCTGTGGATTAATTGCAATCAGGTTTCCTTCACGAATAATCCCGGTCGAGGCTATCGCGACGCGCTTTGCCCGCATGCACAGAGGCCTGACAAGCGCCTCCAGCGCCGTGTTCAGAGCATCCGCTGTTTTGCTGGCAGGAGTGGGTAGCTCGCGACGATCGCAGAGCAGCAGGTCATCCGTTACCAGCGCCGCAGCAAGCTTCGTACCGCCAATATCTATCGCCAGCGTCGTCATGACTTCGTCTCTTTTAACGCCGTGTTATACCACTGGCAAATATGTTCCAGGCGGGTAATCGCAGAACCAACGGTCACCGCCCACGCACCGTGGCGTATGGCTTCCGCTGCCTGAGCCGGTGTGTTGTAGCGCCCTTCCGCATTCACCCTGCAGCCGGCCTCCGCCAGCGCTTTCACCAGCTCCAGATCTGGTTCATCCGGGGTATACGCCATGGTATAGCCCGACAGCGTAGTGCCGATGATTTCCGCGCCAAGAGCCTGACAGGCCAGGCCATCCTCAAGAGAGGAGCAGTCGGCCATCGCCACTAGCTTATGCTGGTGGATACGCGCCAGTAGCGTTGCCACTGGAACAGGGCGCGCTCGCTCTGTGCCATCAACGGCGATAATATCGACGCCAGCCTGCATCAATGCATCGATATCTTCCAGATAGGGCGTGATCCTTACCGGCGAATCATCCAGATCGCGTTTAATAATGCCGATAATCGGCACCTTTACCTGCGCGCGTACCGCGCGCAGATTCTCTACGCCTTCAATGCGCAACGCGACCGCCCCGGCCTGCTCCGCCGCCAGCGCCATCGCGGCAACGATCTCCGGCTTATCCAATGGGCTGCCGGGTACCGGTTGACAGGAAACAATAAGACCGCCGTTAGCGCTAATGCGTAAATCCAATTCTTTAAGCAAAGACATACTCGCTCCCTGATAAATATGCACACCCGGCACCGCAGCCGGGCTGTTGTTATCTGGTCTTAACTAAACCGCTTTTGTTACCACCAAAAGGCACCGCTCCGATTAGAGGTTTACCATCGATCGCATCATGAGTTCGTATCGCTTCCGGCCGAATCCAGCGCTGTACGCGGGACGGCATATCCAGCCCAATCAGCAGGATTACAACGAAGGTCAGACCAAAAGAGAGCGATCCCAACGCGGTACCCAAAATCCAAACGCTGGGCAATTAAGGCACCCAGCACCGGCGCAATCGCGCCTCCCAGCGCCCCCACGTTGTAGGTAAAACCAAGTCCAGCCGCCCGCTGATCGGTATCGAAATAGCCGCCAATCAGTTTTGGCAAGATCCCGGAGATCCCCTGCCCTAACATCTGCTGGAAAAACAGAAGCAGGCCAAGAACCCAGATGTTTGTGCCGCCAATTGCAAAGACCGGAATAATCAACAACTGTGAAGCCAGCAGGCTGTAAACATAGGCCTTGCGGGTGCCCAGCCAGTCCCCGAGAAATCCGCCCACACAGCAGCCAACCGCCGCGCCAAACCCGCTGAAAAACAAAATCTTTGCCACCGTCGTCGGGTCATAGGCCAGCTCGGTTTTCAGATAAGTCGGCAGCAGCGCCTGAATTGGCCATGAATAAAGGAAGGCGAAAAGTACCACCACCATCAGCATCACGCCCGTAGGCCAGCGTTTACCGCTGCTCTGCACCATAAAGCTGATAAATATCACCGCGCACATTACGCCCAGCAGCAGAACGATACCTGCATTTTGCAAGCCACCGGCAAAACAGAACCATAGGGCAGTCGCCGCCACGATGGTCATCAGGATGTTAATAACCCGATGCTTGCCGCGATAAAGCAGATCGACCATAGTCTGTACCGGTTCTTTGCCTTCATGATTCTCTTTCCAGTCTTCGGCTTCCGGAATATTTTTCCGCAGCCAGAGGGCAAATACGATGGGAACAATGCCGATGAAAAAAAGCGCGCGCCAGCCCCAGACGGGTACCACCAGGCTATAAACCTGCGCGGCGATAACTGCGCCAACGGAAAACCCGGAAATCAGAAAACCGCTGGCCTTATTGCGTAAATGCCTCGGCCAGCTTTCGATAACGTAAGTGGCGCTGGAGCCGTACTCTCCAGCCATTCCCATACCGATAACCAGACGCGCGATAAACATTGTTGTGTAACCCGGCGCAAAACCGCAGGCCAGCGTACCGAGAGAGAACAGAATAATGCTGGTCACCATCGCCAGGCGTCGACCATAGCGATCGCCCATCGCGCCAAGCATCAGACCGCCAAACCAGCGAGAAATGAAAGCCGCTGAGATGAGACTTGCAGCCTGAACGGTCGTCAGGCCAAAATCCCCCTGCACTTCGGTGAGCACCAGGGCGATTAATACAAAATCAAAACCATCAAGCAAATACCCGAGCCAGGCGGCGGAAAAAGCCCGCCACTGGGGGACGGCTAAGATGGCGGTACCACGGGATCGTTCTGGGGGCAGTAGTACTCATTTTACTCTCCCGACGATGTTTGTTGTCGCGCCAGGGGCTTCGCTTGCCCGGCCAGGAAAGTAGCAACCGCAGGCCGGAAAGCACTGTCGCCACCCGGCTACCGATCAGCCGTGTTCCTGCATTAGCTGCTGCGCCAGCGCTTTCA
>OKVR01000277.1_pt1 | contig 16000 bp, 23 predicted proteins | sample 1606891 | NCBI WGS metagenome assembly OKVR01 (sample SAMN03281011, study PRJEB24777) | human gut metagenome | isolation source: fecal sample PR176 from 1 month old male Indian infant, caesarean delivered... | place: Singapore | collected 2006-01-13 | reverse complement strand
TGCATCTGTGAGGAATACGACGGCGAGGGGCATGTGGCATGGGATGAGACGGCGCAGCGTAATGCCGAATTCATCGCCCTGGCTAACCCTGCCAACGTTCTGGCGCTGGTAGAGGCGCTGGAGAAGGCGCAGCAGCAAACGACTGAAAGCGAAAACCGCGTTCGCAAGCAGAATCGCCACATCTGTGAGCTGTTCGACGATAACACAGCACTACGCCAGCGCATCGCCGAGCTGGAGTCTCGCACCGTCACTGTAGAAAACCTGCAGGAGAGCGCCTACAGAGCTGGCTTAACTGCTGGCTGGAATCTTGGGCTGGCTAATAACAACGACGGGTTCAATAAATGCCTGGCGACTCATACGGCTGGCATCAAGGTGGAGACTGAGTGATGGCTATCACTGAAGGATTCTGCGCGGACCTCTACTGCGACTGTGATGGTTGTCAGTCAGGGAAAATCTATCCGCAGGGGCAGGCTGATTTTATTGGCCGGAATATGACCGACATTTCTCAGCAGGCGCGCAACGCTGGCTGGCGCATCAGCAAAGACCGCCAGCGCTGCTATGCGCCGGGCCACAAAAATTTCACGGGGAGCCAACCAATGACCAAATCAACCATAACCAGAGAGCAGTTAATTAAAAAGGCGCAGGAGCAAATTGAGTTTTGCCGTCACACGAAGATAACGGGTGAAGGCCGCGCCCATGTAAACCAATGTGCGGCGTTATTTGAAATCGCGCTGGCCGCAATGGACAGCGAGCCGGTGGCGTTCACTGACGAGCGCAACCTTCATCACATTGCCTTGGGCAGAGAGACTTCTCTAATTTGGGGCAAGCAGAACTCGGAGGCGGGAGATATCGCGCTCTATCGCCACGCGCAGCCAGCGCCGGTATTAGAGCGTGAGCCCATAGCCTGGCTCAATGACGCATATTTAGCTCGCGGCGTCGTTGACGGTGAGGCTGGTAGCGAAGATGCAGGCCCCGGATATATTCCAGTGTATCGCGAAGCAGGACCGCAGCCAGCGCCGGTAGTGCCTGATGATGTGCTGGACGCGTTGCAGAAGGTTGCACGTATTCGCCTCGACCTGAATGGCTTCGACGGCGATCGCCGTGGCATCGCTGATTGCCTGTGTGATGCCGAAGAGGCGTTAATCGAGGTGGTAAACCGCTGCGCCGCCATGCTCGCAGCCGCCCCGCAGGAGGTGAAACCATAAAACGCAAACGCGCTATTTGTTATCAACAAATCACAGGTTTGTATTTATGCGAATGATAACCAGAAAGAAGCCCGCCTTTACTGAGCTGTATCAGACCGGCGTACTGACTCGCATAGCCGCCGTAAAAAGTCCTGATGGCGGCGGCTGGCGATTGTTCGGGTTATGGCGGGGGAAGGATATAGCTGTGTTTGTGGAGGCTGCTCGCGGAGGAATTCGCGAGTGGTCTGGCCTGGACTACCTTGCTAACTTCTGCGCGAGCTGTGGCATTAGCCTGTGGGAAGTTCACAATAAGGTCGCCGAAAAAACTCCTGAATGATACCCCTCTCCGGAGGGGTTTTTCTCGTATATGCTCATTTTGCTTTTATCCCCGTGGCGGGCGATAATTACCTGGTCAGCCTGAGCAACTGACGACTTACTTCCGGCGCCAAGTGGGGACACATGGCGCACAAAGTTAAAAACACTCGGATAAAAGACTTGTATGCAATAACGCTACTGATTTTAATAATTGTGCAAGTTGTTGTAGTGAATGCGGTATTTATCTGTGTGGGGCTTGGGTTTCTGGATCTATCTGATGAGGTCCTGAAGATTTTCGCTGGATGCTCGATGCCCCACATCTGTGGTCTTGTCTACTGCGTCGTCAATTCTGTTTTCCGAGCAAAAAATGAAAGCCTTCTCTTCGGAGAGGGCTTTTTTATTGAGTGAACCTGACCTATAATCTTGATGGGTCTGAACAACCCAGCTTATCGACTGCTGTGCCACGGAGAAAAACCGATGGCGCAGAAGAAACACCCTCAAAAGATTTACTCCCTGACACCGGCTATCACTTACGCTGGTGTTTCTGCTTGTCTGTCGCACCAGGGCGGTGCGATATGAGAGACCCCCCGTCGCAGATGCAAAGCACCCGGCTGCGGTGCCTGGTTCAATCTGACCTATTCGAATGTTTACTGGTGCTGCGAAGAGCATAAGCTCCAGTACCTCGCATTTCAGCGTGAAAAGCAGAAAGCCAAAGCGCAAGACCGGTTAAAAAATAAACCCATTCACCATATCCGCCCTGACGAACGACGGCGGAAAAATCCCTGAGCCACTGGCTTGAAGTCACTGAACGCGTGGTTAACACACTATGTCGTGAGCTGGCCCTTGCCAATGGAGAAGGGTGCATTTCCTGCGGAACTCATAACGCTGCTGTCTGGCATGCCGGGCATTATCGGACTGTCGCTAAAGCCTCTCATCTGCGGTTTACCCGCATCAATATCAATCTCCAGTGCGATGAATGCAACGTCGGCAAGTCCGGGAATATTAAGGCCTACCGTATAGGTCTGGTTGCAAAATACGGTGAGGCTATAGTGCAGGGGCTTGATAACGACAACCGAATCCATCGCTGGACAATTGAAGAGCTGGAAGCCATCCGCGCCGAAGCATACGCCGATCTGCGTGCACTGAAAAAAGCTCAGGAGGCAGCATGACTAATCCTTACTGCGAATCCCTTACGTCCTTACGCAATGCCCCTTCCCATTTATTAAAAGAAGTCGGCGACCAGTGGCGGACTCCGGATCTGCTGTTCTGGGGTATTAACGCGATGTTTGGTCCGTTGATGCTTGACCTGTTCGCAGATGACAGCAACGCAAAATGTCCTGTCTGGTACACCGCAGAAGATAACGCACTGACGCAGGACTGGTCGGAAATGCTTTCCTCAATCGGTGGTGCAGCCTACGGAAACCCGCCTTACAGCCGCTCTCAGTACTACCAAAAGCAAGCCATCACTAGCATGACGCACATCATGAATTACGCCGCTGCACAACGCGAGAAGGGCGGTCGCTATGTCTTCCTGGTGAAGTCAGCCACAAGCGAAACATGGTGGCCGGAAGATGAGGATCACGTCTGCTTTATTCGTGGGCGAATTGGTTTCGATCTGCCTGAGTGGTTTAAGCCAGCCGACGACAAACAAAGGCCGACAAGTGCGTTTTTCGCTGGGGCCATTGTTGTGTTTGATAAGTCATGGGCTGGCGAGCGGTTTAGTTACATCAATCGAGCGGAACTCGAAGCGAAGGGCCGCGCATTTATGTCAACTGGCGCAGTTTGCCGCTGGTAAGGGAGAAATTGCATGACACCACTTCAACGCCGCAGACAAAACACCGCTATGTCAGAGGTCGCTATCGCCACGCACAAACGATACCTTGGGCGCCCTGAATTATTGACTGGCATTCAGTCAGCCTGGATTAAGTCGCTCCTTACAGTATGGGGTGAGAGCCAGCGAGGGGAGACATACCCACGCAAGCCCACAGCGCACTCATGCTGGTGGTCAGTAAAGGGAACCCGATGGTCAGATAAAGCGTTAGAGCGCTTTACCGCGGCAATTGAGCAGGCAAGGGCTGAGGGCTTTCGTGGTCCCAATGCTCTGAAGCGTGCGCAGGTAATTCTCTGGCCTAAGAATGAGAGCAGCGTGATAGATACCGCCATCAGTAACGATGACGCCGAATTCATGGAGAAGTGTGTACTAGATGCCTTTGAGGTTACCGACCAGATTTACATCGTCGGATTGAACTACTACACAACCAGAAAAAAAATATCTGACATAACGCGAGAACTTCAGAAGCTGGCGCCCTGGCTGACGGCAGAGCAGTCGAGAGAGCGCGTGAAATGGTGCCTCAAGATATTTCAGGGGAAGATATTTTTAGCCGCACGCAAAAACCTGAGGGCTTAGGTTTTAGCTTTTTGTGCTTTTGATTGAAATTAACATTGATTTTCACCCAGAAGTTTAGATAATTCATTCATGCTTGGCAGAGCTGCGCCGCGATGGCAGCGATGAGAAGCGACAATTTGAACATGACGAAAGCCCCGCCCTTGCGGGGTTTTTGCTTTCCGGCGATACGACAGGGGTATTCGCGAGATGCATTGCATCAGTACCCCTGTCACATCGTCGTATTGCAAACAAAACCAGAAAGCCTCGGTACTCGCCGGGGCTTTGTCGTTTCTGCAATCCGGTCAGGGCTCTTGGGTAGATACGTGCTGCACGACGCGTCAAAGCCCTTCCGCGCAGAGCCCTGAACCAGATTGCATCTGTCGTAGTTTGGTAATTACATCTGGCTTCCACCCAGAAGATACGGGTTCGATCCCCGTCAGATGCTCCAATCCCTCTACCTTGGGACCCTTACGGCTACCGCGCCGTCGCTTTTACCCTTGGTATTACTTCCCGCCTTTAGCGGTTTTTTTATTGAGCATGCCCAGACCCTCGGGAATCATCCCCGACGTGCTTTGTTGATAAATCAGCCCGCAGGGTCTGGGCCTCTTTTCCCCTTTACGCACAGCGCCATCCGTAATCAACGGAGGTGAGGTTATGACAAAAATGAGCACCATTTACAGCAGACTTTCATACGGCACCGGGACCGCACTGACGGGCTGCGGTGTCTCAGCAAAGGCGTATGCCGGGGCAGTTAAGGCAGAGGTATGGATTTTGGCCGACAAAATAGCGGGGATGACCCTGAGTGACTGGGCAATTATTGTCGGTATCGCCTGCACCATTACCACCTGTGGGGTGAACTGGTACTACCGGCGAAAAGAACGCGAGGATCGGCTCAATGGCTATGACACCAAAACTGAGGAATAGCGTTATCGCTGCCGTCGGCGGTGGCGCCATAGCCATTGCTTCAGCGCTCATCACCGGCCCGACCGGTAACGATGGTCTTGAAGGTGTGCGATACGACCCCTATCAGGATGTGGTAGGGGTCTGGACTGTATGTTATGGCCACACTGGCAAAGACATCATGCTCGGCAAGAAGTACACCGAGGCTGAATGCCGTGCGCTGCTCAACAAAGACCTGAACACCGTCGCTCGCCAGATCAACCCGTACATCCAGAAGCCGATCCCCGAAACAATGCGCGGGGCTCTGTACTCGTTCGCTTATAACGTCGGCGCCGGAAACTTCCAGACCTCCACTCTGCTGCGCAAAATCAACCAGGGCGACCAGAAAGGTGCATGCGACCAGCTGCGCCGCTGGACCTATGCCAAGGGCAAGCAGTGGAAAGGTCTGGTAACTCGCCGCGAGATTGAGCGCGAAGTATGTCTCTGGAGTCAAAAATGAGCCGGTTAACCGCCATTATCAGCGCCGTAGTGATTTGCCTGGTGGTTTGCCTTGGGTGGCTGGCAATGCATTACCACAACGCAGCCAATCAGCAGGAAACCAGAGCTGAAACCGCTGAACAGCAGGTAAACACCGCTCAGGCCATCACCTCCAACGTTCTGACCACCATGACCATCTTCAACACCATCGTCGAGGCCAACAAAAATGCAAAAGAGCAGATCGCACTGGACGCATCGGGAGCCTCGGCTGATATCCGGGTTGCTGTTGCGAATGATGATTGCACTAATCGCCCTGTGCCTGCTGGCGCAGTTAAGCGGCTGCAACAATTCGCGAACGGTCTACGTCAAAGTGCCGGTAGTCCCGTTACCAGCCAGCCTGACGGCTGACACCCCGCAACCGGAAATCCCTGGCAATCTGACGTGGGGCCAGAGCCTGGATTTAAACGTCAGCCTGCTATCAGCGTTGGGCCAGTGCAACAGGGATAAGGCTGATATCAGGCAAGCAGAAAAAGAGAGACTACGAAATGAGTGAAGCTAAACCGCAGGGCGGCAGCACAGTTAAAGTCTACCGAACGCTGATTGTCAACCCTGCCAAGGGGTAAGTCATGAACCATGCCAACTGAATGGCAACGCCATGAAGCAGAAACGTAAAATCATAAAAAAAGCGGAATATCAAAACAGAAAAATATTCAAATAGGAGCTCAGATTAAAACAAGTGATGAATGTAAAATGACCCCTTCTCATGATACTGAGGATGATGAAAAATCAATAATTCGGTTCAAAGAGGTCAGTGTCAATTACTAGTGATGTGAATTAAAGTGCCTCAATGTGAATTATCTCTGGATTTTTATCGGTGACCAGGGTGGATGTGATTCTAATTAACTCGCACATCTTATTGCGGAAGGCGACTCTGTCTTCAAGCACATCCCTTACAAGATCATGTATCAGCTGAATACGTGAACAGTATCCGGGCTTTGTCGGTATTGAGATGGCTACCGGTGAGTCCGTTAAAATGGCGTTCCTAATGAATAGCAGCACATAGTCATCTAACAATGATGTAACTGACTCGTCATTTATGGGCTGCACCTGATAGGTTACGCCAGGCTGCGGGTTAATCTTGATTAGAACTTTTGACTTATCTGGCCTAAGTTGATGTGGCAACTTCTCAATTTTAAGCCATCCGCAATACCAACTCTTACAGACCTCTGGTCTCTCTTCATAAATCGAACATCCCGAGGTTGTAGCAAGATGTTTGCAGGATGTTCCTGCTGGCTTTGCCAACTCAGGATCATCAATAAGGAGTGAAGTGCAACATACCGAACATTGTCCGCATTTCCTTGCGGTGACGGCCTTAACTGCTGTTTTTTTCTTTTCTTTGCTTTTCTTTGACATTGCTCTACCTGCTGATTGTATTGGTAATGTTTTTTAGGACAGACGTCTTCAGATCTCCCGGACCTTCCTGACTCTGATGGTTTTGGTTATCGGTTTCTTTATAAGGGCGATCCAATTTACATCACTAAGAGCCACGGCGCGACCATAGAGACGGTCAAGTAGGGCATTACAGAGCCACCTTACGAGATGGCTCGATAATGCTTACCCGACAAGAAGCATAGATCTGGCGTCAACCAAAGAGGTGATCCACATCTTGACGGCTCGCAAAGACGAGAAGTGGCGGCGCAACTCTGAGAAGAAGTGGCAATGTTGCGATATAAATTCTGCGCGTGGCACCTGACAAAATTAACGGGAAGATAAGGGCGCGATGATGTTCTATTACATCTGGAATGGCTTATTGATTATCATCACCATAGGCTTACCTATTGTTTTGATGATCGCTTCAAACGGTGCTCAGCCTACTTTTATGTCCTGTCGCGAAATGCGTGCCCGCTATGGCACTCCTCAGGAAAAACCGAAAGACAATAATAGCGCCTGATAACTTCGCTTACTCTGGAACAAGCTTATGGCTACGATTAAGGATTTATCCCGGCAACTTCAGTACGTTGCAGAAGCAAATCCCCTATGCCACAGCTCAGGCTATGACAGCCGTTGTTCGTCAAGATTGCAGCAAGCGCAAAAAATCGTAGCTTTGGGGTCGAAGCTGGAATGCCAACGCCGTTCACGGTCAATGCAGTGGGTTCTTCAGGGGCCCGCAAGAACGATCTTCGCGCAAAGGTTTATGTACGAGATATCGCTGCAGGTTACCTGGAGCCTTTTGAGTTTGGCGGAGATCATAAGCTGAACAGCTCTGCTCTGCTTAACCCCAAAAATATCAAGCTGAACAAATACGGCAACATGCCGCGAAATAAACTTTCGCAGTTGAAAGCAAAGTCAAATGTTTTTATTGGCGATGTGAGCAATGTCAATGCAGTCTGGCAACGTCGTAAACCAAAACCGGCGAAGAAGAAGAGGGCTAAGCGCTCCCCCAATGGCACGCGCAGGCCTAAACCAAAACAGCGGCCACCTAAGCTGCTGGTGAGGTTTGGTGATGCCCTTCCTGTAACGCCTGTGTTGGGGTATATGGACCGCTCGAAGGCTATGGCAGAGGCGTTGATGCCTGCTGCATTGAGTCGTGCCATAGCTGATGCCATAAGGACGGCAAAATAATATTCTTTTATTGGCTTGGGCAACCTGTTTAACTGTGGCAATAAGCCATTCAGTCAATAAGGGAATTTATGAACGCGAAACTAGCGCTATGCCTGCTCGTATTACCGTTGTATTCATATGCAATGACCTGCCCTCAAGGGACTGGGTTTTCTGCTCCACAGGGTGGTTTAAAAGGAGAAGAACCATACTTCTTCACGCCTGAAGGCATTTGTCTCAACGGTCACGATATTAGCCAGCAATTGAAGCGTTATCCTGATGATAAAATTACCGGCGCATTTTCCTTGGGAAAAGGGGATGGTTCGCTGTTCTTTGTCAGTGTCTACAGTGAAGATAATTATCATGGGAGAGTCATCTTTCTATCGGATACCGATAAAGGGGCTGGCTATGTAGTCATCTATCAGAACCAGCCTGGCATTAGAACAAAGAATCCAGAAGAGTCAGTAGAGAACCTTACCATTAATTATTTTGATAACCAGACATCGACTCTTTACTTCAGTGCTGATGCCTGGGCTCAGGCGAGAGCCTTACATGCTATTACATGGGTAAACCCTTCAGAGCCTCTAAAAGTGACTGAAAGGTTTGTACATGACGGTACGTTTCAGGGTGTCTTCAATGGCATGCCTATGGTGTCTACGATTGTACATGATGATAAGGGAGCGTACTTCCCCTCTTACGTACTTCGAACCGACGGTTCAATATTCTGCACCCTCAACACCCGCGAGAAGCTTTGGCAACTGACGCCATCCTGCTTTCACCCGGGGATGACTATCGGGTAAAGATGAGGTCAACCGAAGATGAGAATCATTATCAAAAATGGGTCCTTCCTGAAGCCTTTTGTAAGGCACGGGCATTGCGCGCCGCAGTGTTTTCCTAGCTACAAGTTTTCAAATTTGGGTAACAGGTAACAGTTACATTTTGTTCATTTTCATGTTTGTTCCTGTTTATAAGAGAATTTCCGAAAAATTATTTGTTACCCATGTTGTTACCTTATCTTCCAGGGTAACAGATTTGGGTAACAGACTTAGGTAACTCAGAGGTAACAATGAACCAGTCTGATTTTGCCAAACTCCACAATGTCAGTCGCAAAACAGTCACGATGTGAGGCAAAGCAGGGATGGCTGATCATGTCTGGCGATGATATTGACGTTGCTGCTTCAAACGCACAGCTGGAAAAATACAGAAAAACCGTCAACCGTCCCTCTAAAAACGACGCACTGCCGCCAGCCAAAAAGAACATTCCCCCTACGCCACCAGTCGTGAATGATCCTGATGATAATGGTCTTCCACCACTGGAAAAAATTGCCAAGGATTTCATTCTGGAAAACGGCTCAGAGTTATCACTCGATGAGGCGCGTCGTGTAAAAGAAAACTACCTGGCACTACTGACAAAATTAGAGTTTCAGCAAAAAGATGGTCAGCTCATTGAAATGACTGTAGCCGAGGAGGTTCTTTTTAACGCCTTTCGCCAACAGCGTGATTCCTGGCTCAACTGGCCGTCAAGGGTGGCGCCGTTAATGGCTGCTGATCTTGGCGTACCGGCAGACAGGATGACAGAGGTGCTGATTGAACATGTCCACAAACATATCTCAGTCCTCGGAGAGCCAGAATTTAACCCAGCAGAAGACTGAAAGACTTCTTCTGAGCGTCAGAAAAGGCTGGACCCCACCTCCCCGTATCAGCGTTCCCCAATGGGCTGATGATTACCGCAAGCTGGCAAAAGAGGCCGGGAGTACATCGGGGAAATGGGAAACCTCAACTGTAGAAGTTGCTCGCGGACCAATGCTTGCCGCGACTGAATCAGGGGTCCATATCATTACGGTGATGTGCTGCACACAGTTAATGAAGACTGCGCTGCTGGAAAACCTTTTTGGGTATTTTGCACACCTTGATCCATGTCCAATTTTGCTTCTGCAGCCGAAAGAAGAAGCTGCAGAGCAGTTCTCAAAAGAACGTATTAGCCCTCTGGTCAGAGTAACGCCAGTGCTTCGCAAAATTATCGGCGATACAAAACAGAAAGCTCAAAAGAAACCATCCTTTATAAATCTTTTACCGGCGGTTTTCTGGCTCTCGCCGGTGCTGGTAGTCCCGATAACCTCGCACGCCGACCAATCCGTGTGCTCCTGGCAGATGAGGTGGATAAATACCCGATTACTCGCGAGGGGGATCCTATTGCTCTGGCAGAGGAGCGAACGGCGACATTTGGCCTTACATGGCTCTCTGTACGAGCTTGTTCTCCTACAGTAGAGGATGAAAGCCGAATTGCTGACAGTTATGAGGAGTCAGATCAGCGGCGAGCTTCCGTAGTCTGCCCCCATTGTGGCCATCGTCAGTTTCTTGACTTCTTTAAACATGTCCAGTGGCCAAAAGACGGCGATAAGCACCTGACAAAATCGGCGATGATTCACTGCGAATGCTGCGGTGTTGGCTGGTCTGAGGGTGAGAGACTCCGGGCATTGCAGACTATACGCTGGCATCAAACCAAGCCGTTTGAATGTTGTGGATCCCGTCATTCACCAATTAATGGAGTATGACCAGAGATGGCATGAAAACGATGATGGTAGCGTTGATGCAGTATGGCGCTGGTCAAAATCGGAGCGGCACGCTGTGTATCGGGCCATCTGCCCGGACTGCGGAGCCGAAGCGCTGGATAACCATCATGCCGGTTATCAGGCATCAAAGCTTTTTAGCCCATGGCAAAAAGACAAGCCATCGGATATTGCGAAGAAATACCTTGATGCTAAAGGGGACCCCGACAGGGAACAGGCCTGGTGGAACACCCAAATGGGATTACCGCATAGGCCTAACCACGGGAAACAGCTACCGGTTGATGTCTTGCTATCGCGTCGCGAAGTTTTCCCTGCTCCTGTTTCTGATGGGGTGGCGCTGTTAACTGCGGGAGTGGATACGCAGGATGATCGCTTCGAAATCACTATTACCGGGTGGGGTAGAGACGAGGAGTCCTGGTCAGTCGCGCATGACGTCATCTATGGAGATCTGGAAACAGATGAACCATGGAAGCGCCTTGATGCGTATCTGAGGCAAATCTGGCGCCGGGCGGATGGTCGAGGCCTGCATGTCATGGCGACATGTATGGACTCAGGCGGCCATCACACCCAAAAGGTTTACGAATTTGCTAAAGAGCGTCTGGGGCGTCGCGTCTGGGCAATCAAAGGTGAATCCGCTCAGGGCGGTAAGCGTAATCCAGTCTGGCCAACCAAACGACCTTCGTCGAAAAGCAAAGCCAGCTTCCGCCCGATTATGATTGGCGTGAACTCTGCGAAAGATGTTGTCCGTGGTCGTCTGCATCTTGAACCGCCAGCTTTAGGAGTTGCAGGAGCTGGCTATATGCACTTCCCGGATGATCGTGACCTCGGATATTTCAATCAGCTACTGGCTGAGCGACTGGTTTACAAAGTTGTGGCCGGACAGCGGTTCAGTATCTGGGAGCCTATTCCCGGTAGGGCGAACGAAGCGCTCGACTGTCTTGTTTATAGCTATGCCGCTCTGTGTGGTCTCAAGCATATGGGGTTAAAGCTCAACGTTCGGGCTGCAAACCTCGAAGCCAACCCTGAGAAATTCTTACCGGCGCCATCCGTGCCAGAAGAAAAAATCAGTTACGAACTACCCGGGGCAGTTGTTGATGAACCTGCCACCGTCAAGCGTAAGAAAATCTCTAAACTCCTGCCGCAATAAGGAAAACCATGTTCAACCGGAATACCAGTCTGCTGGCTGGCTCAATGACTGATGAGCAGCTCAGGGACGCCCTGCAGAAAGCTCAGCAGGCATATATTGATTTAACAACCGGGAGTCGCGGTGTTTCATTTTCCTATTCGCAGGGAGACGGGACACGGTCGGTATCTTATCAGCAAAGCTCCCTGGCTGACCTGCTGGCGCTGATTCAGTTACTACAGGCTCAGTTGGGTATCGTCGCCAGACCACGGAAGCCAGTGAGGTTTCGATTCTGATGAATAAAGTGCAAATTCTTGGCCCGGATGGTACTCCGTATCGTTCCGCACGGCCCAGCATGCTCACAGGTGGCAGTCGGATACCCTATGACGCTGCTGATTCGTTCAGTGATCAACTGGCGAACTGGCAACCGGCATTATGGTCTCCGGACAACGAAATAAACATTTATCGCGATCGCATTGTTTCCCGTGCACGTGATTTGGTTCGAAATGACGGTTGGGCATGCGGCGCCATTACGCGTCTCCTGGATAATGCTGTTGGTGCTAATTTCCGGCCTATTATGAAACCCGATTATCGGGTGCTACGTATGGTCACCGGGAATAAAGCCTTTGACTCTACGTGGGCTGAAGAGTACGGAAAAGCGCTGGAGGCCCACTGGCGCACGTGGGCCTATGACACTGGCCGATACTGTGATGTTGAGCGCAAGCTAACTATCCCTCAGATGCTTCGCCTGTCCTTTAGGCACAAGCTTATTGATGGTGATGCGCTGCTTCTTCTCCAGTACCGGCCTGACAGATTAGGACCGGGCAGAGGGCGTTATGCCACCACAGTACAGGTCGTCGATCCAGACAGGCTTAGCAACCCTCAGCAGAATTTCGACATGCCAAATATTCGCGGCGGTGTAGAAATTGATGAAGACGGCGCGCCAGTTGCTTATCACATTCGTGAAGCGCATATCGGCGACTGGTGGAGCGGTGCCAAGACCATGACATGGCGGCGTATACCCAGAGAAACCTCCTGGGGGCGCCCGCATGTTGTTCATGATTTTGACCATGAGCGAGGTGCTCAGCATCGTGGTAACGGTATCCTGACGCCGGTTGTTCAGCGTCTGAAAATGCTTGTTAAGTATGATCAAAGCGAACTGGAAGCCGCCATTCTGAATGCCATTTTTGCCGCCTATATCGAGTCACCGTACGATTCTGAAATGGTTCAGGCCGCGATGGGGGAGAGTTTTGATGACACCAGTCTGGGGGCTTATCAGGACGGCCGCGTTGAATTTCACAATGATCGTAGGCTGACTCTGCAAAACGGCGCCAGGATGCCGATTCTTTACCCCGGCGAAAAAATTCACGACAGTGAATGCCGCTCGCCCTTACAGCAACTTCGAAGTCTTCGAATCAGCAGTGTTGCGTAACTTTTCTTCCGGCACTGGGCTTTCACCTCAGCAGGTAACGCAGGACTGGTCAGATGTTAACTACAGCTCCGCACGTTCTTCGCTGCTTGAAGCATGGAAAACGCTAACCAGGCGACGTGATGATTTTTCCATGGGTACCGCTCAGCCTTTATTGACGGCCTTTGTTGAAGAAGTCCACGACAATGAGGATTTGCCTCTGCCATCTGGCGCCCCAGATTTTATCGACGCTCGCGCAGCGTATTCCCGCGCGCGCTGGATGGGGCCTGGTCGCGGTTGGGTGGATCCGGTTGCAGAGAAAAAAGGCGCCATTCTTGGTCTGGATGCAGGTCTATCAACGCTTGAAATTGAAGTGGGTGAAAACGTCGGCGAAGACTGGGAGGAGGTGCTTGATCAGCGTCAGCTGGAGATTGAGTCATGCCTGAAGAGAGGGCTTCCACTTCCAAGCTGGGCGCAGGCTGATAAATTCGCCAACCAGACTATTACCGATCCGGAGGCAAAAGTGAATCTACCTCATCTGGCCCAGCGATTATTTAATACGCCGCTGGCGCTACACCCAAGTAAAGCCGAAGTCATTATGGCATCCGTGATGGAATCGGTTTGGTATCACCAAAATCGAATCGTCTCTGGCGATGGATGATGACTGGTACGGCTTCGATGACAACCGCGGGCGGGAATCACGTAACGACCCCGGATATGAGAATGTGCTGGGTATTGCGGTTATTCCCATCTACGGAACGCTGGTGCAGAAGCTAGGCAGTCTGCGCCCTTATAGCGGCATGACCGGTTATGACGGGATCCGTCAGGCATTTCTCACTGCCATGGAAGACCAGGATGTTTCAGGTATCTGCCTGGACATTGACTCGCCCGGTGGTGAGGTCGCGGGTTGTTTCGACCTGGTTGATGTTATTTACAGCTCGCGAGGGAAAAAGCCTATTCATGCCATTCTGACAGAAAGCGCTTATTCCGCCGCCTACGCTATCGCCAGCGCAGCTGACCATATTTCTGTTCCGCGAACCGGTGGAGTGGGATCGATTGGTGTTATCACCATGCATCTCGACTGGACGCAGCGAATTAAAGATGACGGGCTGAAAGTGACCATTATTACTTTCGGCAGCCGTAAAGCGGAGGGATCGCCATTGCGCGAACTTTCTGAAGAGGCGTTCAATGCCATCCAGCAGGATATTAATGTCATGGGGGAATTGTTCGTAAATACCGTCGCCAGAAATCGCGGCATAAGCGCGAAGGTGATTAAAAGTACTCAGGCCGCCTGTTTTATGGCTGCTGATGGTGTGGACCTTGGACTGGCTGATGAGGTATGCCCTCCAGATGCCGCGTTCAGACATTTACTTGAAAAGACAGGAGCCTGAAATGGCAAAGAAAGCATTTATTTTTGCTCATCTTCTCGGACGTGGCGCGTCGGCCTCCGAAGAGGAGGAAGATAAAAAAACCAAAAAATCTAAAGCCCGTCGCGCTGAAGAAGATGAACGTGACGATGACGCCGAAGATGACCCGGATAATGATGCGGAAGAAGAAGACCCCGAAGAAGACGCCGAAGATGATGGCGATGACCCGGGCGCTTCCGAAGAAGACGATCCGGACGATGATGGTGATGATGACCGCAAAGAAAGCAAAGCGGTGAAAAATGCACGCATTGCCGAGCGTAAGCGCTGTGCTCGTATTTTCGGCAGTAAGCATGCCGCAGCGAATCCGGCGCTGGCCGCCTCGCTTGCTTTCAATACAGGGATGAGTTCTGCTACCGCTATCGATGTACTGGCCTCTACGGCGCCAGCATCTCAGCCCCAGAGCGCCCTTAAGCGCACTCTCGATCAGCGTATGCAGGAAAGCCATAATGTTCGACTCGGACAAGATGGCGAAAATAAGCCCGGCGGTAAACCGGCACTGGTAAGCAAAATGACCAGTCTCTACAACTCCACCAAAGGAGAGAAATAATGGATCAGTTTGGTCAGAATCAGTTCGCTCCGGGTATGAAAAGCTCTCTGTTCGTTCCCGATCAGCTTGTTGTCAGCACTCTTCAGCTGGTTACCGATTCCGGAACCATTACCGGCGGTACTTTTCTGCGCGGTACTGTTTCTCGGCAAAAATCACCGCTAGTGGCAATACACCAAAGTGTAAAAACTGCCACTGACGGCAGCCAAAACCCGGCAGCAATCCTGGTTGATAACGTCGACGCGTCAATCACGGATCAAAACGGCGGTCTGTACCTCATGGGTGAGTTTAATCAGAACCGTATTGTTTACGATAATACCTGGACCGTTGCTGACCTGAAATCTGCGCTTCGTCCGCTGGCAATTTTCCTGAAAGACAGCCTTCAGGCGCCAGTAGCCGCTTCCTGATTTACCCCTCTCGCCACCTGACCTAATGCTTTAACTGGCAGGGGCTAACTCATTCCAATCTTTGCCAGCGTAATGCTGGCATTATCATGAGACTGAATATGGACAATATTTATGATACCAGTGTGCTGGTTCAGGTAGTTCCCAACCTGCTGACCAGCCAGAACTGGCTGCTCGATCGCTTCTTTCCTAACGTAGTCACCTACGAAACCGAAGAAGTGGCCATTGACGTTGATGTTGGTCTTCGCCGTATGGCTCCGTTTGTTTCACCTCTGGTCGAAGGTAAAGTGGTAGAGAGCCGTAAATACCAGACTAATACCTTCAAGCCCGCGTACATTAAAGATTTGCGGGCGCCGGATCTCCGCAAACCGATTCGCCGCATGATCGGTGAGCGTATCGGTGGCGAATATACTGCTGGCGAGCGTGAAATGCTTAACCTGCAATTCGAAATGGCTGACCAGATTGACATGATTCACCGTCGTCTGGAATGGATGGCCTCAAGCGCGCTGGTTTCCGGTACGGTTACCGTAGTCGGCGAAGGGTATGAAACCAAAGTGGTAAACTTTGGCCGAGCTTCAGACCTGACAATCACGCTGAGCGGCTCGGATAAATGGCCTCAGTCCGTAGCGGCCGGGGCCACCAATACTCAGCCGTCTGACGACAT
>OKVR01000276.1_pt1 | contig 16003 bp, 15 predicted proteins | sample 1606891 | NCBI WGS metagenome assembly OKVR01 (sample SAMN03281011, study PRJEB24777) | human gut metagenome | isolation source: fecal sample PR176 from 1 month old male Indian infant, caesarean delivered... | place: Singapore | collected 2006-01-13 | reverse complement strand
GCAAACCGCGGCGGCAGAGCGGCGGGTGGTGCTGATCGTCGGCGATGGCGCCGCCCAGCTGACGATTCAGGAAATGGGCTCTATGCTGCGCGATAAACAAAAGCCGCTTATTCTGCTGCTTAATAACGAAGGGTATACCGTAGAACGGGCGATTCACGGTCCGGAGCAGCGCTACAATGATATTGCCCTGTGGGACTGGCGGCGCCTGCCGGAAGCCTTCGCCCCGGACGTTGCCTCGCGCTGCTGGCGGGTTACGCACACTGCTGAGCTACGGGAGGCGATGGCGGAGAGTATCACCTCCGATACTCTCACCCTGGTGGAAGTGATGCTGCCGAAAATGGATATCCCCGATTTCCTGCGCGCGGTGACGCAGGCGCTGGAGGAACGAAACAGCCGCGTTTAGTCGGTATGGTGTCTGGCAATCATTAAGGGCCTCCCGGCCAGCAGCAGCCAGGCCGGGAGCATCACAATGCACAGCAGCGGCAGCAGCGTGGTGTCCGGAACCACCACAGCGGCCATAAACAGGCTCAGCCAGCCGTCGCGGGTGACGACCAGCACCATGCCGAGGATCGCGCAGGAGACGGTAATTGCCGCCGGCACGGCGTCCACGTGGGCATGCAGCATCAGCCCCAGCGCCACGCCGACGAAGACCGCGGGGAAAATCCGCCCGCCGCGAAAGCCGCAGGCCGAGGCGAGAACCAGCGCAGCCAGTTTGACCAGCGCAATGAGCAGATAATCCGAGGCGGTCAGCGTCTGGCTGAAGGCCAACTGCTGCATCTCATCCAGCCCCTTAACAGCGTTAAATGTCCGCCAATGGTTCCAAGGATCCCTAACAGCAAGCCGCCGAGGCCCAGCGTCAGGATTGGGTTTTTCAGGCGATGCATCAGCGTGTGCAGGCGCGGCAGACACCAGACGGCGACCATACCGACAGCGATAGCGATCAGGGCGACGATCATGCCGCTGACGATATCGACGAAGTGCATCTGGCTATAGTGCGCGATCGGCAGCGTGAAGTGGGGGTGGAAAAACAGCCCGGTCGTCAGCGCGCCCGCGGCGGCGGCAAGCATCGGGGCAAACAGACGATCCCACAGCGGCGACTCGTTGCTGCTGTTCAGGGTTTGCGAAAAAATCAGCGCGGCGGCCACCGGGGTGCCGAAGAGGGCGCCGATGGTGCCTGAGGCCGCGAGAATGGTCCAGTCCAGAGAGCTGACCCGGGGGAACAGTCGGGAGCCGACGGCGACGGCCAGCGCAATATTCACCACCATAATTGGATGCTCCGGGCCCAGGCTGACGCCGCCGGCGAGGCCAAGGATCAGCGCCGCCAGCAGCCCGGGCAGCGCGCCGGTGGCAATAGGCGCGCCGATTAACGACTCGGTCGCCGGGTCCGGCCCGGCGTGCCCCGGGCTGTAACGGACGACCAGGCCCACCGCGATCCCCGTCGCCGTGAGAATGGCGATGATCCACAGCGGGTTGTCGGCGCTCACCCCAAACTGCACAGGCAGATTGCTCCACAGGAAGCGCTGCAGCAACGCGGCAACTTTCATCGCGCCGATCAGGATCAAACTGGAGGCGATGCCAATCAGGATAGCTGGCACCGACAGGATCAGCATTGTTCTGGCGCGAGGATGGAGCATGAAAATGTCCTTGTTAAAGTTCAGGAGCACTACTTTGCCTTTGTCGACGGGGATCGTCGATGCAAATGGTGCTGAAACGATAAAGTTAAGGCGGCGTCTGATACCCGTGGCCTCGTTAATAGGCTACTTTGCATTGATTACAAACTAAATGTGACCTGTGTCGCTAAACAAGGGGCGTCCGCGAGTTGGACGTTGTTGTTAAGCCGCCATGAATTTACAGTGTGCCAAAAGATTTATTTTGACTTTAGCGGAGCCGTAACGGAATGACAAAATTTGCTTTAGTAGGAGATGTCGGGGGGACCAACGCCCGCCTGGCGCTGTGTGATCTGGCGAGCGGAGAGATCTCTCGTGCAAAGACCTATTCCGGGCTCGATTACCCCAGTCTGGAGGCGGTGGTGCGCGTCTATCTCGAGGAGCATCAGGTGACGGTCAGCGAAGGCTGTATCGCCATCGCTTGCCCGATCACCGGCGACTGGGTGGCGATGACCAACCATACCTGGGCCTTCTCCATCGCCGAGATGAAGCGCAACCTTGGCTTTGCGCACCTGGAGATTATTAACGATTTCACCGCCGTTTCAATGGCCATCCCGATGCTGAAGGCTGAGCACCTGATTCAGTTCGGCGGCAGCGCGCCGGTAGCCGGCAAACCGATCGCCGTTTATGGCGCCGGAACCGGGCTGGGCGTAGCCCATCTGGTGCACGTTGATAAGCGTTGGGTCAGCCTGCCTGGCGAAGGCGGCCATGTCGATTTTGCGCCGAACAGTGAAGAAGAGGGCATTATTCTGGAAGAGCTGCGCGCTGAACTGGGGCACGTCTCCGCAGAACGCGTGCTCTCGGGGCCTGGTCTGGTCAACCTCTATCGCGCGATAGTCAAATCGGATGGTCGACTGCCGGAGAACCTGCAGCCGCGTGAGGTCACCGAGCGGGCGCTGGCGGATAGCTGCACCGACTGTCGCCGGGCGCTGTCGCTGTTCTGCGTCATTATGGGGCGCTTCGGTGGAAACCTGGCGCTGACCCTGGGGACGTTTGGCGGCGTGTATATCGCCGGCGGCATCGTGCCGCGCTTCCTGGAGTTCTTTAAAGCCTCCGGCTTCCGCGGCGGTTTTGAGGATAAAGGCCGATTTAAAGCCTATGTCCAGGATATCCCGGTTTACCTGATCGTGCATGACAACCCAGGCCTGCTGGGCTCCGGCGCGCATCTGCGTCAGACGCTGGGTCAGGTGCTGTAAGCGCATTCCTCCCGGGCTACCGCCGTAGCCCGGCAAGGCGGGGCTTCCCGTCGTCTACAGATTCATCAGCTGGCGAAACTCTTTCACTTTACTGCGACTGACCGGAACCTGAAACTCCAGGTCGCGCAGGCGTAGCACGTAGGTATTGTTAAACCATGGCTCAATTTCACGAATTTTGCTGAGATTCACACAGTACGAGCGGTGACAGCGAAAGAAATGTGCGGTGGGCAGTTTGCTGCAGAATTCGGTAATGTTCATCGGCATGACGAAAGACTCCCGGCGAGTGTAGACGAAGGTCATCTTCTCGTGCGCCTCTGCATAATAGATATCATGGATACTGGTGACGATGATCCGCTCATCTTTTATCAGATTGATGGTGTCGTTTTCCCGAGGCGCCGCGCTGGCTAGCCCGGAGGCGGCGTTATTTTGCTGCTGCCAGGCGGCGGTCAGCTTCTGCAGCATATTGATGATGCGCGACTCCTGGTAGGGCTTCAGAATGTAGTCAAACGCCTCCAGCTCAAAGGCTTCCACGGCGTGTTCTTTCCACGCGGTGATAAAAACGATAAAAGGCTTATGGGCGAACTGGCTGATGTTTTGCGCCAGCAACACGCCATCCAGCGACGGAATATTGATATCGAGAAAGATGGCGTCGACCTTGTTGTGCTGGAGAAATTTCAGCACGTCCAGACCGTCGTCAAAGCTGCCGACGATCTCCATCTGGCTGTGGGTGTTGATAAGCCAGGAGAGCTCCTGTTGGGCCAGAAACTCATCCTCCACAATGATAACTTTCATCTTTTCTCCGCTCATGACAACAGAGACTCCGTCAGCGCCTGCGGCGTAGAGTGATTGGGGACATAAAAGGCGATTTCTGTTCCTGGCGTCAGGGTGCGGATATGCAGCCCCTCGCCGTAGAGCAGTTTCACCCGATGATGAACGTTGAGCAGGCCGATTTTGTTACCTGGCATTTCATCGGCTTCCACGCGGGCGACCACGGCGGGATCGATGCCGTTGCCGGTGTCGCGAACGCTGATGCGAACCCGATTGCCGCACTCATTGATGCCGATCGTCACCACCCCTTTCCCTTTACACGGCTGAATGCCGTGCACAATGGCATTTTCCACCAGGGGCTGGATAAGCAGGCTCGGGATTACGCAACTGACGTCGTCGTCAATATCATAGATGACCGTCAGTTTGTCGCCGAATCGCGCCTGTTCAATGGCGATGTAATCTTTGATCTGATACAGCTCTCGTTTGATATCGATCTGCTCATCGTCTTTTAATTCAATGTTATAGCGCAGATAACGCGACAGATTAAAAATTGAGCTGGCGCGCGGTGTCCGGATTAAGGCGAATCGAGGAGGAGATCGCGTTCAGGGCATTGAATAAAAATGTGTGGGTTAAGTCTTTGCTTTGCAGAGCGCGCAGCTCCGCTTTGTTGGCCATCTCCCGCAGCTGTTCGGCGCGGAAACCTCCAGCTGGGTGGAGATGATTTGTGACAGGCCTATCGCCATCTCCTGCAGCGTCGAGGTGATGCGATGGGCGTGGCAGTAATAGATTTTTAGCGTGCCGGTGACCACCCCTTTTTCCCACAGCGGGATGACCATTAAGGAGTGGATCTCCGGCGTGCGGTGGGCTTCGTCATTGCTTTTTATAATGATCTTTCCATAACGAATGGCCTGTCGGGTGTGGGCTATGACATCGTCATGGTGTTGATAGTTGGCTTCACCGACGCCCACGTAGGCCAGCACGTGTTCCGTATTGGTGATTGCCACCGCGTCGGCGGTAATGTCGCGGCGGATGATGTCGCAAACCTGGCGCAGAGAATCGCTGTTGACCTGACGGAACAGCGGCAGGGTTTTGTTGGCAATGTCTAGCGCCAGTTTCGCCTGCCGCGCGGCGCTGGCCTCCTTTTCCCCTTCCACGCTCTGCACCAGCAGTACGATAAAGCCGATGCAGACGCTGCCAAGGATCATCGGGATACCAATTTTCGAGACGATATCCAGACCGAGGCTCAGAGAGGGCGCCCAGACTATCACCAGGATCATGGTCAGGGTCTCGCAGAGCATGCCGGCCAGAATGCCGATTTTCCAGCGTTGATCGCGGGCCACCTTGCGGTTAATCAACCCCGACAGCAGACCGGCGATGATGCTGGTGATAAAGCAGGGTACGGCGGTCACGCCGTCAATATCAATCAGATAGCGGTGCACACCGGCAATCACCCCGACAATGGCTCCCACCCATGGGCCAAACAGGATCCCGCCGGACATCACGGCGATGATGCGCACGTTTACCAGCGATCCTTCCACCGGCACACCGGACCAGGTACTGAAGAGCGCGAACAGCGAGAAGATGGCGGTGACAGCCAGCAGCTCTTTCGGCGTATGCGCTGATTTATGCAGCAGTTCGCGGAACAGGCGCAGGCGAATAAGGAAAAACAGGCAAATAAGCATCAGGGCCGCACGATCATAGACCGCCAGCATCATAGTAAAGATTTCGTGCATGGGTGCGCCGCGTCAGTGGCCAGAAAAGGACATGATAAAAAACCTGACGACAGAAGACCAGCCGCAGAAAAATAATGAGGAAAAGACACACTTTAAAAAGGGGATTGATTGGTGGGGGGGCGATGTACCGCTAGACAGCAGGGGAAACGATAAACACCGGTGATAGAAAAGATATCAATATGTTACCACTTGCATACAAAACGGTATTCATCACGCGGCGTACTGCCGTATTTAGCGCAGACGTTACCCGTTTTTAACGCCAGTGATTATTTTTCGTCAGGGCTCTCGACAACGTGTTTTTTTTCAGGTTATTTTCTAAACGAGCCGCAACAGCGGCAGCGTCGCTCGGACGGTCCGGGCGCTAACGTTAATCAGAGGAACCTATGGCTGAATCCAGTCCTGAACGCCGTTTTACGCGTATCGATCGTCTCCCCCCGTACGTTTTTAATATTACTGCCGAACTGAAAATGGCTGCGCGTCGGCGCGGCGAAGATATTATCGATTTCAGTATGGGCAATCCCGATGGCGCGACGCCGCCGCATATCGTGGAAAAACTCTGCACCGTCGCGCAGCGGCCTGACACCCATGGTTACTCAACTTCGCGGGGGATCCCACGCCTGCGTCGCGCTATTTCGCGCTGGTATGAAGAACGCTATAACGTCGATATCGATCCGGAATCGGAAGCGATTGTCACCATTGGTTCGAAAGAGGGGCTGGCGCACCTGATGCTGGCGACGCTGGATCATGGCGACACCGTGCTGGTGCCGAACCCCAGCTATCCGATCCATATCTACGGCGCGGTGATTGCCGGGGCGCAGGTGCGCTCGGTGCCGCTGGTGGAAGGGGTGGATTTCTTTAACGAACTGGAACGCGCCATCCGCGAGAGCTATCCGAAGCCGAAGATGATGATCCTTGGCTTTCCCTCGAATCCGACCGCGCAGTGCGTCGAGCTGGATTTCTTTGAAAAGGTTGTCGCCCTGGCGAAGCAGTATGACATCCTGGTCGTCCACGATCTGGCCTATGCCGATATCGTGTATGACGGCTGGAAAGCGCCCTCCATTATGCAGGTGCCCGGCGCGCGCGATGTCGCCGTCGAGTTCTTTACCCTGTCGAAAAGCTATAACATGGCCGGCTGGCGCATTGGCTTTATGGTCGGCAATAAGACCCTGGTGAACGCGCTCGCCCGCATCAAAAGCTACCATGACTACGGCACGTTTACGCCGCTGCAGGTGGCGGCGATAGCGGCCCTGGAGGGCGATCAGCAATGCGTGCGGGATATCGCGGAACAGTATAAGCGCCGCCGCGATGTGCTGGTGAAAGGGCTCCACGAGGCCGGCTGGATGGTTGAGTGTCCGAAGGCGTCCATGTACGTCTGGGCGAAAATTCCGGAACCTTATGCCGACATGGGCTCGCTGGAGTTTGCGAAAAAGCTGCTTAACGAAGCGAAGGTTTGCGTCTCTCCGGGGATTGGCTTTGGCGATTATGGCGATACCCATGTCCGCTTCGCGCTGATCGAGAACCGGGACCGGACGCGTCAGGCGATCCGCGGCATCAAGGCGATGTTCCGCGCGGATGGCTTACTGCCCGCCGCGAGCTAGCGCTTCGGCGAATACGCTATAACAAAAACGGGAGCCTGTGGGCTCCCGTTTTTTTGACACCGCTGCAGTCTAGATCATCAGGGCAAAAGTACCGGCCCAAACGATGACCATAAAAGAGAGACCCATAAAGAAGTATTTCACGACTCATCACTCCACGCGCTTATGCGACGTTCAAATGAATTAATTGTTCTGTTTTTCAAGGGCTGTCGCCGGTGAAATCTCACCCTGCGGCAGCTCGCAATTCTGTGCGTTTAGTGCTCCAGATGGCGCTAATGTACGCCTAAAAAATCAGGGAAACAAGGGGCATTTTTGGAACGGCCCTCGGGGGTCTCGTCGGCCAGCGAGGAAAGCTGGGCGGCATCGGCCAGCTCCGCGGGATCGACGCCGTCGACCGGGATGAACTCGGCGGCTTGGCGGTTACCCAGGGTGATGGTGCCGGTCTTGTCGAGCATGAGGATGTCGACGTCGCCGGCGGCCTCGATGGCGCGGCCGGACATGGCCAGCACGTTGGCCTCGTTCAGGCGGCTCATGCCGGCGATGCCGATGGCGGACAGAAGGGCGCCGATGGTAGTGGGAGCCAGGCACACGAGCAGCGCCACGAGCGTGGTCACGGCCGTGGGGTTGACCATGTCGTTAAGACCGGACGAGAAGCAGGAGTAACAATACAGGGCCAACGTGACCAGGATAAAGACGATGGAGAGGGCCACCAGGAAGATCTCCAGAGCAATCTCGTTAGGGGTCTTCTTACGCGCGGCACCCTCGACCATCGCGATCATCTTGTCCAGGAAGCTCTGGCCGGGCTCACTGGAGATCTTGACGATGATCCAGTCGGACAGCACCGTGGTACCGCCGGTAACGGCAGAGCGGTCGCCGCCGGCCTCGCGGACCACGGGGGCGGACTCGCCCGGTGATGGCGGAGCTCCGTCAACGGGAGGAGCGCCCCTCGACGACGTCGCCGTCGCCGGGAATCTGCTCGCCGGCGCGTACGATCACCAGGCTCGCCGGCGCGCTGAGCTCGGTGCCGGGAACGACGGTGAAGTGCTCCTTGTCCTCAACGGACTCGATGCGATGGGCCTCGACGTCCTTTTTCGCCGCGCGCAGGGAGTCTGCCTGCGCCTTACCGCGGCCCTCGGCAAGCGCCTCGGCGAAGTTCGAGAACAGGTCGGTGAGCCACAGGATGACCGCGATGGCGACCACATAGTACGTGGGGACGCCGGCGTCCTGTACCCCAAAAATAGAGGCGATGGCCAGAATGGAGGTCATGGCGGCCGACAGCCACACCAGGAACATGACCGGGTTTTGAATCTGGACGCGAGGATCCAGCTTGGCAAACGAGTCGCGGACCGCGCGGCCCATCATGTCTTTTTGCATAGTCATAAATCTGCGCCCTCCTTTACGCAATCATCTGGAAGAACTCGGCAACGGGGCCAAGCGCCAGGGCCGGGAAGAAGCTCAGGGCACCGATCAGTAGAACGATGAACACGAGCAGGAATACGAACATGCCGTTGGTGGTGGACAGGGTACCGGCGCTCTCGGCGACCTTACCCTTCTTGGCCAGCGAGCCGGCGATAGCCAGCGTACCGATGATGGGCATGAAGCGGGCGAACAGCATCTCGAGGCCGAGCATGACGTTGATCCAGGGAATGTTGCAGTTCATACCTGCAAACGCCGAGCCGTTGTTGCCGCCGCATGAGGTGAAGGTATACAGCACCTCGGAGAAGCCGTGCGCGCCACCATTGTTGAGCTGGTCGGCAAGACCGGGCACCATGCAGGCGATGGCCGAGCACACCAGGATGGCAAACGGAGTTGCCAGGCACAGAACCACCGCCCAGCGCATCTCGCCCGGCTCGATCTTCTTGCCCAGGAACTCGGGCGTGCGGCCGACCATAAGGCCGGCGATAAACACCGTGAGGATGGCGAAGCCGATCATGCCGTACAGGCCGCAGCCCACGCCGCCGAAGACGACCTCGCCCAGAGCCCATCTGGAGCATCTGGACAAAACCGCCCAGCGGGTGTAGGAGTCGTGCATGGCAGTTAACCGAGCCGTTGGAAGCGGCGGTGGTGTAACGCCGACCACGTGGAGGAGGTGGCGATACCGAAGCGGCTCTCCTTGCCCTCCGATGTTGCCGCCGGCCTGGCCGTCGGTCATCTCGATATTGACCGCTCCGCCATCGGCCAGCTGCGGGGTGCCCGCATGCTCGTTGACGGCGATGATGCCGGCGAAGATCACCAGCAGGATGAACATGACGGCAAAGATGGCCTTGCCCTGCTTGGTGTTCTTGACGCCGATACCGAAGGTGAAGCAGCAGGCGGCCGGGATCAGCAGCAGGCTGGTCATCTCGATGATGTTGGTGAAGGCACTGGGGTTCTCATACGGATGGGCGGAGTTCACGCCGAAGAAGCCGCCGCCGTTGGTGCCGGACTGCTTGATGGCAACCTGAGGAGCCGCGGGACCCTGAGGCAGGAACTGCTCGGTGACCACGCGCGCGTCCTCGACAACCTTGCCGTCGACCTTGACCGTGTCGCCCTCGATCTGGGCGCCGTCGATGACGCTCCAGCCGCCGTCTGCATTAGGCTGGACGGCGACGGGCTCTACGAGCTCAGCCCTCTGAGCCGGCTGGAAGTTGGAGATAACGCCACCAGCAGCCAGGCAGATGCCGAACACAAGGTTCAGCGGGATGAGCACATACAGGACGGTGCGGGTGAGGTCGACCCAGAAGGAACCCGAACCCTGCTCCTTGACCTGACGGAAGCCGCGGATCAGCGCGAACATGACCGCGATACCGGTGCCAGCGGACAAGAAGTTCTGCACGGTGAGGCCCATGAACTGCACAAAGTAGGACAGGGTGGTCTCACCGGAATAGGATTGCCAATTGGTGTTGGTTATGAAGGAAGCGGCCGTATTGAACGACAGGTCCCACGACACACCCGGCAGGTGCTGGGGGTTGCCTGGCAAGAAGGACTGAAGCGCCTGGAGTGCCACAAGGGCCACGAGGCCGATCCCCGAAAAGACCAGCACGCTCGCCAGGTAGCGCCTACACCCCATCTGCTCTGCCGCGTCGATGCGAAGCAGACGATAGACGCCACGCTCCACAGGAGCAATCACAGGCGACAGGAACGTATGCTCACCATCCATGATATGGGCCATGAACCGACCGAGCGGAACGGCTAGGACGACGAGCACGGCAAAGTACAAGATGTACTGAATCGCAGCGTCCATAGTTTACGAATCACTCCTCATCAGAATGTAGATGTAATAGATAAGGAGTCCAATGCAGACGACTCCGATGATGGGAATGAGGATGTCCATTTTCCGCCCTTTCACGCGCGGTCCGATGTCTCGGACGCCTGCTCTCGCAAGCGCCTGGGGACAGTAAACGCTTCTAGAGATTAAAGAGGCGTGAGGGCCGGGGCTCACGACCTTAAGATGCTGTAAAGATGCAGGTAGAAAGCACTATTGCGGCTGCAGTGCGCCTATACTCGACCTCGCGAGCATACAGTGGCGTCCTCACCGCGTATGCACGCATGGACAACGTTTCAGAAAGGCTACGTATGCAGCGCGACGCATCGGACACTCGCGTCAATCCAGACCTCATCCTCAAGGCAATTGAGAAAGACGAGGTCGCCGATGACGCTCGAACCAGCCGGGGACACCTCAAAATTTTCTTTGGCTACGCTGCTGGTGCAGGCAAAACCTATGCGATGCTTCAAGCCGCCCACGCCGCCAAGCGGCGAGGTGTCGACGTCGTCGCGGGATACATCGAGCCGCACGAACGTCCGGCAACTGCCCATCTTGCACAAGGGCTTGAGAACGTGCCCTGTAAACTCATCAAGCACAACGGCATTGCGCTCAGCGAGTTCGATCTAGATGCGGCTATCGAACGCGCCCCTCAGCTCATCCTTGTCGACGAGCTCGCCCATACGAATGCGCCAGGGTCTCGCCACGACAAACGCTATCAAGACGTCGAGGAACTTCTACATGCGGGCATCGACGTCTATACGACCGTGAACGTTCAGCATATCGAGAGCCTAAACGACATGGTTGCATCCATCACCGGCGTTGTCGTGAGCGAACGAATCCCCGACCGTATCTTCGATGATGCCGACCAGGTCGAGCTCGTCGACATAGAGCCCGAAGACCTACTTGAGCGCCTTCGCGCCGGCCTCGTCTACCGTCCCGCACAAGCCGACCGAGCACAACAGCATTTTTTTACCGTTGAGAACCTCACCGCACTCCGAGAAATCGCGCTGCGCCGCTGCGCCGATCGCACCGGCCACCTCACAGACGCCGCACGCGTGCTGGGAAACCGTGACTACTACACCAGGGAGCGTATCTTAGTCTGTGTCTCCCCGGCGCCGACCAATCCCCGCATCGTCCGTGCCGCCGCACGCATGGCGAAAGCGTTTCGCAGCGAGCTCGTCGCCCTGTTCGTAGAGAGCCCGCGCACGCAAGCCATGAGCGATGATGAGCGCGCCAAGCTTGCAGCCAATATCGCCCTAGCCGAGCAGCTCGGAGCACATATGGAAACCGTCTATGGCGACGACATCGCGTTTCAGATCTCCGAGTTCGCGCGCCTGTCGGGTATTTCGAAGATCGTCGATGGGGCGCACGGGCGAGCGCAGCAGCGTCCGTCAGGCCCTCTTCGGCCGCAAATCTCTCGTAGAACAGCTCATAACGTTCGCCCCGAACCTCGACATTTACATCATTCCAGACCAGTCGACTCCGCCCTCCCGGCCCGAAGGACGCCGCCGTGCGCTCGCCCTGCAGCCGCCCAGCAGCCGAGACGTGCTTCGCACGCTGGCCCTCTCTCTTGTCGCCACGGCGATCGGCACGGACTTTCCGCCATCTGGGTTTTGCCGATTCCAGCATCATATCCCTCTATATCCTCACGGCCCTGCTGACCGCCGTCACCACGACGGGGCGCATCTGCACGATCGTATCGAGCGTGCTCTCTGTAGTGCTTTACAACTTCTGCTTACGTCACGCCTCTGTTTTACGCTCGCCAGCTACGACCGAAGCTATCTGGTCACGTTCGGCATCATGTTCGCTACCGCTATGGTCGCCGGCGAGTTAACTGCGCGCATCGCCGACAACGCCCAGTACCTCCGCCGAGAACGCATTCAAAACGCGCGTACTCCTCGAAACGAACCAGCTCTTGCAGCAAGCCCATAGCGCGGAGGAGTGCGCCCGCGTCGCCATGAACCAACTCATCAAACTACTAAAACTCGACGTGGTCTTCTACACCGCCGAACACGGCACGCTCGGCAAGACGCTCTATGAGTCCGCTGGCACCGAAAACCGATCCGCGTCGCTGTTCACCGACTACGAGCGCGCTGTTGCAACCTGGACCTACACCAACAACAAGCGCGCGGGCGCAAGCACGCGGACCCTGCCTGAGGCGCGCTGTCTCTACCTCGCGGTTCGCACCGGCGACAAGGTATTCGGTGTCATCGGCATCGACCTGGAGGGGGCGCGAGATCGAAGCCTTCGAGCATTCGATCGTCCTATCTATCGTAGGCGAATGCGCCTTGGCGCTCGAAAGCGACCGGGCGGCGCAAGAGCGCGAAGAGGCTGCGGTTTTGGCGAAAAACGAGCAGCTGCGCGCCAACCTTTTGCGCTCCATCGGCCACGATTTGAGGACACCCCTCACGGCTATATCCGGATCTGCGGCAATCCTTCGGAAGAGCGACGAGAAGCTCAGCCTCGAGCAACGCTGCGATCTTGCCGATGCCATCTACGACGACTCCCTCTGGCTTATCGATACCGTGGAGAACCTCCTCGCCATCACACGCGTCGAGGACGGCACCATTCGCCTCAACTTAACATCCGAGCTCATCGACGAGGTCATCGAGGCCGCCCTCAGCCATGTCGCCCAAGCATCGCATGGACGTGCCGTCACCATCGAGCACACTGACGACATCCTGCTGGTACGCATCGACGTCCATCTCATCATGCAGGTGCTTACGAATCTCATCATGAACGCCTTCAAATACACGCCCGAGGACTCGACTGTCACCATCAGCGCACGTCGCGAGGGTGCGTTCGTCGTGGTGGACGTCGCAGACGATGGGCCGGGTGTGGCAGACTGCGACAAGCCTCATATCTTTGAGCGCTTCTTCACCTCAAGCAATACGCGGCCCGTGGATTCGCGTCGAAGCATCGGCCTTGGGCTGTCGCTCTGCCGCTCCATCGTGGAGGCGCATGGCGGCGTCATCGAAGCCCGCGACAACCACCCCCATGGGGGCCGTCTTCCGTTTTACCCTGCCCGCCGAGGAGATCGAGATTCATGAATAATGCCGCTAAGCCACGCATCCTCCTGGTCGAAGATGACCTGACCGTTCAAAACCTCGTTTCGACCGCGCTTGACCTCCACGGCTATGTCGTGAGCAAGGTTTGCAACGGCCAGGCCGCCATCATGGATGCGGTGTCGCACGGCCCCAGCCTCATCATGCTCGACCTCGGCCTTCCCGACATTGACGGTATCGAGGTCATCACGAAGATCCGAAGCTGGTCGGCAGTCCCCATTATCGTCATTTCGGCGCGCACCGAAGATTCCGACAAGATTGCAGCACTTGACGCAGGGGCAGACGACTACCTCACCAAGCCCTTTTCTGTGGATGAGTTGCTCGCGCGCGTCCGTGCGAATTTGAGGCGCTCCTCGATGGCGTCGAGCGAGTCGACAGAAGCGAGCACGTTCGACAACGGTCCGCTGCATATCGACTACGCCGCGGGATACGCGACGAAAGACGGACGCGAGCTCTCGCTCACCCCAACCGAGTACAAATTGCTCGTCCTTCTGGCGAAAAACGTCGACAAGGTGCTCACACACACCTTCATCACCCGCGAGATATGGGGCACGAGCTGGGACAGCGATCTGGCGAGCCTGCGCGTGTTCATGCGCACCCTGCGCAAGAAGATCGAGGCAGACCCCTCTCACCCCAAGATGATTCAGACGCACATGGGTGTCGGGTACCGCATGCAGCGTCTCTAGCCCACCCCACAAAAAAGTTGCGGTGGAATAGTTCCTGAATGAGGCTCTTGGCGCGCCAAACAGGAACTATTTCACCGCAGCTGATGGGTGGGATGGGTTAGATGCCCAGGTAGTTGGTCATGCCTTCGACGGCGAGCTTGGCGCCCGCTACGGCATGGACCACGGTGAGCGGGCCGTTGACGACGTCGCCGGCGGCAAAGACGCCAGGCACGGTGGTCATACCGTACTCGTCGACCGAAAGAAGGCCGCGATGATCGGTCTCCAGACCGCCCGTCGTAAGCACCAGTTTGTCCTTGGGCACCTGCGAGGCCGCAATCACAACCGTGTCGGCGGGCACATGGTCAAGTTCTTCCTCGTAGCCCACCACGTTGTCGTCCTCGTCAAAGATAGCCGTCTCGAACACCGGACCGTTATCGTCGATGGCGCAGATCGCCTTGCCGCGCACGATCTCGGCACCGTCAAGCTCGGTCAGCTCCACCTCGTCATCGATGGCCGAGATATGGCGCGATCGGGCATACACGGTAACCTTGCGAGCACCCGAGCGCAGGGCAGTGCGGGCAACATCCATTGCCACGTTGCCGGCGCCGATAACCGCCACGTTCTGACCGATCGCCACGCTCGTGGGATCGACCAGGTAATCGATACCGAACAGTACGTTGCCACGCGACTCGCCGGGAATACCCAGCTTGCGGGCGCGCCAGGTACCGGTACCGACAAAGACCGCATCGTAGCCGTCGCGCAGCAGGTCGTCGATATGCAGCGCGCCACCGATGGTGGTCGAGGGACGGACGCGCACGCCAAGCGAGCACATCACGTGACGGTACTTTTGCACGAGAGCACGGGGCAGGCGGAACTCGGGGATACCGTACTCCAGCACACCGCCGATCTCGGGGCGCTGCTCAAACACCGTGACGGCACAACCAAGCTGGGCCATCTTAATGGCAACGGTAATGCCAGCAGGACCGGAACCGACCACGGCAACCTGCTTGCCGCACGACGGCGCCGGCTTCCACTCCTTGCGATCCAAATACGCTGTCGAGATATAGTTCTCGATGCTCGAGAAATGCACCGGCGCGCCCTTGCGGCCCTGGATGCACGCGCCCTCGCACTGGCCCGAATGGTTACAGATCATGGAGCAGACCGCGCTCATAGGGTTGTTCTGGAACAGCAGCTCACCCGCCTCTTCCAGACGACGCTGCTTGAACAAGTCAATGACCTGCGGAATAGGCGTCTGCACCGGGCAGCCTTTAAGCTGGCAGAACGCCTTTTTGCACCCAAGGCAACGGTTCGCTTCCTCAACAATATGAATAGCCATCGGTTCCTCTCCTGAACCTCTACGACAATCTCTTTCGCTCAGCCTGCTTCGTTACAGAGTCACGCGCTCGCACATCACGCTGTGCCCCATGCGCAGCAGCTCGTCGCGCGAACGCTCGACCGTGGACGGTGTGCTGTTCTCGATAACGGTCATAATGCCCGGTCGCGCGGCCGCGGCCCAAGCGGCAATAGCCTCAAAATCAAAGTTTCCGCACGTACAGGCGCCATGGCATACCAAACGAGAGCCCGAGCCATCACACCAGCCATCCTGGTCCTCGTTATCTACGATCTCGTAGTCCTTGGCATGCAGCACGCGAATCTTGCTGCCGCACAGCTGCAGCATGCGCGACACCTGCTCGGAAGCCTCGCCGACGATCGTGGGGTGCAGCAGCGACACCGGATCGTAGATCACGCCAAGTGCGGCGCTTGAAACTCGCTCCAGAACCTCGCGGCAGCGCTCGGGCGTATTGACGATCTCGTTCCAGCCGGGCTCGATCAGAAGCTCGCCGCCCTCCTTTTCGGCCATCGAGCACATGCGTGCGAGTCCTTTGCAAAACGTATCGAGCGCAGCGGCCGAAAAAACGGTCATCGGCCATCTTGTTTTGCGCGTTAGGGCGCCCCGTCTCGGTCCCCACTGGACAGCCCCCAAGCCGCGCGCGAACCTCAGGCACGCCTCGTACTCGGCATAGGTATCCACCAGCTGATTTTGATCGGGCAGTTGCTAGGTTTTTATAG
>OKVR01000275.1_pt1 | contig 16050 bp, 22 predicted proteins | sample 1606891 | NCBI WGS metagenome assembly OKVR01 (sample SAMN03281011, study PRJEB24777) | human gut metagenome | isolation source: fecal sample PR176 from 1 month old male Indian infant, caesarean delivered... | place: Singapore | collected 2006-01-13 | reverse complement strand
CGTTGCACCACTTCCGTCAGGGCAAACGCCTGCTGACGCGCTTCGCGTGCACCTGCTGTGACCAGGCGTAATCCTCTTTTAACTGTTCAAACTGTTCCGGGTCGCTCTGGCAGAACGGGAAACCATCGGCTCCAGCTTCGCCAGCTGATGCCGTGCTGCTGCACAAAGCGCGCGGCTTCCTGCGCCTCGTCCAGTCGTTCCTGAATTTCATCCACGCGGTCGGCGAGCGTATCGTCCGCCAGCAGGTTCAGGCGCGGCAGAATGCGGTTAAGCGCCGCAACGCCCTCTTTCGCCTGCTCGAACTGGACGCGGCTCTGCTGGTTGTCATTTTCATGGCTAGCCAGCGCACGCTCCAGCTCACCGCGGCGGGTGTTGAGCTTGCGAATTTCGGCTTCCGGATCGGGCTCAAAGGCCACGCCCAGATGGCTGCCGATAAAGCGGCTGAACGCCTGATGCAGACGCTGCGTTTTCTGCACGTCAAACGACAGGGTCGCAAAACGCTCGGACAGCGATTCACGCTCGGCATGCAGGGTTTCAATGCGGTTTTCACGCGCGGCGCGGCCAAACAGCGGCAGCGACGGGAAGCGCGAATAACGCCACTGGCGGTCGGCAATCTTCACCACCACCGCTTTTTCCAGCTCGTCCACGCTGAATACGCTATCGTCAAAGGACTGCGGATCGCCTTCGATCAGATAGAGATCTTCGGGACAATCTTCCAGCCCTTCAAGCTGCTCGGCAACCTGCGACAGATCCGGCACCACGATGGCATGGCGCGACGGACCGTACAGCGCGGAGAAGTACGGCGCATCGTCAAGACTAACATCATCGTAGATTTCGGACAGCAGAACGCCGCCGAACCGTTCCGCCAGCGCGTTGAGGCGCGGATCTTCCGAACCGCCCGGCTGGCTGAGACGCTCGATTTCTTCGTCGATGGCGCGCTTGCGGGCGCCGACCTCGTCACGTTCAACGATAGCTTCGCGCTCGCGCTCCAGCAGCTGCTGCAGGTATTCGGTAACCTCCTGGCCGGACTCAAACTGCTCGCCGCTCTGCTCGCACAGCTGGTTAAGGCTGTTCTGCGCCGCCAGCCAGACCGGCGCCCGTCGCATCAGCGTCTGAGTGCGCGACTGCAGCTGCTCCAGCTCCTGGCGCAGGGCATGCGCTGTTCCTGAGCGTTAGAAACGCTGTCGGCCAGCGAAGCGATGCGCGCTTCCAGCTCCTGATGCAGCGTTTCCAGATCGTCGATATCGTAGCGTTTGCCCTGGCGTTTGCAGAACTCAGCCAGCTGGCGCTCGGCGTCCTGCTGCTCGCGCAGGCGCTGCTCCAGCTCGTTGAGGCGGCTGCGCAGCCCCTGCGCCTGCTCGGCCTGGTGGCGCTGGTTCACGCCGTCGCGCAGCAATTCGCGCGCCACGTCCCAGGCTTCATTGCGCGCCAGCGGGCCGTTAATCGCCGCCACCAGCTGGTAGGCCTGTTCAAACTGGCTGTGCGCGGTTTGCGCCACGCTCATTTTCTGTTCCAGCGACAGCATTTTCTCCGTCGCTTCCTGCTCTTTCGCCTGGAAGGTTTCCAGCCACTCGTCGGCGCTCTCCGGCGTCAGGTCCGGCAGATGGCACAGCGCCTTCGCGCGCTCCAGCGCCTGCAGCGCCTGGTGATACTGAATGGCTCGGGTCTGCTGCACGTCAAGCGCCTGCTGATAGTCGGCGAGCTGGTTTTTCAGCTCATCCACTTCCAGCTCGGCGGCCTCGGCGCGGGCTTCGTTCTCTTCCTGGCGATCGATGGCTTCCGCCACCACTTCGTTCTGCTCTTCCAGACGGATCTGCAGCTCGTCGAGATCCGCTTCGTAGCGCTCGATTTTTTCCTGCTGACGCAGCGCGGTCTGCACCAGGTTCAGGTGATCGCTGGCGGCCTGGTAATCCGCTTCCAGATCGCCTTCTGCGCCGTTATGCTCCTGCAGCTCGCGCGCCATGTCGACGTGCTTATACTGCTCCGCCGCCAGTTGCGAACGCGAGGTAAAGAGATCGCGACGATACTCCAGCGCCTTATCAAGATGAATACGCCGCTCGTTGGCGTGACGCATATAGTCCGCCGCCACGTAGTTGGTGGCTTCGCTAATCAGATGTTTGAACAGATCGCGATCGGACTGGGTGACGCGGATCGCCTCGAGAGTCATGCGGTTTTCCCGCAGCGCCGCTTCCATATCCTGGAATGCCTTACGCACGCCGCTGTTTTCTGGCAACAGGTAGTCGCGCAGCGAGCGGGTAATGGTGCTGGAGATCCCGCCGTACAGCGAGGCCTCGATCAGGCGATAATATTTACTTCGATCGGAGGCGGAACGCAGACGGCGCGCCACCACGCCCAGATCGAACATCAGCGAATGATACTCGGTGATCGAGTTGAACTGCTTAAACTGGACCCCTTCCATCGCCTCGAGCTTGTCTTTCAGCTCATTGAGACTGACTACGCGCGCCTGGCGATCGTTCAGCGTTTCGGTTAGCAGCTGGGTCGGCAGGATAGAGGTGGGCAGCCCCTGAATGGCGAAAGGCTTGATATCGACTTTGCGATCGCGCCCGGCAACCTGCTGCAGGCGCACGCCGACCACCACGCGCTGATGGCGGGAGTTGATAACGTCGAGCACTGAGTAACAGACTCCGGCACGCAGCTTACCGTGCAGGCCTTTATCGCGTGAGCCGCTGGTGGCCCCAGCTTCGGTGGTGTTACGGAAGTGCAGCAGGGTTAAATCGGGGATCAGCGCCGTGACAAAGGCCGCCATGGTCGTCGACTTACCGGCGCCGTTCCCCCCGGAGAGGGTGGTGACCAGTTCATCAAGATCAAAGGTCCGGGCAAAGAAGCCGTTCCAGTTAACCAGCGTCAGCGAGCGAAACTTACCGCGTTCAATCATTACTCTTCCTCCCCGCTATCCGGCTGGTTCTCTTCATTCTCATCATTGAGCTGCAGGTGATTTTCCAGGGCCATCGCTTCCCCGTCGCGGATCAGGCGGCGCTGCGCCTCGCGCGGGTCGTCGCCGGCGCGTACATCGGCGCCAAAGCGGAATACCGATTCGGTAATGCGGAACTTACTGCTGTCGTGGCCCATAAACCACACCATCCCCAGACGGCGCAGGCGGTTTAGCGACGCGCGCATTTTTTCCTGCAGCTTCTGACGGTCCAGATCCGAACCGGTGGAACGGTTGTTGACCAGCTTCAGCAGCCTGGATTCATCCGCCAGGGTCAGCAGCTCGTCATACAGCTCCTGCTGGGTGAAAATTCCTTCGTTTGCCAGGCGCTCCGGGCTGAGATAGAGATAGCAAAGAATTTTGCCCACCATCATATCCAGTTCGGACAGCACCGAGCGTGAAATCAGGGTTGTGGAACGCGGGCGCAGGTAGAAAAACCCCTCCGGCGCGCGGATCAGCTCGACGTTATAGCGAGCGTAAAACTCTTCCAGATAATCCTGGAAGTCCATCAAAAATGCGTGATTATCCAGCTCGTCGAGGCCGATATGTCGGCCCGCGCGCAAGGCGCTGTCCAGCGCCGGAAATAACGGATTGGCCAACGCCTGCGCCAACTTAACCGGCATCACTTGTTCAATATTTGTCAATGACATGCGCCTGTACCTTGGCTCCGTAATCATTAATCGGCTGCCATTTGGCTGCAGTCCGGTGAATCATGCCTGGGCGGACGCCAGCTGTACCGCCTGATCCACGACGATCCGCGCCACGTCGAAGCTGACGCCCGACGCGGATCACTGCGCCAGGGAACCGTACCCGCCGCCACCAGGCCCGGAGATCCAGCGGTATTCCTTTCTCTTTATAGACCGCCAGCTGCGCTTCGATCAGCGCCGCCAGCTGCTCGCGAATTTCGTTAAACTCTTCAAATTCGAGGTCCGCCGGCAGCTCGCCGGTGACCTCTTCATCGCGCAGGGCCATCTCCTCGTCGCGCATATCCAGCAGACGGTCGGCGTTGGCGTAAGTCAGCGCCCACGGCTCATCAAAATAGGTCTGTACCGACTGGCGCAGACGCTGGGCGAAGACGCGGTTCTTATCCATATCGATAGCGGTACGGATAAACTTGTGCACGTGGCGGTCATAGCCGATCCACAGGTCAATCGCCTGTTGGCCCCAGCTGACGATGCGGTCCAGCTTGCTTTGCAGGTCGAACACCAGCCGGTCGACAAAATGGAGATCGTCGCGCGCCATGGTCGAATCCTGAATGCGCAGCAGATTCGCCTGCAGCTTATCCCCCGCCGCATCCAGCGTATCTGCAGTTCACGCAGGGTGCCGGAGGTTTCCGACAGCAACAGTTCACAGCTGGAAATCGCCGCGCGCCAGTCTTTGTTCAACAGCTGCGCGATATCGTCTTTCACCAGCTGCTGCTGCTCATCCATGATGCGCTGCGTCAGGTCGATGCTGTCGAAAATTTCCGCTACCGAATACTTCAGCGGGGCAAAAACGTTGCGATGCCAGTGAAACTCATCGCCGCCCTCTTCCGCAGCATCCGCCGCGCGCTTCAGCTCGCCGGCGACGATCGACAACTGCATCGAGAGACGCAGCGTCGAAAATTCGCGCTGCCGGATATAATAATCGGTGATCCCGATCCCCAACGGCGTCAGACGATAGATTGCATTGCCTTCGGTAATTTCGCTGGTAAAGCGGTTCAGCAGACGCTGGCGCACCAAATCGTTGATGGCGTTATTGGCGCGCTGGCTGATGGTTTCGCTGGTCTGCTCAAACGCATCACTCACGTGGCGGAACGCATCCACCAGTTCTCCCTCGCTCATTTCCCCTTCCAGCCGTTCGCCATTCAGGGTGGCGATCGCCAGCAGGAAAGAGAGTCTGTCGACCGGCAGCGAGATAGAAAAATCATTTTTCCTGGCCCAGGCAACCAGTTCGGGGACTGTCTGGGAAAATTCACTCATACTTTATCCTTGCATCTGCGGCTATGAGCCTGGCTCTTAAGCGCGGTGACATGAATATAACGGCCCAGGCTGAGGTACGGCTCCTGACGACAGTAGCGCGTCTCCAGCTCCAGCAGCGCCGCATAGCTGTCATGCTGTTGGCGTTTTTCACGCAGATAATCATGAAACACCCGCACGCCGGTTTTGCTGACAATCTGCCAGCCAATCTCTTCCAGCCAGTGATAAACCTGCTGCGGCTCACGCGGATAGTCCGGCGACAGCGTGCGTTTTTTCTTTTTTGGCATGCCCAGTTGTACGTAATCGAAATTACCGGCAACCATATTGTGCATCAGCAGGCCGTTAGCATTGTAGAACATCAACGACAAGCCGCCGCCAGGACGCAGCGTCGACCACAGGGTACGCAGCACCGCCTGGGGCTCCGCCACCCACTCCAGCACCGCATGAAACAGTACCAGATCGACCGGGCTTTCCAAGTGCTGCGCAATATCCTGAGCCGCGCATTGTACAAAATGCATGTTGTCGATCACACCTTTATCGACAGCAGCCTGGCGGGCGCGGGCCACCATTTCAGCGGAGAGATCGCACAGCGTCACGTGATGGCCCAGTTGCGCCACTTTAATGGCCGTTGCCCTTCGCCGCCGCCGGCATCCAGTACCCTCAGCGGCCCCGGCCCCAGCTGCGCCAGCAGCGGCTCCAGATCCTGCCAGAGGATCGCCTGGCGCAGCTGGCCTTTGTGGTGCCGTAAATATTGCGCGAAACTTTCAGCAATGTCATCGAAATTGCGATCCTGCACGGGCGACTCCACAAGCCAACACAAACCGCTATTTGTCATACCCACGCCGAGAATGAAGCGATCTGTTATAAGATCCGAACATAACTTTGGTTATATGGTTAAAAAAGGAACCATCTGGCATGCTTTTCACGCTAAAAAAGATCGTCGGCGGTCTGCTGCTACCGCTTCCTGCCCTGCTGTTGCTGATCGGTATCGGGATCGCCCTGTTATGGTTCAGCCGCTTTCAACGTACCGGGAAGTTTTGCGTGAGCCTCGGCTGGCTGCTGCTGACGCTGCTGAGCCTGCAGCCCGTGGCAGACAGCCTGCTTAAACCGATAGAAGATCGCTATCCCACCTGGCGCGGCGAGCAGCCGGTGAGCTACGTGGTGGTGCTGGGCGGCGGCTATACCTGGAACCCGGAGTGGGCGCCTAGCTCTAACCTTATCAGCAACAGCCTGCCGCGCCTGACGGAGGGCATTCGCCTGTGGCAGGAGAATCCGGGATCGAAAATGATCTTTACCGGCGCGGCGGCAAAAAACCAACCCCGTCAGCACGGCGGAGGCCGGGGCGAGAGTGGCGGAGAGCCTCGGCGTACCGCGCAGCGATATCATCGTGCTCGATAAGCCGAAAGATACGGAAGAGGAAGCGCTGGCGGTGAAGGGCGCCATCGGCGACGCCCCCTTCCTGCTGGTCACCTCGGCGTCGCATCTTCCGCGGGCGATGATCTTCTTTCGCCATGCCGGTCTGGATCCGCTGCCCGCGCCGGCTAATCAGATGGCGGTCACATCACCGCTCAATCCGTGGGAGCGGGTCATTCCTTCACCGGTGTGGCTGATGCACAGCGACCGGGTCGGCTATGAAACGCTTGGTCGCGTCTGGCAATGGCTGAAAGGCAGCTCAGGCGAGCCAGGGCAGGAGTGATTTTGCGGCGAGGTCGAAACGGGCGCGGTCAAAGCGCCCGGTATTGACCAGGCTATCCACCTCATCCCACAGCAGATAAAGCCAGCGCCGCCAGACAAAGGCCTCGGAGACCGGCGCCTGCTGCAGGTAACGCCATAGCAGCTGCTCGGCCTGGCCCCCCTCCGCGAGACGGAACAGTTCGTACTCCCGCGGCGCCCACAGCATCATCCCCGGACCAACCATCGCCAGCAGCTGATCGCTGCGCGGATCTTTCAGCATGCTGCGCAGGGTGAAAATTTGCCGTGCACCAGTACGGCATTATCTTGAAATCGCGGAACAGCTCCGGCAGACACTCGCGGGAGCGGAACAAAACCCGCTTATCCTGCATGGTCAGACCGGTGTCCTGATACAGGTTCAGGGTGCTCCACAACATCGCCACCCGCTGCCGGTACCAGTTCGGCCACAGATTGTCCTGGGTATTATCGACCATCCCCACGCAGCCGCCGCTGTCCTGACGATGCCAGGCCAGCAGCGCCTCGACGATCTGCTCCTGCAGCTGCTCCCAGCGCGCCGGGTGCGGGTGGGCGCCTCCACCGGGACGCCGCGCAGACGCTCAAGCAGCAGCACGTCCGGCCCGGGATGCTCTTCATGCGTCATCACGCCATAGACCACCGGCATGCGCACCGTACCGCTGCGCGCCAGAGTGGAGATCTTCCAGGCCAACTGCCGCGCCACGCCGGGGGTGGTGAAACTTCGCGCCAGCAGCGGCATCGGATTTCCCTGCGCGTCATACAGGGACCACAGCGCCGTAGCGGCTTTTTCACTGACACACTCCACCCGGCTCAGCTTTTCGCCAAGCAGGTGACTCAGTTCGGTTCGCAACTGTTCCATTGTCGATTACCCCTATGAACACTACTGATTTCATAATGAGCGCCCGCACCTGGGTTGTCATCGGATAAGATCAAAAATGGGGTAAAAAAACGCAAAAAATCCGACGGGGATATCCCCTCCAGCAAGGAGGGGACAGAGGGCTAACGCAGCTCAGCGCGGACGCGCTCCAGATCTTCCGGGGTATCCACGCCGGTGCCGGGCACTTCGGCCGCCACGGCGACATGGATTTTCTCGCCATACCACAGCACTCGCAGCTGCTCGAGCATTTCAATCTGCTCCAGCGGGCTCGGCGCCCAGCTGACATAGCGGCGGATAAAGCCGGCGCGATAGCCATAGATGCCGATGTGGCGCAGCAGAGAATCACCAATGGCGTCGCGGGAGTGGGCAAAGCGATCGCGATCCCAGGGAATGGTGGCGCGGGAGAAATAGAGCGCATAGCCCTGCGCATCCATCACCACTTTGACCGCATTTGGATTAAACGCCTCTTCCGCATCGTGGATCGGTACCGCCAGCGTCGCCATTCCGCTGGTGCTGGCAGCCAGATTCTCCGCCACCTGGCGGACGATAGCCGGGGGGCATCATCGGCTCATCGCCCTGGATATTGACGATGATGGTGTCATCGCTGAACGCGCACTTCTCCACCACCTCCGCCAGCCGTTCGGTGCCGGATTGATGGTCGGCGCGGGTCATGCAGACCTCGCCGCCGGCGGCTTCAACCGCCCGGGCGACCTCTTCGTGATCGGTGGCGACAATAATGCGATCCGCGCCGGATTCGCGGGCGCGCTCCAGCACATGGACAATCATCGGCTTGCCGTTAATGTCCTGCAGTGGTTTTCCCGGCAGGCGCGTGGAGGCGAAACGCGCAGGAATAATGACCACGAAACTCATGAGTGACTCTCTTCTACCGCCAGCGGACGCGCTTCTGTCTCCAGCAGCACAGGGATACCGTCGCGCAGTGGAAACGCCAGACTATCAAGTTTGCAAATAAGTTCTTGCTTATCCTGACTGTAATACAGCTTACCGTTACAGACCGGGCAGGCGATGATTTCAAGTAAACGGTGATCCATGTTTCCTCCTGATGGACCGGATAGATTTCTCAGCAGCATAACACAGGAAGGTCGGCGCCGGGATCAATCGGCATCGATTTCCCATCCTTGCTCCTGGCCGACAAACAGCCCTTCCGGCAGGCGTCGACACAGGATCCGGTCTGCCGATTGCCAGCGTGCGAAGTCGTTGATCGCCCGGCGCAGCCCCTGCTCCAGACCACGGGTGATCTTCACCTCATCCTCCAGCCAAAGGGCGAAGATCTCCAGCTCCCGGCTTTTGCGATGTATTTTACTGTCCATCCGCCCGACCAGTTTCCCCTGGTGCAGCAGAGGCAGTACGAAGTAGCCATACTGACGCTTCGGCGCCGGGGTATAGCACTCCAGGCGATAGCTGAAGTTGAACAGTTGCTCAGCGCGCTTCCGATCCCAGACCACCGGGTCGAAGGGCGAGAGCACGGCGCTATGGCTGGCGGTAAGTTTACCGCCGGGCGCTGACTCCAGCTGCGCCAGCGCGTCGCGATGCAGCCACATCTCGCCAAGCGCTTCCACGTCGACTGGCACAACCAGGCCCTCTTCCTGCCAGGCCGCCAGCAAACCCGGTAGCGCCGGCTGACGTAAACGATAGTAATCCGCCAGCCACTGGGGGCGAAAGATGCCGAGGCTGCGGGCGCTGTTGCGCAGCATGATGGCCTCTGCAGCGTCGCGGGACAGCGCATCGCGCTCGTCGTCCCAGTGCGGCATCACCCGCCGGGTTAAATCATACACGCGGTGAAAGTTGCGCCGCTCCACCACCATCACTTCACCGGCGGTAAACAGCCCTTCCAGGTGGCGCTTATGCGGTTTCCACTCCCACCAGCCGCTGGCGCCTTTGCGTGGGTGGGCAAAATCCGCCGAGCGAACCGGTCCGTTTTGTCCGATATGCTCCAGCAGCTCTGCAATACTTCCGGCATGCTCTTCCATCCACGCGCGATGATATTTCCAGCCCATCTTGTCGGGGTTCAACATTCGGTGGCGCACAAGGGCGAAATCGCTGCGCGGCAGAAAACAGGCTTCATGCGCCCAGTATTCCATCAGCTCGCCGCTGCGTAATGACTCATCCAGCCAGTGCTGCGGATAGCTGCCGAGGCGGCTGAACAACACCAGGTAGGGGCTGCGGGCCACCACGTTGATGGTATCGATTTGCAGCAGCGACATCTGCTGGATGGTGGAAAGGATGTCATTCGGGCGAGCGCGACGCCGGGGCTTTTTTAATAACCCCTGCGCCGCGAGATGGAGGTGGCGCGCCTCATTAAGCGATAGTTGCAATACCGACATGCAGGTTCTCCGTCAGGAATTCCAGCACAGCGGCGAGCAAAGCCGGCGCGTCGGTTAACGTTGCGCCAACGTCGCTAAGTCCGCAAGCAACCGCTGTGCGCGTTCATCGGCCATTATGGCGTCGACCGGTAAATACCACCAGTTCGCAGCGGCGAAATCGCGACATTTCACGGCGTCTTTCTCGGTCATCAGCAGCGTCTGCCCGGCGGTTACCAGAGCGGCGACATCGGCCTGGCTCAGCGCCTGATGGTCCGCCAGCGCCACGGTTTTGACCGGCTGGACACCACAGCTTTCGAGGGTGGCGAAAAAGCGCGGCGGATGGCCGATGCCGGCCATTGCCACTACGTTAGTGAAGGTAGAGACATCGCGACGTTCGCCGGTAAGCAGGTTGACCGCCATCCCGGGACGCAGCTGCATCGGGATCTCTCCCGGACGCGCCACGCCGCCGTTGACGATAATCGCATCAACGCTTTGCAAGCGCGATGCCCGCTCACGCATCGGCCCGGCAGGCAGCCACCAGCCGTTGCCAAAGCGGCGCACGCCGTCGATGACGACAATTTCCCGGTCCCGCGCCAGCTTATAGTGCTGCAACCCATCGTCGGTGACGATAATCTGCAGCTCGTGCGCGCTGAGCAGCGCTTTCACCGCGTCGCTGCGCAGCGGAGAGACCGCCACCGGCGCGCCGGTGCGCTGATGGATGAGCACCGGTTCATCGCCTGCCTGCGCCGTACTGGTCCGGTCAGTTAATACCAGCGGGTAGCGTTCGGCTTTACCGCCGTAGCCGCGAGAGACCACCCCAACGCGAATGCCGCGCTGCTGCAGTTGCTCCACCAGCCAGATCACCACCGGCGTTTTACCGTTGCCGCCGGCGGTCAGGTTACCGACCACCACCACCGGCACCGGCGCGCGCCAGGCTTTTTTCCACCCCAGCTGATAGCTGAGGCGAATCATCGCGCTCACCAGGCCATACAGCCAGGAGAGCGGCAGCAGCAGGCGCCACAGCGGCGACTCACCGGACCAGATGCGCGCGATCATTCGCCGAATTGCATCTTATGCAGCTGGGCGTATACGCCTTTATGCTCCAGCAGGTCATGGTGCGTTCCGCGCTCCACGATCCGCCCGTCTTCAACCACCACAATCTCATCAGCCTGCTCAATGGTTGACAGACGGTGGGCAATAACCAGCGAGGTGCGGTTTTTCTGCAGCTCATCCAGTGCCGCCTGAATCGCACGCTCGGACTCGGTATCCAGCGCCGAGGTGGCTTCATCGAGGATCAGGATCGGGCTGTTACGCAGTAGCGCACGGGCGATAGCAATACGCTGGCGCTGGCCGCCGGACAGCATCACGCCATTTTCGCCGATGATGGTATCCAGGCCATTGTCCATCTTGTTGATGAAGTCCATGGCGTAGGCCATTCGCGCAGCCTCTTCAATCTGCTCGCGGCTGTACTCTTCAGTACGGGCATAGGCAATGTTATTGGCGACGGTATCATTGAACAGGTGCACGTTCTGTGAAACCAGCGCTACCTGGTCGCGCAGCGAGCTCAGCTTGTACTCGCGCAAGTCATGGCCATCCAGCAGGATCTGCCCATCGTCGACATCGTAGAATCGCGTGATCAGGCTGGCGATGGTCGATTTACCCGAACCGGAGCGTCCCACCAGCGCCACTGTTTTCCCTTCCGGGATATCGAGATTGATATTGCGCAGCGCGGCCACTTCGCGACCCGGATAGGTAAAGGTGACGTTCTCGAACTTGAGATTGCCTTTCGCCCGCTCAATGACGCGGGTACCTTCGTCTTTCTCCTGCTCGGAATCGAGGATCGCAAACAGCGTCTGGCATGCCGCCATCCCGCGCTGGAACTGGGCATTGACGTTGGTCAGAGACTTCAGCGGACGCATCAGCGCAATCATGGAGGAGAAGACCACGGTAATGGTCCCAGCGGTCAGGGTGTCCATCACGCTCGGGAAGCTGGCGGCATACAGGACAAAGGCCAGCGCCAGGGAGGCGATAAGCTGAATGATCGGGTCGGAGATAGACGAGGCGGAAACCATTTTCATCCCCTGCAGGCGCATTTTATTGCTGACCTTATCAAAACGTTTGGTTTCCACTTCCTGGCCGCCAAACATCAGCACCTCTTTGTGCCCTTTCAGCATCTGCTCAGCGCTGGTGGTGACCTGCCCCATCGTGTTCTGCATATTCTTACTGATATTGCGAAAACGCTTGGAGACCACGCGGATTGCTACCGACACGATCGGCGCCAGTACAATTTAGGATCAACGACAGCTGCCAGCTGTAATAGAACATCATCACGAACAGGCCGATAATCGATGCCCCCTTCGCGGACCACGGTGATCAGCGCGCTGGAAGAGGAGGAAGCGACCTGTTCAGAATCATAGGTGATACGTGACAGCAGCGTCCCGGTAGACTGCTTGTCAAAGAAAGCCACCGGCATGCCCATCATGTGGCGAACAGGCGACGACGCATGGTCATTACCACTTTGCCGGAAACCCAGGAGATACAATAGCTCGAGATGTAGCTGGTGATCCCACGCAGCACCATCAGCCCGATAACCACCAGCGGCATCCATAGCAGCACTGAGCGATCCGTTTTACCAAAACCATCATCCAATAACGGTTTAAGAAGCGATAACATGAAGGTGTCAACTGCCCGCGTTAAGCACTAACGCCACCGCCGCTACGATTAGCCCGGCTTTAAACGGTGCAATAATCGGCCAAAGTCGGCGGAAGGTCTGCCACGTGGAGAGATCTTTATCGTTCTGCATTCAATAAACCAGCTTGTGTTGAAATAGCCGCATATTCTACCCGTTATCGGCGGGCGCGCCAAACCACTGATGATACCAACGAGGTAAAACTTGATCCCGTAAGCTATGGATTTGCCACCCTTCTGCAGAAAAAACCACCGTTATCTGCCCCTGCTGCGGCGTGGCGAACCAGCGATACCCCCGCTGGCGATAGCGCTGAACGACCTTGTGCGAGGGCATCCGCCACGCATTGTAGCGCGAAGCGGAAACCAGCGCGGCCGCGCCATCCACCCGCCGGACCAGCAGTTCGCTGGAAGAGGTGTTGCTGCCGTGATGGGGAACCTGAATAAGTGTAGACGCCAGATGCTGCCAGTAGCGGCTGATCATCGCCTGCTCCGCCTGACGTTCTATATCGCCGGTCAGCAGGATGCTGGAGCGACCATCATCGATTCGCACCACGCAGGAGTGATTGTTTCCCTTTGCCGCGCTGCCCGGCAGCGGCCACAGCGCCTGGAAAGTGAGTCCCTGCCACTGCCAGCGTTCGCCGCGATGGCACGGCAGATGACGCGCCCAGCCTAAAGGGCTGCGCACCCACGCCTGCGGCCATGCCTGCAGCACGGATTCGAGGCCGCCGCGATGGTCAAGATGCTCGTGGCTCAGCATAATCCCCTGCAGCTGCAGATGGTGCCAGCGCAGCCAAGGAATAATCACCTGTCGACCGCTGTCGCCCTGCGGCCATGCCGGCCCGGTATCGTACAATAACGCCTTGCCGTGACGTTCGATCACCATCGCCAGCCCCTGCCCGACATCCAGCATCGTCACCCGCCATTGATCCGCGGGCGGTTGCCGGCTGAATGGCCGCGCCAGCAAAAACAGCACACTCAGACACAGCGCCGGAGTATACCGCCAGCTCTGAAAACGCCAGCCCATCACCAGCAGCCACGGCAGGCTACTGATCCAGAGCCAGCGGGCATCCAGCGTCAGCCAGCCGTCCGGTAAACGTCGTAACCCCCAGAACAACACCGCCAGCACGCGATCGGCTGCCAGCCAGATCAGCGACGCCACCACCTCCGGTCCAGTGAGATGCAGGAGCATTCCGGCGAGAATGAGCGGCACCGCCAGCAGGGTCACTAACGGTACCGCCAGCAAATTAGCGGCCATCGACGTCAGGCTTATGCCATGGAAGAGCAGCAGCTGCAGCGGCATCAGCAGCAGCGTCACGCCAGCCTGCAAATGCACGAGGGCGAACAGCGCTTTCCACGGCCAGCGCCAGCGACTGTCAGGCAGCGGTAACCACTGGAACCAGAAGATCAGCCCCGCCACCGCGAAGGCGGATAGCCACAGGCTTTGCGACAACACCGCCAGCGGATCGGCAACCAGAATCGCCCCCAGACAGCAGAGCCACACCTGCCACGCCGTCCAGCGTTGACCCGACAAACGTAAAGCACAACAGACTGCAAGCCCTACGCAAGTGCGCAGGGCCGGTGGCTGCATACCGGTCAGCCAGGCATAGCCGACGGCGCCCGCCAGCCCAGCCAGCAGCGGTAGCCGCCAGCCGATCCAGCGCCCCGGGAAAAGGGACTGTAAACCGCGCAGCAGGAGCACGATCAGGGAAGCCGCAAGAGCAATATGCAAACCGGAGATAGCCATCAGGTGGGAGGTGCCTGTGTTCTGCATCAGGACTTTGATCTCCGCCGGCAGCACCAGCCGCTCCCCCATCCCCAGGCCCAGCATCACCGGATGCCAGGGATAAGTCTGCAATCGCCGGGTCAGCGACGCCAGGTAGCGGGCGCGCAGACTGCAGCGGGTATCCAACGCGAAGCGGCGACGATCCCCCCGCTCAGCGGCCGATGCTGGGCCAGCGCATAGCGCTGGCTGTCGAAGCCTCCGTCATTGAGCTGCCCATGCACCGGCCGCAGGCGCAGCGTCATCATCCAGCGCTGCCCCGCACAGACGGGGGCTGGTGCAAGTTCCCCGTATAACGTCACGCCAACCGGGGGGAACAGGAAGCGGTCCGCCAGGCGCACAATCTGTCCACGGTGCAGAGTCTGGCCATCCGTCTCGTGGAGGAACACTTCCGCCTGCCGGGCGGCGCCGGTGAGGTGCTGCGTTGGCCACAGCGCCTGATATGCGCTCAATACTCCCCAGACCATCAGCAGAAGCGTCATCGCCACAACGGCGATGACCGTCCCGCGCAGACGGGTCAGCAACAGCGCCAGTACGCCGGCGAACGCCAGAATGCCCGGGCCCGGCAACGCGGGTAGCCAGAGTAGCGGCAGTATCGCGATGATGGCGCATCCGGCAAGCCATGGTAGACGCATAAACACCTCCCTGTGAGCGGGCAGTGTTACGCAAAGCGAAGCTGACGTCCTCGGGCTGAATTCAGACGCGCGTGCAGCGTTCCAGACAATCGTCACGCTTACAGTCAGGTGCTTTTTTTTGCGAAGCGGGACGTAAATGGCGGGCACAAAAAAAGCACCCGAAGGTGCTTTTATCGTCAGGCCGGTTGCACGTCGTGCAACTCAACCTTCATAAATATTGGCGCGGTCACGTAATTCTTTCCCGGGCTTAAAGTGCGGAACGTACTTACCTTCCAGTTCGACTTTATCACCAGTTTTCGGGTTACGTCCGGTGCGAGGTGCACGATAGTGCAGAGAGAAGCTGCCGAAACCGCGGATTTCAATGCGCTCACCTTGAGCAAGCGTTGAGGCCATATGTTCCAGCATTTCTTTAACAGCATCTTCCACCGCTTTCGCCGGAATGTGAGATTGCTGGCTGGCAAGTCTTTCAATCAATTCTGACTTGGTCATTATTCCTCCGGTTTCCTTCAAGGCAAAAATTAGCTAACAGCTTAAACAAGGGCGGCCGTAGCCGCCCTTAGTGCTTGATTACAGGACGAAACCTGCAATCTGTCAAGTAAACTCGTCACTATTCAGGTTGTTATTACCTGAATGACAAAGATTACTCGCCTTTCGCTGCTTTGAACGCTTCAGCCATGGCGTTGTTGGAGAAGTTCGCGTCTTCCTGCTTGTTCACGGTAGCGATAGCGTCTTTTTCTTCCGCTTCGTCTTTCGCACGTACAGACAGGCTCACTACGCGGTTCTTACGATCCACGCCAGTGAATTTCGCTTCAACTTCGTCGCCAACGCTCAGAACCAGAGTTGCGTCTTCAACGCGGTCACGGGATGCTTCAGAAGCACGCAGGTAACCTTCAACGCCGTCAGCCAGTTCTACGGTTGCGCCTTTCGCGTCAACTGCAGTGACTTTACCAACAACGATAGCGCCTTTCTTGTTCAGAGCAACGTAGTTGTTGAACGGATCTTCCGCCAGCTGTTTAACGCCCAGGGAGATACGTTCACGTTCTGCGTCAACCTGCAGAACAACTGCAGCGATTTCGTCGCCTTTTTTGTATTCACGAACTGCTTCTTCGCCTGCAACGTTCCAGGAGATGTCAG
>OKVR01000273.1_pt1 | contig 16205 bp, 21 predicted proteins | sample 1606891 | NCBI WGS metagenome assembly OKVR01 (sample SAMN03281011, study PRJEB24777) | human gut metagenome | isolation source: fecal sample PR176 from 1 month old male Indian infant, caesarean delivered... | place: Singapore | collected 2006-01-13 | reverse complement strand
CTGAATACGTTGCCGATATCATTATATCGTGGAGCGAATGTTACCTATAAACAGAGTAAATGCGTTCAAACTCGTAGCGCAGAGGGCGATTTTCTGCAGAGATCGGACGCTGTTTATGCTGGACTGATTTTGCGATAAAGGCTTAGGCCGATGCATACAGGCGGGGCTGAATAAGGGTGAGGCCCTTGGGCTAGCTTCCTTCATGCACCGGCTGAATGAAATCAGGGATCTGGGGGTGGGAGGATCAGCGTTACCACGCCACCGGCGCTGACACTACATACGGCGGCGATAACACTCTGGAATACGGTATATATAGAAAGAGCTATTGAGTCACTAAAACGAAAGGGTATCCCGATAAATGAGCAACTGGTCTCTCATCTTTCTCCCCTGGGCTGGGAACATATCAATCTGAGTGGAGATTACGTCTGGCGTAATAATCTTAAGCTGGGATCCGGAAAATACCGCTCATTACGTACAGTCGATACCGCTTTGTACAAAAAACAGTCTTAGCGTGGGATAATTTCCGTTTTCCAAGCGGACCCCCCGTAGCGCTGGTGCAAAACAGACCAGCGCATTCCAGTTCTCAATCCCGTTCTGTGCTGTAGGCCCCTGTCGCATTCAGACCTGAATTACCGAGCAAGGAAACATGTCAGTAAGCCATCTGGATACAAAAACTGGTGGTATAGCCACTTTAGCGTAATGCTAATGTATGCGTACATTAGCTTTAAATTTATGTTATTTACCCTTCTCCCTTCCTGGATGCCTTAACCTGGGTCTGATAGTTGCGCTTTACCCGCTCAATTTCCGCCAGAGTTGCCGCCCAGTGCAGCCCTGCGGCGTGACGATATCTGGTTGCCATTTTTTCAACGGCCTCCGGAGTGCTGTCATCGCTGCGGTGCTGCCGTCCCTTCACCCCGAAAATTTCCACTATAAGCCACTGGCTACCGGTTCTGCCGAACAAGGCCTGACACAGCCGCCTCACGGCAAGCGGGGTCAGATCCGGGTCGGGATCATACGCGATGGTGGCAAAAATAAAACGCAGCATCTCAGAGGTTTTGTAGCGTTTTACCGCTGCCGCCAGCCGGGCAGCTCTTTGCGGCGCTTCCCAGCGGTCGTCGCTGTAACCTGCCACTTCAGAGAGATAGTCCTTCTCGAGTTGTTTAGCCGTGTAGCAACGTCCCCCCAAAAACATCCGCATAGCTTCTTTCGTTTCAGCTCTCACGAATCTTGTCCTCAGCCAAAGCTAATGTACGCATACATTAGCATTAAGTATCAGGTTAAACAAAAATCAGGAAACCGATCTGATTCAGTGCAGGTGGCTGTCTCTTTTGAATTATAGCTTTTGCGTTCTGGTATACAGGTTACCCCTCCCCCCTCTTTTCCCGCTGGTCTACTGTAGTCGACACAAAAGACAGGAACCTCGGTATGTCCTGATAATTTTGTTTGAGTTTTAATCACGAAGCAGAGGGTATCGCATATAGTAGACACAACGCAGCCAGAATAACGCTCGATGCAAAATTTAGATCGTTGTCGCCTACAGTAGACATTCCTGGTTTCGACGCTGGTGCTTCCAATACTGACCAGTCCCGGGCCATGGCATAGCATCCAATAGAAATAGTGATTTCCTCCACCAGCTTTCCTTAAAAAGCTTACATTTACGGATAACCTCACCACAGCCGCACATACCAGCCAATGGCCAGTATGATAGTTGTAGCATGCAGTAGACCTTTACCCTCGAGGCTTCCCTGGTTGTCGCACACAGTAGACACATTATGTCAGCCACCAGTACGACCGGTATTATCCGGCCCCTGAACAAAAACTCGAATACAGTAGACCTTCGCCAAATATGTTGGGGTCGCACACAGTAGACATTAAACGTGGGTTTACAACATATCTGGCGCTTCCCGGCTACCAGGCAGAGCGTCGGATACAGTAGACCGTTACCATCTCTGCCAGGTCTCACTGGTTGTCGCATACAGTAGACAGTAAATTCTTTCCACCACGGAAAACCGGCACTGATCCGCGATTTAATCGGGCATCAAATACAGTAACCCATTGCCTTCAGCACCTACCCGGTGTGTGGGTTGTCGCATCCAGTAGACACCCGTTGTTCATACCTGGCAGAACCAGTGATTCTCGGCCATTTAACCGGGCGTCGAATACAGTAGACCATTGCCTGTCAGCACCTACCGGTGCGTGGCTTGGCGTATACAGTAGACACCAGTTGTTCATAACCTGCATAACCGGCGAGGAACGGCCATTTAACGGCACGTCGAATACAGTAGACCGTTCTCCCACTAGCGCATATCCACTTGAGTTGGCCGTCGCATACAGTAGACACGAATAGGTAGCCTCCAGCACTGATCAACCATAGCCCGGTATCGCATACAATAGACCTTCCCCTATTTGGGCATAACCGATATGCGGTGATTGTCGCATACAGTAGACATAGATTCTTAGCCACAGGCTTAACAGGGATCATCGTGACGTAAACGTCTTCAGCAAGCAGTTCGAGCAAAATTCTTAAGCTCCTTCCACTAATAGCCGCCCTATCTCAAACACCGCAGCTGAACGCCCCGACTTAACCGCTTCGACTTTATGATCGTCAACAAACCAGTGATTACCGTCCGTTCGGACCAGCTCAAACAGCCAGGACATATCGTAAACGTGCTCAGGGATTAGCGTCCCTTCTCCGGCCAGAATGCCAGCCGTTATTGAATGATTTCCGCCACCCACAAAGCCAATACGCCAGGGCAACCATAGCTCAACATAATGATTGCTATTATCCTGCTTCCACGGCTTCCCCTTATAGCTTCCAATACGTGAAACGTTATTGATAAAGCGTTGTAGGCTCCAAGGCCACGGCAGCACCATATCACTTGCCAGTGACAACGGGTAATCAGCGCCGTCCATCTCATGTTCTTTCATCTTTTCATACGATTTCACATGGATAAGCCCTTCAAAGAAGAACTTTTCAGGGGTCATATTTGGTCGGGCATCTGTTCCTTCCTCGGCTACCGCCAGCAAGAAATCACTCTGTACTGGTCGCACGATAGCGCGAATGAGATCAGGCAGCGTCATGACAGGTAATTTCTCGGCCACCGAAAGCAGGTGATCGAAGCGCTTTTTTTCATTGCCGGTTGCTGCTTTCTCTTTCTTTTTTTGGTTCCAGAACATCACTTGCCGTGCCCTCCTTATCGTGTTGATGATTTTCATGCTCATGCTGCGGTAGTTCTACATAGCGCACATGTTCTTCATACGTGGTGTAGTTATGCATGCCGCTATAATCCGGGTCTACGTCAGAACTCCTCTCATCGTCCTTGTAGAACAGCAAACGTATACCGGTGTCCGGTTGTGACGCATGTCGCATACTGTAGACAATATGCGATCGCAATCATTAAAACGCCCCTGTTCTGTAGCCATGGCAGTATTGAAATACGATAGGCCATTATCCACCAGCTCATACCCTATAGCGTGAATGGCCGCATACAGTAGACATATACAATACACCACCGATAAATGCGGACCTGATCGAACATTCAACCGGGTGCCGCATACAGTAGATCGTCACCCGGCAGCACACCCCAGATTGAGATACTTGTAGCGTACAATAGACATCTGTCTTTAACGGCCACCTGCTTTTACCAACAGCATTCAAATATCGCATACAGTAGACATTTGTATTCCGTAGGGCTAATCGCGGTTCGCATGTCGCGTACAGTAGACTTTCTACCAGACGAATTTACAAAACAGGCAACAGAAGACAAGCTCATGCATCATGGCAAAAAAGAAAAGTTACTTTCCTTCTTAGGAACCTGATGTGAAATTCACCGGCATTTTCAGCTGAGCCGCTACGGTTTCAAAAACATTCACTGAAATTGGAAGGTGTTAGGAGATGGCAGCGTTACTTTTGGCGTGTTTAACGCACAATCCGATCGCATATTGTAGAGAACAGTCCCCGAGTTCTACTGAGGAGGCCCCTAAGCCCCCTCAGAGCGATTGTAGGAGGACTTTCTACTTCAGGGAGGGATTTCTCTTGATGATTTGAAACGCTATCTTGTTGCCTTCCTTAAGCTCCTGGTATTCAAGGTATCCAATATCCTCCAGTTGCTTAAGTGCTTTTCTTACCGTTGAATTCTGAAGAGCAGGTCTGGAAGTGAGGGACAAACGCTTCCTGAACCTCTCAATGCTGACAGGGATCGGATTAGGTGGCAGAGCCTCAATGAACGTATAAAGGGCCTGGGCTGACTCTTTCCTTGCAAGGGCTTTAAGGGCTCTCAGCTTAAGCAGGATCTTGTATTCACCAACATACAGATCCTTAAGCGTTTTCGACGGAGTGAGGATAACTTTGTCATTACCAATGTCCACGGTTGACTCACCAATGAGCTGAACAAATTTAGTGACTTCAATGTTTGTGCCTCTGTCCTTGGAGAATTCAACAACATTAGACATCAGTTTCCTGAGCGAATCTTTGATTTTTTCCCGAAATTCAGCCTTCAGACGTCCACGAGAAAAACCACATCGCATAGCAAACTCAGTAAATCGGATCGAGATAGTCCCATCCTCGTTAGACTCGAGTTCATTATCGGTCAGTACCGATATGATTCCTGTCCAAACCTTGAAATCCGTATCCATGTCTAGCCTTGGACCTGAAATGGTAATCCTTTCAAACCCTTCGGATTTGGCTAGCTCCAGATGCCTAAGATCGTCTGACGCGTTGATGTTTGATCCGACATTGCTTTTCTTAGCGATCGCTTTGTTCGTCGACTTTAATGTTGGAACAAAGACCCCCAAACGCATCAGAGGAACTGTCTGTACACTGGTCTCCGATGTGGAAGAAAGTGTGATAACTTCACCAGTAGTCTGATTTATTTCTTCTACATTTAGGTATGACTCATTGATTTTGTTAGACATTTCCCTTAAACCCTAAGTTTTGAATAACCATCAAAAATATAGCATACAGTAGACACTTTTATAGCGCACAATAGACAATATATAGCATTCAGTAGACTGTTTGTAGATTACAGTAGACATTTCGTAGCATACAATAGACACCGATCACCTTCCAAGCCAAGCGGCACAGGGCCTCCAGCGATCCGGGATCTTTTTGGTACTCTCTGGATCCTTTATGGATCAGTTATTGGATCTATCCTGTGGAAAACCTACTGCGGAGAAACTGCTTTACTATCTACATCCTCGGCTTAGGAAAAGATACCGGACGCAGATTGAGAAGATCACTTATTGGGATCATGAGTGAGAAACCAATCATGGAAAGCTCTCTCGCGATCAAACTCTGGTAAGTTATGTATAGACACGTTCCAGTTCGCGATTTTAACTATGAAGCTAATGTATTCCTGCTCCGCCTCATTCAGTCCTCCCTCTCCCCTTTTACTGATGTAATAATCGTACCAACGTTCATACGCGGGTACGTTTATAGATTCCCAGGAATCCAGCATCCTCGGTGCATAGTATACCAGTTCATCAAAAACGGTACTCCCTGAAGGTATATCCGGCCGGGTAAGTTTAGCGAGTATTTCTATTGTCCATCGTAAATGTTGCCATTGCTGTGCAGGTGCCAGAGGCAACGAATTCATATTCATGGGTAGATCTACCGGAATCATAGAAAGCAGCTGGTTGCCGCTGGCATTCAGGTGGCGTTTGTACTGATGTAAAGTATGTGGTGGTGCTGTCTGCATTAAGGGATGGTAGATCCACCGCTTGGCTTCATCTGAGGTGAAAAGTAACTTTTCTATCGCATCCATCATCTTTATGCCTTCCCCATTCTCACGATATGGAGCGATGATACTTTCAATCCGAACGGCATCGATCTCCACCAGCGCCAGCTGGTCTGTTTGCGCTAACAGGTCTGGATTGGGCTGGATATCCTCCGACGTATCATTAATAAATATCCCGATTGTCGTATCGTTACATATCCCTGTGAGGTCAGCATTAAGGCCACAAACAATCCCACCACCAGCGAGATTTTTGAGGTTAACTATCCCTTTCTCCTTACCCTGCAGAAGATGAGGGAGAGCAAGGTATTTTTTTTCCTGTATTTTTCACCTTTATGTATTTTTTTATATGTTGTAGTGTGAGCTCACTACAAACCCCTTTTACTTCTGTGCTGTGGCTAAAATGCCATTTTTTATTTTGACCCTGCCTGGCAATCAGGGAGGTCCCACAGATGAGGCAGATACAGTTACACGAAAGCCCATTTTCAACGCTGGCGATATCAACAATTTTATTTGAATCCGTATCAAATCCAAACGGGATCCATTTTTGTGCATTACGTCGCATGTATATTCCTCGTTAAAAATGAGTAAAGGAATTCTACATCATCCGTTTTTATCAAACCTGGAATAACAGCGTCTAATTACATTATTCATATCTCATCGGGGATGAGATGCCACACGGAAGCAGGTATTTTGTCATAGTTTTTTTTCATGTAGATCTCAGCCCTGCGGTGATCATAAGCTCCGTTCAGGCTGGTTATCTTATTTATATCCCCACCTTCATCATTTAATTTATCCAGGATACGCTCAAACACTCGGTCAAGGGTTTCAGTCGTACTGCACTTTCTGAACTTCAGGAGATAGGTTTCTCTCAGGCTACTGTGCGCATTTGGGCTTTTCAACAACGACGCTCCGGGGCATGTTCAAAAACACTGGCTATTTTCGAAAACAGTAAACGAAGTTCCACGCACAGGCAAGAGAAGCCATTTGATTAATTCACGTTCTGCCTGGATTTGAAAAAAAACAATGTTACTATACTGGTTATAAAAACAGTATCAGTGAAAAGACATGAGATCTTCCCATGACAGATAAAACCAAACTGGTTGCTATCTCACGAACCGATGACATGAGCGCTCTGGATGCACTCAAGCTCTTGCGGTTTCGCCGGTACAATACGGCCAGAAGTCAGTTAAGGGTCACGAGTGTCTGGTCTGCATGGTGCGCCAGGCACGGTCTGACCCCCTTCCCGGTCACAGCGGTTGATGTCGAGCGCTATATTAATGGGCTGAATGGATCCGTTAAAATGGCGACTATCTCTCATTTTATTGCATGCCTTTCAAGCGTTAACAGCAGCCTGGGTTTTCCAGACTTCCGCAACGTTCTGATAAAAGCACTGGTTCAGGTATGGCGGGCGCGGGAGAATGAGAAAAAAATCGTCACCGGTCAGGCCCTTCCATTTCTTATATCCGATCTCAATATTCTTCGCCGGTCGCTGCATAAAAGCGATGACCTGAGAGACATACGGGACCTTGCAATGATATGGGTTGGGTTTGAAACCCTGCTGCGTAACGTGGAAATTCGAAGGATTAAAACCGGCGACCTGAAATGGCAAAATGACACGTCCTGTTACCTTCTGGACGTCATGCGGACCAAGACAAGCCTTTCAAGTAACCTGACATTTCAGCTCTCACCACAATGCAGTCAGCATGTCAGACGGTTGATTGAGACGGTGGAATACACCGATACCGAAACCTTCGGGCACCGTTTTCTTTTTCAGCCTGTAAACATCCATACAAACCGATATTTCCCGTCCACCAGCAGTAAGCTATCACGGGGAAAATCCATAGACAGGATGCTGGTCAAAGCAGGATTCAGTGAGGGGTTACTGACGCAGCTACAGAATGAATCAAAGGTATCACGGGAAGATGTTGGTATGCTGTCCTCTAATTCACTGAACCAGGCATTTGCACGCCTCTGGGGGATTGCCGGGAAGGTCGGCGACAGTAACCGACAGTCCGGGCGGTACCGGACATGGACAGGACACAGTGTGCGTGTGGGGGGAGCCATAGAGCTGTTTAAGGCCGGGTACTCCCTGGAAAAGATTACCGAGATGGGGAACTGGTCTGATCCAAAGATGGTCTTCCGTTATATCCGTGGATATCTTGCCAGTGAAAAAGCCATGGTAAGCTTTATGCGTAATCATCTGGACGACATATAGATTTTTACTGAGAGAAACGCCAGCACTCAGCAACATGTTTCTGAGCGCTGGTCACTTATGAACTTTTCAGATATTCAGTTCTTTCAAATCTGTCACAACAAAATCCCCTTTTCCTGAAAGACTGTCAAAATCATCGAGTGTAAATTCATGGGTGTGATACCAAATGACCCTGCATGTGGGGCAGGTAACAGGTAACAAATCTTCCGCTAACTTTTCGCTGTTATGGATAACCTCACCCATCTCGTTATGTTCGACAATATAACCACTTATGCAAAGGGTTTCGTACCCATGAGCACCGGTAACAATATGGGTTGCTGTTCTCTCACGAATTTCCCCATTAATTTTAATCTGCTCTCGAGTGGTAATCGTTCTTTTATTATTCATGAAAACTCCGGATGATATTTAAAAACGGTTGACATTGCTCCCTGCTCGGAATAATTGCGAAGGCAGCCAGGAAACCGGAAAATACGTTACCCTGTGCCTGAATCAGTTCTGGTGCGTCTCACGAAGGAAAATGAGAGGCGATATCATAGATTATCTTTTGAGCAGCTTTTCTTCTTTCTTTGTTTTTTAATCTCCGTTTTTCCCGGAAATTTGCAACGGTATAGAGAGTGACAGATGCAATAAAATTCACCAGTGCAGCAAACTCTACTGCCAGATTGATCACGGCAGGTTTGACAGGAAGCCAGAGTGAGACAAGGAGAAGGAGGAACGATGTGATACACCGTAAGGCGTGTACATTAGAGCCTCCACTCTGGTTAATCATACCCGTACCGGAACAGATTTGGTTTGTCAGATAATTTAATCCGAATGCACAAACAGCAGTTACTAACAAGAAAATCGCGTAAGTCATTTTCCTCCAGAGGTTTTAATCTTAATTTGACCACGTTAACCAGTTTCATTATTCCCGCCTCATCCGGTACGAAAATGTAACGACATCTCGGCCATGTTGCGTGTGTAAATATCTTACCAGCGGTGTTGATATTCAGAGGCATAAGCCTTTCGGTCTTGCTCAACGGCATTTTTCTCTATCGGGATCAACGCTGACTTAAAACTTTTTGATCATTAAGTCGAGAGGGGTTTTACAATCTTTATTGCTCATCGTTTCTGTGTAACGGATCATCCCGGCAATCGTTACCTGTATCGTTCCTATATCAGATTCGAATTTCGGCAGCACCGGCCTGTAAGGAATTTCAAAATCCACACTGGTAAGCGCCTGTTCGTAACCCTGCTCATTTGTTTCTGCAACCGTTTTAAGGCCTGGAAACCGGGCGTGCATAAATTTGATAATCTTTACCACATTGGGCGTGCTGGCCTGACGCTGATATATCTCTGGCAGCCATGTGGACGTGGTGGCCCATGTCGTGGTGCATGCATAAGTTTTTTGCTCCATATGCCATAAAATAGAGGTGTCAGCCAGGAAGTGATGAACAGTCAACAGCTCGGCCAGCAGCCGATCTTCATCTGGATGTGTTATGGCATTTTTGAAACAGACCTGTACACGGAAACGTTCTTTTGCAGACAGAAAAGTGTTTCCCCTACTGACGGCCACTTTGTATAACCTCCTGGCCGGATCAGTTTCACAAATCCCGGTTAGAATCCGGCTCATTTTGACTCCCTGATAACTTCCACCAGCCCTATACGGGGCAGGACAGAACGATATTTTTCATTAAAATCGCCGCGCTTCTGCCTTTCACCTTTTACGTAATTTTTTAACGGATTAAACCGGCCCGGTTCGCTGAACAAAATTAATGGTAAAGGCGCGCGAAAGTTGAGTTTGTACGGCCCATGAACATCATCTGGATCTTCAGGACTGGTGTACCGGATATTGACGTTAACAGCCGGAAAGTTACTTTCCCGGATGAGCCGAAATTTTCTCAAATTTTCATCGTCATGACTCACTTCGTCATTGAGCAACGACAGCATCATGATTTCTTCGGTTCGTTCCTGTTTCAGCCGTTCAACATCCTGTTTTGTCAGACTGATATCCGGCTGGAGCTCAATTATCTCCCTGCGTAAGCGGTCGATAACCGTTTCCAGACGGGTAAATTTATGAATGACAGGGATTTGCCAGGTGAACCCCAGGGAGCGAATTTGCTCAGTAACGATCCGGATATTACGGGACACCTGTAAAGTCACCAGCCACGGGTAAACCTGGTGCAGAATTTCTGACCGGGAGTCCTGGTAATGAGTGATAGCTTTTACAGCATCAGCAAATTTGTCGCGAAGCCGGTTGATTTCGCCCACCAGCGACATCACCTGATCATGATTGTTTCTGACCACAACGAACCCGGGATATTTTCGGGTGATTTTGGTTGAATAATGCTCATCTCTGACATGGACTTTATCAACCCGCTGCTGCCGATAAATATCCACCAGGGTGTCGACGTCGGGTACCGAATGAGTCACATTGATTTCCTGTGGAGGATTCAACTCCTCAACACTACGGGGCTCCGGGAGCGTGGCAAGGTAAGATGAGCCGATATCGCTGTGACGGAGTAAACTGTGCAGCTCACCGAGTTTGCGTAGTTGCTCTTCGTTGTAATGGGCAAAGTCAGTATTCATATCGTCTCCCGTATCGTATTCCTGAACGTGCGACGGTAATCGTTAAACAAACTCTGGTAAAGACTTAAACGTCAGCCATACAGGCTGGCGTCGCCCGTCCCTGCATACTCTGACGAGGCGATAACGGTTTTTCTCCATCGTGACCAGCCAGTACCCATCGGAGACAGGGCGATCGAGAGTGAACAGTTTTAACCCGTAAAAACCCATCGAGGTAAACAGACGCCCTTCCCGCTCCCGGAAAGAGACCGTAAAGGACGGGAACAGAAGCCAGAATGCAGTGAAGAAAACATACCAGGTATACGGAACAGTCAGTTGTAGAATTTCATAGTTCCTGACGGTAGCTGTGACCAGGCCAAGGCTGAATACAGCAGCAATGCTGGCATATACTTTGAAAGACGCGCTATCGGAGTTTTTCCAGGTAATACCACTAATACAATGCACTTTGCTCATCGCCTTGCCTCAATGTAGTTGTCTGCGCACTTTCATCCGGGGAAGAATTTCTTTCTCCCACAGAGACCTTGCATTCCCATGCCCCCCCAGGAGTTGCATTGCACAAACCCTGTTAAACACGGTTACTTCTTTCCTGATTGCCTGGGTTTGGCTGTCTGTGAGCTCAATGCATTCCGGTACCAGCTGCATAACACCGTTCATCATTTCGGCCTTTATGAGGCCTGGACCGTCTTTAGGGTCGGCCTCACAGGATTCCTTTACATTAAACCCGAATGAACAAAGAAGCTGGCCCTGTGCCTTAGGCCCCATCTGGACCCCCCGGCTATCGACGGTAAAGCGGACGATCGCGTAATCCCCTCCCTGATCGCTGGTTATGTTTCTTACCAGCATGCTGACCGGAGTCATATGAAGCCAGCTGTAGATACCCAAAACAATTTCTTCTTTTAAAATCATATTCAATTTTGGATTGGCCCCTATATTTCCATACACTTTTTATCACTTAACCTATTACTGGTTCGCCGCCGCAGATATTCCCGTGGCGAACGATACCCCAGTGCACTGTGCGGATGCCATTCGTTGTAATGTTCGAAGGCCTCCGCAAGGTTCTTTACCGCTGTTAACCCGTCAGGTTTTGGCATGATGCTGATGTAATCGCGCTTCATCGTTTTCACGAAGCTCTCTGCCATCCCGTTGCTTTCCGGGCTACGTACCGCCGTATGTTCAGGCTCCAGTCCTACCATTCTGGCGAACTGACGCGTCTGATAAGAACGGTAGGCTGAACCGTAGTCTGTCAGCCGCTCAACTGGGGATGTCGGCAGGCTGTTACCGAAACGACGCTCCACGGCACCCAGCATGACGTCCTGCACGGTTTCACTGTCATATCCACCGTTACTGGCCGCCCAGTAAAGTGCCTCGCGATCGCAACAGTCCAGCGCGAACGTGACCCGCAGTTTTTTACCGTTATCACAGCTGAACTCGAAGCCGTCAGAGCACCACCGCTGGTTACTTTCTACAACGGCCACTTTCCCTGTATGCGCCCGCTTCGATGGCGGTATTTCCGGTTTACGCTCAAGCAGCAGCGCATTCTGACGCATGATGCGGTATACACGTTTGGCATTGATCACCGCCATGTCGTCAGTTTCTGATTGTCTGCGCAGCAGTGCCCATACCCGACGATAACCATAGGTGGGCAGATCGCCGATAACGGTATGGATACGTGCCAGCGCTTCAGTATCATCAGGCTTGCGCTTGCGTCGGCGATCCTGCCAGTTCTTCGACCTACTGACTATGGCATGCAGTTGCGCACGTGAGATCCGAAGGCAACGACTGACGAGGCCTATTCGCCATCCTCCGGCAACAAGGGCACGTGCGCTATCCACTTTTTTGTCGGCCATATTCAACGGCTTCTTTCAGCAGCTCGTTTTCCATGGTTTTCTTGCCCAACAGGCGCTGCAGCTCTTTAATCTGCTTCATCGCAGATGCCAGCTCCGACGCGGGTACAACCTGTTCACCCGCGGCAACCGCAGTGAGACTGCCTTCCTGATATTGCTTACGCCACAGGAACAGCTGACTGGCAGCAACACCATGCTGACGGGCGACCAGCGACACGGTCATTCCGGGTTCAAAGCTCTGCTGAACAATGGCGATTTTTTCCTGAACACTTCGCCGCCTGCGCTTCTCTGGACCTAAAACATCAATCATCCGGACTCCAACGACTGTAAGCGTTAAGTGAGCGCCGTATTGACGGTTATTTATCGGTAAGAACCACGTTCCATGGCAGCAGTTCGGCCACTTTGTTGCTGGGCCACTCCGGCAGTACGCTCAGGATATGGCGAAGGTAGGCTTCCGGATCGATACCATTCAGCCTGCACGTCCCGATCAGTCCGTACAGCAGGGCTCCGCGCTCACCACCGTGGTCGCTGCCGAAGAAGATAAAATTCTTTTTCCCAAGACAGACGGCACGAAGGGCTCGTTCGGCAGCGTTGTTATCAGGCTCTGCCAGGCCATCTTCACAGTCGTAGCACAGCGCATCCCACTGGTTCAGGACATAAGCGAACGCTTCGCCCAGACGGGACTTTTTGCGACAGCGTCCTCATTTTTTTCTACCAGCCATTCATGCAGCGATGCCAGCAGTGGTTTGCTTTGCGATTGTCTGGCTGCCAGACGCTCTTCTGTCGTGAGGCCGCGTATTTCTTCTTCTATCGCGTACAGCTCACCGATACGTTTCAGGGCTTCTTCTGCTGTCGCTGTGTGAGTGCTTATATAGACATCATGGATTTTTCGGCGGGCATGCGCCCAGCATGCGGCTTCTGTCAGCGGCCCTCCTTCACGTTCCGGACTGAACAACCGATCGTAGCCTGCGAAGGCATCCGCCTGCAGCACACCATGATAGTGGCGAAGGTGTTGCTGAGGATGTTTTCCCTGCCGGTCTGGCGAGAAGGCGAACCATGCCGCTGGCGGATCTGATGAACCTGCGCTTCTGTCGTCACGTACATACGTCCAGATACGCCCGGTTTTCGTCTTCTTTCTGCCCGGTGCAAGCACCGGAACCGGAGTGTCATCCGTATGCAGTTTGCGGCAGTCCATCACGTAGTGATAAAGGGCCTCATCCAGCGGGGCCATTAACCGGCAACATGCATCCACCCAGTTGGAGAGCAGAGCCCGGCTCAGATCCACGCCCTGACGGGCAAAGATTTCGCACTGGCGATACAGCGGCAGGTGTTCGCAGTATTTGGCCGTTAACACGCGGGCCAGCAGACCCGGCCCGGCGATACCCCGATCGATGGGACGTGATGGCGCAGGTGCTTCAACGATACAGTCACATCGGGTGCAGGCCTTTTTCACCCTGACCGTGCGGATCACTTTCAGGGCGCTGGAGACCAGTTCCAGCTGCTCCACGCTGACTTCGCTGAGGTACGCCATACCGCTGCCGCATTCCGGACAGCTGGTTTCCGCAGGATCCAGCCGATGTATCTCGCGGGGAAGGTGTGCCGGTAACGGGCGACGATGGCGGGACTGACGTAACTGGCGAGGTACCTGCGGATCGTCTTCCCGTCCGTTGTAGCGATCGCTTTGCTGCTCCTGCTGTTTCAGCAGGGCTTCGGCTTCTTCAACCTGTCGGCGAAGTTTTTCGGAGCGGGTACCGAACAACATTCGACGCAGTTTTTCTATCTGTGCCCGCAGATGCTCTATCTCGCGCTCTTCGTTCTCTATTTTCTCTTCTGCGCGGGCCAGTGCAGAACGCAGGAACGACTCAGTCTCTGCAACGAGACTGAGCTGACTGTCTTTCTGGCGAAGCGCGTCTTCCAGCGCAGCGATACGGGCGAGATAGTCGTGATTCATAACCGCTTTTATAATGCGGTTATGATTTTTTTACAACATTGTCAGTGCGTTAAGGCGGGATATTTTTGGCTGGCGCCAGTCCAGCTTATCAAGGAGCATGGCAAGTTGTGAGCGGGTGATCGCGATTTTGCCGTCGCGTACAGCAGGCCAGACGAACTGTCCCTCTTCCAGGCGTTTGATAAACAGGCACAGACCATCAGCATCAGCCCAGAGTATTTTCACGGTATCGCCACGGCGTCCCGGAAGATAAACAGATGGCCGGAGAAGGGATCCTCATCCAGAACGTGGTGTATCTGTTCGCCCAGCCCGTTGAAGGATTTACGCATATCCGTGGCCCCGGCGACCAGCCAGATGCGGGTGCCTGACGGGAGGGATATCATTGTGTCCTCCCGGTCAGTTCGCGGATCAGCACAGTCAGCAACTCTGACGACGGGTTCTCCAGCGTCATTTTGCCGTGGCGGAACTCAACATGACAGGAAGTGGCGCTGGCGTGAGCGGAGGAGAACGTACACAGAGTGTCATTCTCTGCTGCGGGCAACGGGTCGTTGATAACGTCGACGGACAACAGAGTCGGAGAAGCCGGAAGAGATTGAGGTACCACCGGCCCCACGATAGTTGCAGGCATTCGACGAGAGATTCGCCCCTCTCTCTGCCAGAGGCGTAGCCACTTAAAAATGAGATTATTATCAACGCCATGTTCCCGCGCCAGTTGTGCGACGTTGGCATCTGGTCGTGAAGCCAGTTCGACCATCCGAAGTTTGAAGTCACTGGAATAGACGGTACTCGATTCAGTTCGCCAGTTGGCAGCATTTTCCATGAACAGAACTCCTTCTAAATTAGACGGAGCTCTAAGCTAGCGATCCCGGGACTGGAATCACAGGCGGCAGTGACTTGACGCTTACGGCATATTTCCGTTTCCATCAAAACGTCTCCGTTCGCCGTTAAAGAGCCTTACTACGGCAACGTGGCCACGGAGAAACTGCTTACACCCACTCAGGACACCAGGGACATCATTGCTGCCGCCACGGCCTCACAGTGCTGAGCTGATGATGGTTCTGGACGGGATCAACAACTCAGGGCTGGGTAAAGTATGGTTTGCCGGTAGAGGAATTGCCAGGAATGGCCGATGAAACGTGAGATGCCTTCATCGGCATATACCACCCGCAGGAAGGAGCTGCCGGTTGCCCGTTTCTGACCGGCGAAATGACAGACGGAACTTGCTGCCAGATCATACTTTACCGATCATGCAGATGACTTGTCTCAGGGGGGAACCATGACAAATATCATTCTGTGTGATGTAACTGCCAGCGTCAGCGAACTTAAAAACGATCCGGTGGCCAGCGCCGGTGCCGGCTGCGGCTACCCGGTCGCTATTATTGACAGCAACCGGCCTGTTTTTTTATTGTGTGCCCGCGGTTCTGTATGAAAAAATGCTCGATCTTCTGGACGAAAAAGACCTGGCGCAATTGATAACAGAACGTCAAAACCAATATATTTTGTGATCGGACAACGTGACAAACGACATCACAGTGGAGACACTGCTGACGAGGTGATCCCAAGGTCGTAAAACGGCCGGAACTGGTTACCGGCCGAACGAAGGACCGGCCTACGCGCAGCGGCGGCAACTGGCTTTAAAAATGCTGGCGGAAATTTAAAATTAAGCCGCATACCCTGCGAAATTTTGCAGATTTCACTCAACATGCATGCTTCGTTCATTTCCCAACAGAGCTCTCACCATCGCCTGTAATAGCAGTCCTGCTGCGTGATTACTCCGCTCAACGGGTCACCGGCGCCATGCCAATACCTGTTCGTGACAGGCATTGATGGAACTGCGATCCCAAACTAATAATGTAACGACGATGCAGGTGGGACCGTGGTCCCAGGCTGAAAACCTAAAC
>OKVR01000272.1_pt1 | contig 16236 bp, 17 predicted proteins | sample 1606891 | NCBI WGS metagenome assembly OKVR01 (sample SAMN03281011, study PRJEB24777) | human gut metagenome | isolation source: fecal sample PR176 from 1 month old male Indian infant, caesarean delivered... | place: Singapore | collected 2006-01-13 | reverse complement strand
GCTACCGGAAATAAATAACGCTTCTGATATTTCCTGTCATCATATTAAAAAACCAATGTAATCGCTTTCAGCCTCGCACTTTTTCCCTGATTTAGCAATGACTTCCATGACAAAATCATCAGAGATAAGACTGTAACAAAACGACATAAATTATGTGCGCTTTGTCATAATCTTAAGCTTTGCCTCACGAAAAACATTGATAATTCGCGTCACGCAAAAATAGTCTATCTACAGTGGTTTCGCGGCCGTTTTTCGCCGCCCCACATTTTGCAGCTTTTATTTAGTTTTTTAGCGAATGACCTCTGGTCTTCGCCTTTTAAAACGTCAAAGAGGATATGCACATGCGTACGTTTAGTGGCAAACGTAGTACGCTGGCGCTGGCTATTGCCGCCGTCACCGCGATGTCGGGCTGGGTTGTGATTCCGCAGGCCCGCGCAGCAGGCTTTATCGATGATTCTACTTTAACCGGCGGTATCTATTACTGGCAGCGTGAGCGTGACCGTAAAGATGTGACCGACGGCGACAAATACAAAACCAACCTTTCCCACTCCACCTGGAACGCCAACCTGGACTTCCAGTCCGGCTATGCCGCCGATATGTTTGGCCTTGATATTGCGGCGTTTACCGCGATTGAAATGGCGGAGAACGGCGACAGCGGCCACCCGAACGAAATCGCCTTCTCGTCGCGCAACAAAGCCTATGACGAAGACTACTCCGGCGATAAGAGCGGCATCAGCCTGTATAAAGCCGCCGCGAAATTCAAATACGGTCCGGCGTGGGCGCGCGCGGGCTACATCCAGCCAACCGGTCAGACCCTGCTGGCGCCGCACTGGAGCTTCATGCCGGGGACCTATCAGGGGGCGGAAGCCGGGGCCAACTTCGACTATGGCACCGCGGGCGCGTTAAGTTTCTCCTACATGTGGACGAACGAGTATAAAGCGCCATGGCATATCGAAATGGATGATTTCTACCAGAACGATAAGAAGACCAAAGTTGATTATCTTCACTCCATCGGCGCCAAATATGATTTCAAAAACGACCTGGTGCTGGAGGCGGCATTTGGTCAGGCTCAGGGCTATATCGATCAGTACTTTGCTAAAGCCAGCTACAAATTTGACGTCGCCGGCGCGCCGTTGAGCACCAGCTACCAGTTCTACGGCACTCGCGATAAGGTCAGCAACGGCGGGGTCAACGACATCTATGACGGCACCGCATGGCTGCAGGCGTTAACCTTTGGCTATAAAGTAGCGGATGTGCTGGATCTGCGTCTGGAAGGGACCTGGGTGAAGGCCGATGGCCAGCAGGGCTACTTCTTGCAGCGTATGACCCCGACCTACGCCTCCTCCAACGGTCGTCTCGATATCTGGTGGGATAACCGCTCCGACTTCAACGCCAACGGCGAAAAAGCAGTCTTCTTCGGCGCGATGTATGACATGAAAAACTGGGATATGCCGGGCTGGGCGTTTGGCGCGTCTTATGTGTACGCCTGGGATGCGAAGCCTGGCAGAATGGCTTCTCCGGATGCGTACTATGACCCTGACTATCGCCTGAAAGAGTCGGCCTATAGCCTCGATGCCATGTATACCGTGCAGGAAGGCCGGGCGAAGGGCACGCTGTTTAAACTGCACTTTACCCAGTACGACAACCATTCCGATATTCCGAGCTGGAGCGGCGGCTACGGCAACATCTTCCAGGATGAGCGCGACGTGAAGTTCATGGTTATCGCCCCGTTCACCATTTTCTGATGCCTGCGCGGCGGGCATGAGCCTGCCGCACCTCTGGGAGAACGACAATGAAAAAAATGCTGCTTATTGCCATAATGGCATCGGCTCTGGTGGCCTGCACCACGTCCCCGGCTCCGAAAGAAGACACCAAACTGAAAGATGCCTATAGCGCTTGTATTAATACGGCGGAAGGCAATCCGGACAAGATTGAAGCCTGCCAGAGCGTACTGAATGTTCTGAAAGAGGATAAACAGCACCAGCAGTTTGCTAACCAGGAGAGCGTCCGGGTGCTGGATTATCAGCAGTGTATCCAGGCTACCCGCACCGGCAACGATCAGGCGGTGAAAGCGCGCTGCGACCAGATCTGGAAGGAGATCCGCAGCAATAATACGACCCATTAAGCCATACGGCAGCGGCAAACGGGCGGAGCATATCTCCGCCCGTTTGCTTTATTAGCGCTGACTCTCCGCCGGCTGATAGCCGCGACTCAGGCGCACAAACAGCAGCGCGGTGGCGATGAAGCCGCACAGTGCAGCGCACATCAGCCACCATCCCGGCGCGCTTTTATCGCCGGTAAGCTCGACCAGGGCAGTGGAGATAGCCGGCGTCAGGCCGCCGAAGATAGCGGTGGCGAGGCTGAAGGCCAACGAAAAGCCCACGGTGCGGACATAAACCGGCATCACTTCGGTGAGCGCCGCCACCATCGCGCCGTTATACATGCCAAAGAAGAACGAGAACCACAGCAGGACCAGCGTCATGCGGGTGAAATCCGGCGCGGCGGTGAGCCAGTGCATCACCGGCCAGGTGGTGAGCAGCGCCAGCACGGTAATTCCCATCAGCACCGGGCGACGACCGATCCGGTCAGAGATGGCTCCGCCAATCGGCAACCAGATAAAGTTGGAGATGCCCACCAGCATGGTTACCAGCAGGCTGTCGCGGGCGCTGAGGTGCAACACCGCTCTGCCGTAGGTTGGTGTATAGACGGTAATAAAGTAAAACGTGGTGGTGGTCATCGCCACCAGCAGGGTCCCCGCGGTAATAATGCGCCAGTTCCTGGCGATGGTGGTCAGGATCTCTTTGGTATCCGGGCGATGTTTACGCTGCAGGAATTCCTCGGTTTCCTGCAGTGAGCGGCGCAGCACGAAAATCAGCGGAATGATCAGGCAGCCAATAAAGAAGGGGATGCGCCAGCCCCAGGCGGCGATCTCCTCATGTTCCAGCGTGGCGTTCAGCGCATAGCCGATCAGCGCCGCCATGATGATAGCCACCTGCTGGCTGGCGGACTGCCAGCTGGTATAGAAGCCTTTATTGCCCGGCGTGGCGATTTCAGAGAGATAGACCGACACTCCGCCAAGCTCGACGCCCGCCGAGAACCCCTGCAGCAGACGGCCCACTAACACGAGGATCGGCGCCAGCACACCGATAGTCTGATAGCCAGGGACCAGGGCGATGAGTAGCGTCCCGCAGCCCATGATCGCCAGGGTGACCATCAGCCCTTTGCGGCGACCGATTCTGTCGATATAGGCGCCGAGCACCACCGCGCCGATGGGACGCATCAGGAAGCCCGAGCCAAATACCGCAAAGGTGAGCATCAGCGCCGCGAACTCGCTCTCCGCCGGAAAGAAGGTGCGGGCGATATAGGTGGCGTAAAAGCCAAACAGGAAGAAGTCGAACTGTTCGAGAAAATTACCGCTGGTTACCCGCAGTATTGCGCCGAAAGTTCCGGCGCGCGATGGTTGTTGTGTCATTGGGTTTGCTCCACTGTCTTATCATAATATTTATAGAGGTAAGAGTTTGCGGGTTAGTCGCCTGTGACCCCCGCTTGTTTGCCGCGCGTTTCTCAATCGCCCACTTGAGTAACGCCGCACAGCGATAAAATCCGTGGGCAAATTTTCCATACGGCAGGTTAAGAACAGGGCCATCACCACCCCGAGGTGGATGGCGAGCAGGATGCCCATCCACGAGGTATCCCGCCCCGCCAGCAGCGCCAGGCCAGTGAAGCTGGTCAGCAGCAGCAGCAGAATAAATCCGCGATCCATCGGCTTCTGCCGCGCGTCGCCGTGCAGCGGCGAGCGGCGCAGGTTCAGCCACAGCAGGCCCGCCGGGCCGACCAGCAGGCCGATGCCGCCGAGGGTGCCGAGCAGCACCGGCAGGCTGAAGAACGGGTAGGGGGCTTCCCGGCCGGCGATATAGTGATAGCCCGTGGCCACCACGGTGGCGGCGAAGCAGAGCATAAAACCGTAGAAGGTGCAGTGGTGGAATCGGCGGCGCAGCAGGGTGAAGGCGTCATCGGCTTCGTTGCAGCCTTTCCCGTGCCCGCCGTCGAGATATTTCAGCGTCAGCGCGTCATGGGATGCCTTCGCGATATCAATCGGTTGCGGCTGGCCAGGGGAGATCTCGCGCCAGAAGCGGATCACCCCGGTCATCAGTAAGCCAATCGCCAGCACAAAGACCGAGCCAAACATCCACGCCAGCAGGTTATGGGGGAATATCTGGTAGAAGTCGCCTGCCAGCGGCGGATGAAGCAGCGAGCCTTTGAGCCCCATCGCCAGCAGCAGAAAGATAATCAGGCCGCCGACCAGCGCCAGCACGGTGGTCATGCCGGCCCGGCGGTACAGGCTGCCAAAGGCGGCGGGCTGGGCGTAGTGTTGATAGGTCTCGAGCCGGACTTCGGCCATCGCCTTCGGCACGTTAATGGCGAACTCGTGCGGTGGCGCGTACTGGCAGGCGTGCAGGCAAGCGCCGCAGTTATGGCACAGGTTAGCCAGATAGTTGATATCCGCCTTGCCAAAGGCCAGGCGCTGGGTCATCGCCGGGAACACGGCGCAAAACCCTTCGCAGTAGCGGCAGGCGTTACACACCTGCATCACCCGTTCGACTTCCGCTTCCGGTTCGGTGATGATCTGCGCGTCAATGATCAGCTTTTCAAGCGACTTCATGGCGTTTCTCCTGCTGTGCCGCCCGGGCGGCTTGCTGGCCGGCGATACGGCCGAAGGTGGTGCCGATCGACATCCCAACGCCGGCGGTGTAGCCCTTGCCCAGCACGTTGCCAGCCATCATTTCCCCGGCGACGAAGAGATTACGGCTGGGTTGACCGGCGAAATGGACGGCGGCGGTGTCGTCGACGTAGAGCCCGAGGTAGGTGAAGGTGATCCCCGGACGCAGGGCGTAGCCGTAGTAAGGCGGCGTATCGATGGGGCGCGCCCAGTGAGTTTTCGCCGGCGTGAGGCCAGAGGTCGCGCAGTTATCCAGGCGGGTGTGATCGAACTGGCCCGGCGCGCAGGCGGCATTATAGTCGGCGATGGTTTGCGCTAAACGTTCGCCGTCAAGCCCCAGCTGGCGGGCCAGTTCCGCGATGGTATTGGCCTGAGCGCCGGGAAAGACCGGGGGCATAAAGTGGCCGATGGCTTTGCTGTCGATGATCGAGTAGCCGATCTGGCCGGGCTGGTGGGCGACCAGTCGGCCCCAGATGGCGTAGCGTTTAGGCCAGAAATCTTCCCCTTCATCATAAAAGCGCACGGCATCGCGGTTGACCACCACCCCCAGCGAAACGCAGTCGACGCGGGTGCAGATCCCGCCGTCATAGAGCGGCGCCCGGGCGTCAATGGCGACGCAGTGGGACTGAGAAGGATCGCCGATGATATCGGCCCCAGCGTCGATCATAAACTTGAGCAGCACCCCCTGGTTGAAGCGCGTGCCGCGGATGAGAAAGTTATCGGCGGGCCATTCGCCGCGGTCATTTTGCCCCCAGGCCTCGCGCAGCCACTCGCGGTTGGATTCAAATCCGCCGGCGGCGAGAACGCAGCTTTTCGCGACAATCCGTTCCTCGCCCGCCAGCGCGGCGACAAATTCACCGTTGCGCAGCTCCAGGGCCTGCACCGGCGTGTTGTAGCGGATCTGTACCCCCATCTGCTCTGCGCTGCGGTAATAGGCATTGACCAGCGCTTTGCCGCCGCCCATAAAAAAGGCGTTGGTGCGGGCCACGTGCAGGGCGCCGGAGAGCGGCGGCTGAAAGTTAACCCCGTGCTGGCGCATCCAGTCCCGGCACTGGGATGAGGTGCGGATCACCAGCCGGGCCAGCGCTTCGTTGGTGTTCCCTTCGGTGACGCGCAGCAGATCCTGCCAGTACTCCTCTTCCGGGTAGCTGTCGACCAGCACGTCCTGTGGCGCATCGTGCATACAGCGCAGGTTACGCGTGTGCTGCGAGTTGCCGCCTCGCCACTCCCGCGGCGCCGCCTCCAGCAGCAGCACCGAGGCGCCGGCTTCCCGGGCGGTTAAGGCGGCGCATAGCGCGGCATTGCCGCCGCCAATGACCAGTACATCCACCATCATCGGTTCCCTTGTAATTTAATTAATTGTTAAATTTGTAATGGGAATGTAGGCGGTAACGGCGGCAGGGCGCTATGGCGTAGCGCTAAAGAGGGGTTTAGTTAACGTAAAGGGTAGAACCTGGCCAGCGATCGGACTCCACCAGCTGGCGCATGACTTTGCTCAGTATTACCCTTGCCGCAAGGCCTGCCGGGGTGAGCTCATCATCCGACAGGCTGACCAGAAAGTTGGGGCGGCTGAGGACCGGATTAGCGATGCCGATCACCCTCAGCGCCTGATGGTCGAGATGGGAAATGGCGGCCCCGGGCTGCAGGGTGGCGCCCAGCCCGCTGCGCACGGCCTGCATCAGCAGGGCCAGACCGTCAATGTCCGCCACCACCTCAACGCTGAGGTTGTGCTGCTGGCAAACCGTCTCCAGCCTGCCGCGCAGGCCGTGGCCCTGGCTTGGCATAATCAGCGGTAGGGTGTGAGCTGGTCAGGGGATACAGGATCATCCGGCAGCGAGGCCAACAGCGCATGGGTGCCAATCAGGAACAGGCGCTCTTCGAGCACCGGTCTGGCGCTCCAGCGCAGGATCTTCTCCTGTTGGAAGACGATGGCTAAATCCAGCTGGCGGGTGTTGATCATCCGCTCCAGATTCCCGGAGAGGCTTTCCACCAGGTGCAGGCGGACGTCGGGGTAGCTCTCGCGCATCGCGTTGATGAACGGAACGCCCAGAACGGAGGCGGTGCTTGGAGCCATGCCGACGCTGACGTGGCCCGACAGCCGCGCCTCGCGGGCGGCGAGGATGGCATCATCGGCATGACGCAGCGCCAGCTGCGCCTGTGAGTAGAAAGCAAGGCCCGCGCTGGTGGGCGTCACGCCGCGGGAGGTCCGCTGCAGGAGGCGAATGGCCAGCTCATTTTCCAGACGCGCGATCTGCTGGCTGAGCGCCGAGACGCCGATATTCAGATCTAGCGCGGCGCGGCCCATGCTGCCGGTTTCAACAATGCGCGCAAAATAGCGTAGCTGGCGAAGTTCCATATCAACTCTCCGGACAAAGCGGGGACTCGCGAGGGTCACCGCCGGGACGTGAGCGGGAAGCGCGGCAGAAGCGCCCATAAAAAAGCCAACCGACTGGTTGGCTTTTCAGAGCAGGCGAAGCGGGGAATTACTTTTCCACCGCGTCGTGGGCGTGTTCGTCCTCGCGGCAATCACCTTCCGCACAGTGGCCGTACAGATACAGACTGTGGTTGGTCAGGCGGATGCCGTGACGGGACGCGATTTCACGCTGGCGCGCTTCGATAGAGTCATCACTGAATTCGATCACTTTGCCGCAGTCGAGGCAGATCAGGTGATCGTGGTGATGCTGCTGAGTCAGTTCGAAAACGGATTTACCGCCTTCAAAATTATGACGAGTCACGATACCGGCGTCATCAAACTGGTTGAGGACGCGGTAAACGGTCGCCAGACCAATCTCTTCGCCCATGTCGATCAGGCGTTTATATAAGTCTTCCGCACTGACATGATGGTTATCCGGTTCCTGCAGCACTTCAAGGATTTTCAGTCGAGGAAGTGTGACTTTCAGGCCAGCCTTCTTTAATGCGGTATTGTTGTCAGTCATGCGGAATCTGTCCTGTTGCTAAACGATCTACTTCCTTCAACGGAAGTCATACAGAAATTAACCCGACGTAATGCGTCTCATTATAGAACTGCCACTGGTAAATGAAAACTGCAAGTATCGGGCCTGGTTTGCTGTCAAAAACGAGGCACCAGCTACAAACTGCGTCACGTGCCTCGTAGAATCAGAGGACATTGTACAGATATGTGATTAAAAGTTAAAAACTTGTAGCTATTAGTTTGATTGCTTTTGTCTATTAATGCGACGCAACTCAATGATTGCGCCGCTTAATCATCAGGCGTTTTTGATTTCTTCGAGGTGCAGCTCTTCGGCCACCTGCTTCACCCACTTCTCAACGCGCTCGTTGGTCAGCTCCGGCTGGCGGTCTTCATCAATGGCGAGGCCGACGAAGTGGTCGTCATCCGCCAGGCCTTTAGAGGCCTCGAAGTGATAGCCGGCAGTCGGCCAGTGGCCAACGATGGTCGCGCCGCGTGGCTCAATGATGTCGCGGATGGTGCCCAGCGCATCGCAGAAGTACTCTGCGTAGTCTTCCTGGTCGCCGCAGCCGAACAGCGCCACCAGTTTGCCGTTAAAGTCGATCTCTTCCAGCGTCGGGAAGAAGTCGTCCCAGTCACACTGCGCTTCACCGTAGTACCAGGTCGGGATGCCGAGCAGCAGGATGTCGTGGGCTTCCAGATCTTCTTTGCTGCTTTTGGCAATGTCGTGAACATCAGCAACATCTTTACCAAGCTGCTTTTGAATCATTTTTGCAATATTTTCGGTGTTGCCGGTGTCGCTGCCAAAAAAGATGCCGATGATTGCCATGAGTAAAATAACCTCTTGAAACTTAAATGATGTGGTAGGGACGCGATGCCCACAGATAACGGCAATCATAGCAGAACAGGCAAGGGCGCGGAAACAGCAATCACGCCCGACTGCACACTCTGCTACATGAATGCGGATTTTTCGCGGAAAGTTAGAGTTTTCCCTGGCTGCGCAGGGCGGTTAATTGCGTCATCAGCATCTCTTCAATGAGATCGCTGCGGCTCATATTACGCGCTTCCGCCAGTTCGTTAAGCGCATCGACCGCGTCGGCGTTGAGCTTTAGCTCCACGCGCTTCAGCCCGCGCACTTTATCGCGTTTCAGCTGATTACGTTTGTTGATGCGCAGTTGTTCATCGCGCGACAGCGGATTGGTTTTCGGTCTTCCCGGGCGACGCTCGTTTGCGAACAAATCTAATGTCGTACGGTCCGTTTGTTCTTTTGCCATGATTCTGAGTGACTTCGGGGAAACAAGCTGCCGGGCTCTAGCCGGCGCAGATAGCGCGCCATCATACATCAGGCGAACGGCTGCGCCAACGACCGCGGGCATTCTGCGGCGCGGTCGGGCATATTTTAGCCAATCAGGCGGCTATGCTCGTCAGATAGCGGCGGATCGCGCGCAACACCGCCTCGGGTTTCTCGGCATGGACCCAATGTCCGGCGCCGGCGATGACGTGGGCCCGAGCCTGCGGGAACTGGGCCAGCAGCGCGTCGCGGTAGGCGTCGGTCACATAGGGGGAGTTGCCGCCGGGAATAAACTGCGTTGGGTGCGGCCAGGCCGGGATGGTTTCCCAGCCGACGATATGCGGGTACTGGTCCCACAGCACCGGGACGTTGAAGCGCCAGTCGCCGTCGACGAAAGATTTCAGCAGGAACTGAATCACGCCCTCTTCCTGCAGATGCTCGCGCATCACCTGCGCCGCCTGCTGGCGAGTGCTGGCGGCGGATACGCTGACGGCGCGAATAGCGGCGAAGATCTCATCATGGCGGCGAACGTGATAATCCACCGGCGCGATATCAATAGCCACCAGACCGCTGATGCGCTCCGGGGGCCAGGGGCGGTCAACGCCATCACCGCTTTGCCGCCCATCGAATGGCCGATAAAGGTGGCCCGTTCGATCTGATGCGCGTCGAGCGTGTCGAGCAGATCCTGCGCCATCGCGGGGTAGGTCATCTCTGGCGACCGCGGCGACAAACCGTGGTTGCGCATATCGACCTGCAGAATATCGTGGTCGGCGATCAGGTCGCGGGCGAGGATGCCCAGGTTGTCCAGGCTGCCAAACAGACCATGGACCAGCACGATCGGGGAGTGGTTGTGCGGATTCTGTGCAGATTGCGCTCGGCTATTTAATTCATGGCAAAGTTCTTTTTTTCGCTCCGTCGGGTTAGGGTATTATGTTGGACATTCTGCCATCCGGCTGCAAGACCCAGAAGTTTTCTGAGTTTTACCGCCATCCTGGTTTGACGCTATCCGCGGTTGGGATTTGTACTTATAATCCCAACGATTTGTATTCAGAAAAGATATCGCACTGGATTAAGATGAAAACGATTGAAGTTGATGATGAACTCTACAGCTATATTGCCAGCCACACTCTGCATATCGGCGAGAGCGCATCCGACATTTTACGGCGTATGCTGAAATTTTCCGCCGTTTCCCAACCGGCTACACCGGTCAGCAAAGCCGCGCCGACGCTGGCGCCCACGCCTGCCGCTGAGGTGAAATCCGCTAACCCGGTGAAAGATAAAGTCCGCGCCATGCGCGAGATGCTGTTATCTGATGAATACGCCGAGCAGAAGCGCGCGGTGAACCGTTTTATGCTGGTGTTGACCACTCTCTATTCCCTGGACAGTAAAGCATTTGCCGAGGCCACTGAGTCTCTGCACGGCCGCACGCGCGTCTACTTCGCGGAAGATGCGCGTACGCTGCTGAAAAGCGGTAATCAGACCAAACCGAAACAGGTTCCTGGTACACCGTGGTGGGTGATCACCAATACCAATACCGGCCGTAAATGCAGCATGATTGAGCACATCATGCAGTCGATGCAGTTCCCTGCGGAGCTGATTGAAAAGGTTTGCGGCACGATCTAGCTTTTTAACATTTGCACCAGAAGGATCAGGCAATGGCAATCGATAAACGTGCGGGGCAGCCTGCGCAACAGAGTGATTTGATTAACGTCGCCCAACTGACTGCTCAGTACTACGTGCTGAAGCCTGAAGTCGGTAATGCGGAGCATGCGGTCAAATTCGGCACCTCCGGCCATCGCGGCAGCGCGGCGCGTCACAACTTCAACGAACCGCATATCCTGGCCATCGCCCAGGCTATTGCGGAAGATCGTGCGAAGAACGGGATCACCGGTCCGTGCTATGTCGGTAAAGATACCCACGCCCTGTCCGAGCCGGCGTTTATTTCGGTGCTGGAAGTGTTAACCGCCAACGGCGTTGACGTTATCGTTCAGGAAAACAACGGCTTCACCCCGACGCCGGCGGTCTCCAACGCGATTCTGGTGCATAACAAAAAAGGCGGTCCGCTGGCGGACGGCATTGTGATCACCCCGTCACACAACCCGCCGGAAGATGGCGGTATCAAGTACAACCCGCCAAACGGCGGTCCGGCTGATACCAACGTCACCAAAGTGGTGGAAAACCGTGCCAACGAACTGCTGGCCGCTGGCCTGCAGGGTGTGAAACGCATTTCTCTGGACGCGGCGCTGGCTTCCGGCCACGTCAAAGAGCAGGATCTGGTGCAGCCGTTCATTGAAGGCCTGGCGGACATCGTCGACATGGCGGCGATCCAGAAAGCGGGCCTGACGCTGGGCGTTGATCCGCTGGGCGGTTCCGGTATCGAATACTGGAAGCGCATTGGCGAGCACTACAAGCTCAATCTGACCATTGTGAACGACCAGGTGGACCAGACCTTCCGCTTTATGCACCTCGATAAAGACGGCGCTATCCGCTGGACTGCTCCTCGGAATGTGCGATGGCGGGCCTGCTGGCGCTGCGCGATAAGTTCGATCTGGCATTTGCCAATGACCCGGATTACGACCGTCACGGGATTGTCACCCCTGCCGGGCTGATGAATCCGAACCACTACCTGGCGGTGGCGATTAACTACCTGTTCCAGCATCGTCCGCAGTGGGGTAAAGAGGTAGCGGTCGGTAAAACCCTGGTCTCCTCGGCGATGATTGACCGCGTGGTGAACGATCTGGGCCGCAAGCTGGTGGAAGTGCCGGTGGGCTTTAAGTGGTTCGTTGACGGCCTGTTCGACGGCAGCTTCGGCTTTGGCGGCGAAGAGAGTGCAGGGGCTTCCTTCCTGCGTTTCGACGGCACGCCGTGGTCCACCGACAAAGACGGCATCATCATGTGTCTGCTGGCGGCGGAAATCACCGCAGTGACCGGGAAAAAACCCCGCAGGAGCACTATAACGAGCTGGCGGAACGCTTCGGCGCGCCGAGCTACAACCGTCTGCAGGCTTCCGCGACCTCCGCGCAGAAAGCGGCGCTGTCTAAGCTGTCGCCGGAAATGGTCAGCGCTGACACCCTGGCGGGGGATCCGATCACCGCTCGTCTGACCGCGGCGCCGGGCAACGGGGCGGCGATTGGCGGCCTGAAAGTGATGACCGACAACGGCTGGTTTGCGGCACGCCCGTCAGGCACCGAAGACGCCTACAAGATCTACTGCGAAAGCTTCCTCGGCGAAGAACATCGCAAGCTGATTGAAAAAAGAAGCGGTAGAGATTGTCAGTGAAGTGCTGAAGAACGCTTAACGGCGCACGATCATCAGGCCCCTTGCGGGCCTGATTTTTTTCGCAAGGATAGCGATGAAAATACAACGGAAGTCCCTGTTTTTGTTCTGGGCGTGGATGGATCTCTTTTTCGTCCTGCAATTCTTATGGTGGAATATTGCCCACCGCCGACTCCCTTTTTACGACGACCTGCTGGCTTATCTCCAGCTGCTGCACACCTGGGGGCTCTGCGGCGGTCTGGCTCTATCCGCTAAATGTGCTGCTGATTATCAGCATCCCGTTGTCGATGATCCTCTTTTTCCGTCAGAGCCGCTATGGGCTGTGGCTGGCCTTGGGGGCAGCGCCGCTCAGGCTGGTGTTTATGCAGCCTTCGCTTTCTTTGGGTCTGTGGCTGATTCAGGCCGCCGGCGTCAGGCATTTAGCGATCCTGGCAGGCTTCCTGCTACTCTCTGAAGGGCTGAAAATCACCAGCCTCTGGTACTGCAGAGGCGGGGCTCAGGGCATAAAGCGATAGCCAATCCCGGTTTCGGTCAGCAGATGCTGAGGGCGCGCCGGATCGGCCTCCAGCTTTTGCCGCAGGTGACCCATATAGATCCGCAGATAATGGCTGTGCTCCACGGCGTTAGGTCCCCACACTTGATTCAGCAGCTGGCGCTGGGTAAGCACTTTGCCGGGATTATTCAATAGCGCCGCCAGCAGGCGAAACTCGATGGGCGTCAGGTGGATCTCTTCGCTGCCGCGCTGGATGCGGCGGGCGGGGATATTGACCTCCAGGTCGGCGAAGCGCACCACCGGCTCGTCGGCCTGCGCCGCGCCGTGGCGACGCAGCGCGACGCGCAGGCGGGCCTGCAGCTCGCCGATGCCAAAGGGTTTACTTAAGTAGTCATCGGCGCCGGCATCCAGGGCGGCAATTTTGTCATGCTCTTCGCTACGCGCTGACAGGACGATAATCGGCATCTGACTCCACTGGCGCAGGTCGCGAATAAATCAATGCCGTCACCATCCGGCAGGCCGAGATCGAGGATCGCGAGGTCGGGCTTACGGGTGGCGGCTTCGATCAGCCCGCGCTGAAGGGTTTCCGCTTCAAATACGCGCATGCCGTCGGCTTCCAGCGCGGTGCGCAGAAAGCGACGGATAGCGTGTTCGTCTTCGATAATCAGAACGTTAATCACAATTCCTCAGATAGCTCTTCCAGTTCAGGGGGCGTTTCTCCCGGCAGTGTAACACGGAATGAGGCGCCGCCCTCTGGCCGGTTGCTGGCAGAGATGGTCCCGCCGTGGACGTCGACGATGGCCTGACAGATGGCAAGGCCCAGCCCGACGCCGGGGATCGCCGATTCTTTGTTGCCGCGGGCGAATTTATCAAAGATAGCCTGTTCCTGGCCCGCCGGGATCCCTGGACCATTATCCCATACTTCCAGCGACAGCTGCCGGGCGTCCGCTTCGGCGCGAATACCGATGTCCGCCCGGGCGCCGGCATACTTATGGGCATTCTCCAGCAGATTAATCAGCACCCGCTCGAACAGCGGCCCGTCAACATGCACCAGCTGCAGCGGATCGGGTAAATCCAGTTGAACGTGCTGGCCGCCGAGGCTCGGTTCGAGCATGCGCAGCGCGCTGCCGACCACCTCCTCCAGCGTCAGCCACTCCTTGTGCAGATTAAAGCCGCCGGACTGGATCCGCGCCATATCCAGCAGGTTGTTCACCAGCCGGGTGGTGTTGAGCACATGCTGGCGGATTTCGTTGGCCTGCGGGGCATGCTTCGAGCCCTCGCTGGCCAGATCGAGGGTCAGGATTTCCGCTGGGCCAAACAGCACGGTCAGCGGGGTACGCAGATCGTGCGACAGGGCGGCGAGCAGCGAGTTACGCAGGCTTTCGCGCTCGCTGGTCAGTCGGGCCTGCTCTTCGCTGGCGGTCAAGGTCAGACGCTCCAGGGCGCTGGCCACCAACAGGGTGAAGGTCTCCAGCAGCCGCTGTTGCTCCGGGATCATCAGCTGACGCAGATTCGCCGGCTCCACCACCAGCAGGCCCCAGGTGCGGGCGGCGCTCTTCAGGGGCAGGATCTGATACGGCACGCCGGGCAGGGTATCGGTGCCGGCGCCGGCGGGTTGACCCTTATCAAAGCTCCAGCGGGCGATGGCGTCATCCCACGGCGTCAGCCCGGGCTGGTGGGTTAAGGGCAGCAGTTTCCCCTGGGCGTCCGGGAGCAGCAGCTGGCTGCGGGCCTGAAAGGTGGAGGCGATAAACCGCTCGCTGGTGGTGGCGATATCCTGCTGGCTACGACCCACCGCCAGCGCTTTGGACATCTCATACAGATGGCGGGTACGCCGCTCGCGGTAGCGCGCCACCCGCGCCTGGTAGCGCACGCCGGCGGTGAGGTTACCGATAAGCAGGCCCACGGTGAGCATCACGCCGAAGGTGAGCAGATACTGGACATCGGACACCGCCAGCGTGCCGCGCGGGGCGACAAAAAAGAGATCGAAGCTGATAACGTTGATCACCGTCGCCAGGACCGACGGCCAGCGGCCGTAGAGCAGGGCGATGATCACCACTCCTAACAGATAGAGCATCACCAGGTTGGTGGCTTCGAAGGCCATCAGCCACTGCATGGCCACCAGGGTAATGATGGCGCATAGCGCCACCGCCACCGCGCAGCCCTGCAGCTGTAGCCGCCATTTCTCCAGCGCCGGACGGCTGTCGCTGGCGCGCGCCTGAAGGGGGAAGGGCTTTTCATCCAGAGCGATGACCACCAGATCGAGGTCCGGCGCGTGGCGAGCCAGACGGTCGGCAAAACCGCTACGATCCCACCAGCGGCGCTTGCTCTGGCGGCCGATGACAATTTTCCCAAGGTTGTGTTCGCGGGCGTAATGGAGAACCGCTTTCTCTTCTGACGGGTCGGAGAGGGTGGCGGTTTCGGCGCCCAGCTCCTGGGCCAGACGCAGCGCGGCGAGGATGGCCCGTCGCCGGGCTTCCGGCAGGCGGTGCAGGGAAGGCGTTTCGACATACACCGCATGCCAGACGCTGCCCAGACGGGCGGCGAGGCGGGCGGCGGTACGCACCAGCTTTTCGCTGCCGGTGTTGTGCCCGATACAGAGCAGGATCGCGTCGCGGGTGTGCCAGACTTTCTCCTGGCCCTGGCGGTCGCGCCAGGCGCGCATCTGCTCATCGACGCGATCGGCGGTGCGGCGCAGGGCCAGTTCACGCAGCGCAATCAGGTTCCCTTTGCGGAAAAAGTTCTCGATAGCGCGCTCGGCCTGGCCGCCGATATAGACTTTGCCCTCATTGAGCCGCTGGCGCAGATCGTCAGGGGGCAGATCCACCAGCACCACGTCGTCCGCGGCGTCAAAGAAGGGATCGGGGACGGTCTCTCGCACCTGCACGCCGGTGATCCCGCTGACGACGTCATTCAGACTTTCCAGATGCTGGACGTTAACGGTGGTGAAGACGTCAATCCCGGCCTCCAGCAGTTCGTCCACATCCTGCCAGCGCTTTGGATGGCGGGAGCCGGGGGCATTACTGTGCGCCAGCTCATCCACCAGAATCAGCGCCGGACGGCGGGCGAGGGCGGCGTCGAGATCGAACTCATACACGTAGCGCCCGCGGTGGGCGAGCCGCCGCGGCGGCAGGGTGCTCAGGCCCTGCAGCATCGCGGCGGTCTCTTTCCGGCCGTGGGTCTCCGCCACGCCAATCAGAATATCCAACCCCTGCGCCCGGAGCCGCTGCGCTTCCGCCAGCATCGCCCAGGTTTTCCCCACCCCGGCGCAGGCGCCGAAGAACACTTTTAGTTTGCCGCGATGCGGGGCGGCGGTGTGCTGCAGCAGGCGGTCAGGGTCCGGACGCAGCGGCTCGTCACTCATTTACTTATCCTTCAGGGCATCCAGCGCCATATTGAGTTGCAGTATATTGACCACCGGCTGGCCAAGGAAGCTCAGCAGCGGCTTTTGTGTGGCCTGGTTAACCAGCGCGGTCACCTGGTCGACGCTCAGCTGGCGCGCTTTGGCCACCCGCGGCGCCTGCCAC
>OKVR01000271.1_pt1 | contig 16332 bp, 23 predicted proteins | sample 1606891 | NCBI WGS metagenome assembly OKVR01 (sample SAMN03281011, study PRJEB24777) | human gut metagenome | isolation source: fecal sample PR176 from 1 month old male Indian infant, caesarean delivered... | place: Singapore | collected 2006-01-13 | reverse complement strand
TGGAGTCCATGATGATCTGGTGGAAGTTGCTGCCGTAGCTCGACAGGGCCCACGAGATAATGCCGAAGATGGAGAGGATCAAGAAGCCAGGGATCAGCGCAGAGAAAGAGCGCGATACCGATCCCGGCACGCTGTCCGGCAGTCTGATCACCCCAGTTGCGACGGATCACGAAGGTGAACATTTCCGCGACGACCAGACCGATAATCATACCCGGAGATGATGTTCTGCCCGCCCAGCCAGTTGGCGCCGACGGCATAGGCTTCGCCCACGCTGTATGGGGTCACGGTCATGAAGGCCGCTACCGCCAGCAGGCCAGCGGCCATCGGGTCGACTTTGCGCTCTTCCGCCAGCGCGGAGCCGATAAAGAATGGCGCCATCAGCGACATAATGCCGAGGGTGCCGTTATAGACGTTGCCGCCGATAGTCTTAAAACCGTTTAAGGTTTCAATGGTAGAAGCATCCAGGCGAATGCCCATGGAGTAAAAGAAAGAGCCTTCGCCGAAGCTCAGAAAAACGTTGTTAATTAATACAAACATGGCCCCGGCGAGGGTCAACGGCATGAGTTTAATAAATCCATTTTTAATCGCATTAATATGCGGCTGCTTTCCTATTTTCACTGCAAAAGGAAGGAGTACCTTTTCAAGCGAGTCGATCACTTTACTCATAGTCAATACCCTTAAAAGCCGCAATAAACTATTACGGCGATGATGTATGAAATTACTCTTTGACGGGAAAATAAACTCTTTATTTTTTGACGTCCGGCAACAGAATGCCGCCAGGCGTCAAAATACATCGAGTTTTAAAATTTAAAATTATTGTGCTGCAGCTTTCTTAATGGCCGCGACGGCGGCTTTCAATACCCCTAAACCATCCACCTTGCCATACAGAAGAGAATCGATGACTTCTACCGGTTTATTTGGCAGCAGGCGCTGAATTTCCGGTAACATATACGCAATTTGTGGCCCTAATAATACAACGTCGGCTTCCGGTCCCTTTTCACCCGCGAGAGTTTCAGGATAGGCTTCAATAATGACCGGGACTTCGTATTTTTCCGCCTGCGCCCGCATTTTGGAGACCAGCAGTGACGTGGACATGCCTGCCGAGCAGAACAGATAAATGTGTTTCTTTTCCATGAACGCTTCCTCAATGTGTGAGACCAGGGCCTTCAGTAACCGCTGAGAGCCGGTAAGACTGGTAACATCCGGTTAATTCTGTTTATGGGTTGAGTATACGGCAAGCTGAGCCGTCGTGATAATTCCCTGTTGAACAGAATTGTCTCTCATTGACCTCCGGTTTTGACTACCCTCACATTTTCACCCAAATAATTCGCGCAATTAAATAAGCATCAGGACTCACAAAAAAGCCCGACCAGTGGTCGGGCTTACGTACAACTCAGTCAACAGTAGGGCGCTTACTTAGCGTTGCGCGGATCCGTATCATACTCGGCGCAGGTCTGGTAGCCGGAGTTCATCACGTGCCCCGTTTCGTCGAGGGCCACAAAGTAGGTCTCCACTTTACCATCTCGTTGACCGAGGATATAGGTCTGGCAGGTGCCGCGGGCATGGACCATCGTCACTTCCGTTGAAGGTTTGCCTGCGATCTGCATCACCTGCTGACGCGACATCCCTTTCTTCACATCTTTCACCACCGGCTGGGTAAACTGGTCTTTGGTACGATCGTAAGCGGTACAGCCCGCGAGTAAGGTTAACGCGACGGTGACGCCCAGTATTCCTGCTAAGCTTTTGTTCATTTTGGTTCCTCTCTTCCACTGTGTAACGATAAGCCTGGAATAAATAGTGTTATTTTTCAAGCCGAACAGCGAAATCATGTCTGATTGTGTTATTACGTAAACAGGATTGACGCTCCGCCGCCGACCGGCGCTTTCTCCTGCGCGGTGGCATCTATAATGAAATCCTATGTCATTGATTGCCTTCTTTTCCGGCAGTCAAAACCCCGGTCCTTGTCGTTTCAGCGGCAAAGAGGTAGCTTTAAGCCAACAGGTTGCCAAACAGATTCACTTTCGGAGGGCGCGATGACGCTACAACAAGAGATTATTCAGGCGCTGGGCGCGAAGCCGCAGATTGATGCCGCAGACGAGATCCGTCGCAGCGTCGATTTCCTGAAATCCTATCTGCAGACTTACCCTTTTATTAAATCGCTGGTGCTGGGTATCAGCGGCGGCCAGGACTCGACCCTGACGGGGAAACTGTGCCAGATGGCGATCAATGAACTGCGCGCCGAAACGGGCGACAGCAGCCTGCAGTTTATCGCCGTCCGTTTACCCTACGGCGTGCAGGCGGATGAGCAGGACTGCCAGGATGCCATCGCCTTTATTCAGCCTGACCGGGTGTTGACGGTGAATATCAAAGCCTCGGTACTGGCAAGCGAACAGGCGCTGCGCGAAGCGGGGATCGAACTGAGCGACTTCGTTCGCGGCAACGAAAAAGCCCGTGAGCGCATGAAAGCCCAGTACAGCATCGCCGGGATGACCCAAGGGGTGGTAGTCGGCACCGACCATGCAGCGGAGGCGATTACCGGCTTCTTCACCAAATATGGCGACGGCGGCACCGACATCAACCCGATCTTCCGCCTGAACAAACGTCAGGGCAAACAGCTGCTGGCCCATCTCGGCTGCCCGGAACATCTGTATAAGAAGTTACCGACCGCCGATCTGGAAGACGATCGCCCCTCCCTGCCGGATGAAGTGGCGCTGGGGGTGACCTATGAGAATATCGACGATTATCTGGAAGGCAAAACGCTGGACCCCAGCATCGCCAAAACGATCGAAGGCTGGTATCTGAAAACCGAACACAAGCGTCGGCCACCGATCACCGTCTTTGACGATTTCTGGAAAAAATAGTCCCTCCCCCGCCCCGGCCCGCGCCGGGGTTGTTTTTTGCGCTTTTCGCCGCAAAAACCGCCTGCTATACTGGATAGATAGACAGTATCAGGAGTTATTGTGGCCAGAAAGCAATCTGCCCCGCGTCTGGAGTTTGAGGCGGCGGCGATCTATGAATATCCCGAACACCTTCGCCCGTGGCTGGAGGCGCTGCCGAAGCTGCCGGGCGTCTATCAGTTTCACGGCGATAGCGACACGATGCCGCTCTATATCGGCAAGAGCGTCAACCTCCGCAGCCGGGTGCTCTCCCACCTGCGCACCCCTGAAGAGGCGGCGATGCTGCGTCAGTCCCGGCGTATCACCTGGCAGCGCACCGCTGGCGAGCTGGGAGCGCTGCTGCTGGAGGCGCGGTTGATTAAAGAGCAGCAGCCGCTGTTTAACAAGCGGCTACGGCGTAACAAGCAACTCTGCGCCTGGCTGCTTGCGGACGACCGGCCGCAGATTGTCTATGCCCGCGAGGTTGATTTCTCGCACCAGCAGCATCTCTATGGTCTGTTCGCCAACCGGCGGGCGGCGCTGCAGATGCTGCAGAGCCTTGCTGACGAACAGCGCCTCTGTTACGGCCTGCTCGGTCTGGAGCCGCTCAGCCGCGGCCGCGCCTGCTTTCGATCCGCGCTGGGCCGCTGCGCCGGCGCCTGCTGTGGAAAGGAGAGCGTGGAGGCGCACCGTCAGCGTCTGCTGGCGCAGATGAGCAAGCTGCAGCTGGTGTGCTGGCCGTGGGCAGGACCGGTGGCGCTGGAGGAGCGCGGCCCGGATATGACGCAGTATCATGTCATTCATAACTGGCTGTGGCTGGGAGCCGTCAACTCGCTCAATGAGGCCGCTGCGCTGACCCGCCTGCCCGCCGGATTCGACCAGGATGGTTACAAAATCCTCTGTAAGCCTCTGCTCAGCGGCAACTACCCGTTGCATCCGCTTGGCTGAAAGACCAGAAAGAAAAAACCGCCGGCCCTGCCCAACGCCTGATGGCATTATTGGGCAAGACCGGCGGTCTTGATTCAGTGCGCTACATTATTCAGCGGGTGCAGGCATTTTACCTGCCGGCGCGTTGCGTTCTGTCAGATGCTTCTCAAAATTGGCATTGGAACTGATTTTTTCTGCTCTGGGGTCAGAATGTTGTAGATCTTGTTCTGCGTTTCCAGCGGGACAGCGCCATCGCTTTGTGCTGCGCTTCCATCTTATCGATCTGCGCTTCCGCTTTCGCCTTGTCGAAGGTATCGCTGGCGATCAGCTCGTGCATCGCGCGACGTTTCGTCAAAGGGACGGACGCTTCATGTTTTCGCGCTGGCTCTTCATGATGTCGCGGATCTGCTGCTTCTGCGCATCGGTCAGGTTCAGCCCTTTAAACATCATGTCATGCTGACCCGGGCCGCCTTTATGATGCATCATCATCGGCTTGCTGTCGCTCGGCGCGGTGGTGGTATCGGCGGCGTGTGCCAGGTTAGCCGCGCCCAGAGCCAGAGTAGAGGCAACAAACAGTGCAGTGAGTTTCTTCATCATTCAATCCTTACTTTACGTTATTCTTACGGCGCGTTGCCGTGTTGACGAGATTAACTTTACGACGTTTATCGTCAATTAGTCAGAGCAAGAGTAAAACAATGAAAGTGTAAAAAACAGTTTCTCACCAATTATGGAGGAAATAAGGAATTTGAACGAAGAATTGCAATAAAAAATAAATAAACTTGCTGTTTTGCAGAACAATTATGGAGAGTATAAAGAAGAGGAGATTAAAAACAAAGCATTTTACCAGGAATAATCTGCAAATTTACACTGGCGCACGAAAAAATAAGAAGATGAACAACGACGCGCGAAATAAAGCAGGCCGCCCGGCGGACGGCTTGCCCTCAGGGTAATTTTTCCAGCATCAGGCCAGCGCGCAGCCCCCTGGCCACCGCCGGATTGGGAAACAGAACATACTCCGGCTCTGCCCCCACCACATACCGCGTCTCCCCCTCCTCCGCCAGCAGCGTGCCAGGGGCGAAGGGGGTGAAGTTCAGCGTCCGATCCGCCATATGCAAGCGGAAATCATCGCTATGACGGGTGATCTGCTGCACCACCCGGTAGCGCAGCGGCGCCGGGGCGTCGGCAATGGCCAGATCCCCCACCAGCAACCGGGAGATAGCCCCCTCGGCGGCGGCAAACTGCGTTAGATCGTTTTCCCCCAACGGCAGCGCTTTACCCAGTTCAAGAGTGCAGGCCAGCGCCGCGAACCGTTCGCAGCTGAAATGGGTGAAGGTCCCGCCCGGCTGGCGATGAAACACCAGCGGCCTCCAGCCCGGCGCCGCCCAAGCCAGTGAAGAAAAATCCTCCTCCCAGGGCGTATCGCGGGCGGGAGCACGCCGAAGCGCGGATGCAGCGACCCGCGGATCGCGGTATGCAGATCGAGGTGCCAGCGCGGACCATCATGGTCGCGATAGAAACGGGCCACCGCCTGCTCCAGCCGCTGCGCCCGCTGCGTCTCCTCGCTGGCCGGGAACTGCCGCCAGCGCTCGCCAAACATCCGGTTCATATCGCTGTGCAGATAGCGTTTATTCGCCCGCACGCGCCGGCGGGCTTACCGACGATGCACCAGCAGCCGCCAGCGCAGGGGGAGAGCCTCCCGGACCAGCCGCTGCACCAGCCGGTCGACAATCTCCACCGGCGCCGTTTCGTTGCCATGGATGGCGCAGGAAAGCACCAGCCCGCGCTCGCAGCGCGCATGCGGCGTCAGCTCGAGGATCCCCTCGCCGAGCCAGTGCCAGCGGAAATGGGCCGTCTCGCCGTGAAAGTGATGGGGCAATCGCCCCGCCAGGGTTAATGCCAGAAAGTGTTCCACCGCGCCCCCTTATTGCTGAAATGGATAAACCGAACCGAGCTGCAGGATCTGGGTCAACCGATCCAGCGCATCGCGCCCTTCCCGCAGCAGCTGTGGGTCGGCGAGGTCGGCCTGGGTGAGGCGGTCGCGATAGTAGCGATCCACCCAGTCATTGAGGGTGGCAAACAGCGTATCGTTCATCAGGACGTGCGGATTGACCGCCTGATACTCCTCGGCCGTCAACACCACCCGCAGGCGCAGGCACGCCGGACCGCCGCCGTTGGCCATACTCTCGCGCAGATCAAACACCTGCAGCGCGGCGATGGGGTTATCTGCGGCCAGCAGCTCATTAAGATAGTTCCACACGCCCGGATGCGCCTGGGCTTCCTGGGGCAGGATCAGCGCCATGCTGCCGTCCGCCCGGCTCAACAGCTGACTGTTGAACAGATAGGTAGCAACTGCCTCTTCCACCGTGACCCGGCTGGCGGGAACCACCAACGGGTAAAGCCCGGCACCTGCTGCGCAAGCTGCTGCAAAACCGCGTCCTGGTCGGCAAAGGCCTGCTCATGGCAGAACAGGACCTGACGGTTGCTCACCGCGATGACGTCGTTATGGAAAAAACCCCCTTATCGATCGCCGCCGGATGCTGGCGGGCGAAGATCAGCTGGCGGGGATTGACCTGATTGAGGCGCGCCACCGCCTGGCTTGCCTCAAGGGTTTGCCGCGCCGGATAACGACGCGGCGCCTCCTCGCTTCCCCGACGGCGGCCATAGACAAATAGCTGGACGCCGGGGGCGCCAAATTCGCCGCCGAGACGGTTATGGTTCGCCGCCCCTTCGTCGCCAAACCAGGCAGAGGCAGGCAGCGCCGGGTGGATGGCAAATCGCGTGCGGTCCGGGAATATCGCCTGCAGCAGCGCTCCGGTGGTGGAGGCTTCACTGGCGCGGTGTAATTTATCCTGCAGATTCGCCACCGTCAGATGCACCAGGCCATCCAGCGAATCGGCGGAGGGACAAACCGTCGCGGCGTTCGCCACCCACATCGCCGAGGCCGAACTCACCGCCGACAGCAGATCCGGATCCTGCTGGGCCGCACGGGCCACCACCTGCTCATCGCTGCCGCTAAAGCCCAGCTGACGCAGGAGCGACACGTTGGGTCGTTCCTGAGGGGGGATCACCGCCTGCGGATAGCCGGCGTCGGCAAGGGCTTTCATTTTTTTCAGCCCCTGCTTCGCCGCCAGCTGCGGGTTCGACACCCGATAGCGGTGCCGGGTGGAGGCCTCATTGCCAAAGGAGAGCCCTGCGTAGTGATGGGTCAGTCCGGGCAGACCATCAAAGTTGACTTCGCGGGCGGTCATAACGCCTCCCCGGCCCGGAAGTCGAGCCCCGGATTGAGACTGGCGGGCAGCGTCAGGGTCGGCGATTCGAGACTGGCCATCGGCCAGGCGCAATAATCTGCGGCATACCAGGCCCCCGGGGGCGATGACTTGCCTGAGGCTCCGGTGCCGCCGAACGGCGCGGTACTCGCCGCCCCGGTCAGGGGTTTGTTCCAGTTGACTATCCCGGCCCGTGCCTCAAGCAGCAGCCGATCGAACTTCTCTCGTTCCGGGGAGATTAACCCGCAGGAGAGGCCGAAGCGGGTGGCGTTGGCCAGGGCAATCGCCTCTTCGAAAGTATCGTAGCGCCAGACCCCAAGCAGCGGGCCGAACACCTCTTCATCCTCGACCTGGGCCATGTCGCTCATGTTGACAATCCCCGGCGTCAGCAGCGACGTCCCGGCCTGCAATAACCGCGGCTCCAGCAGGGTGACCGCGCCAGCAGCGACCCGCTGCAGCCAGGCCTGATGCACTTTCTGCGCGGCCTGTTCAGAGATAAGCCCGCCGAGAAACGGCTGCGGCTCAGCGTCCCACGCCGCGGGGATCAGCCGTTGGCTGACCGTCACCAGCCTGGAGAGGAAGGCATCCCCCGCCTCTCCGCGCCGGACCAGCAGACGTCGGGCGCAGGTGCAGCGCTGGCCGGCGGTGAATAAAGGCGGACTGGATGGTCAGATGCACCGCGGCATCGACGTCCCGTGGGTCGTCAACGATCAGCGGATTATTGCCGCCCATCTCCAGCGCAAGGATCTTTTGCGGCTGCCCGGCCAGCTGGCGATGCAGATGAAAACCGGTGGTCGAGCTGCCGGTAAACAGCAGCCCATCGATGTCCGCCTGGCCGCTGAGCGCCTCGCCGGTTTCCCGACCGCCCTGCAGCAGGTTGAGCACGCCGGCGGGCAGGCCAGCTTGCTCCCACAGCTTCACCACCGCTTCGCCGCTGTGCGGGGTTAATTCGCTGGGTTTAAATACCACAGTATTGCCCGCCAGCAACGCCGGCACGATATGCCCGTTCGGCAGATGGCCGGGAAAGTTATAGGGACCAAAGACCGCCAGCACGCCATGCGGCCGGTGACGCAGCGTCGCGGCGCCATCGGGCAGATCGCTGTGCTGTTCACCAGTGCGGGTGTGATACGCCTTCACCGAGATCGCCACCTTGTTGATCATCGCCGTCACTTCCCCGGCCGCCTCCCAGCGCGGCTTTCCGGTCTCGGCGCCGATAATCGCCGTCAGCTCCGCCTTGCTGGCCTCCAGCAGGCTGGCAAACTTTTCGACGATGGCCTGGCGGTCGGCAAACGGCAGCCGCGCCCAGGCCGGGAACGCCTGGCGGGCAGCCGCGACCGCCTCGGCAACCTGCCCGGCATCCGCCGCCTCGCCCTGCCAGACAATCTTCAGGTTGACCGGATCCTGTTTGCTGAAGCGCGGCCCATCGCCGGGCCGCCATTCACCGTTAATCCACAGACTCATGCGGTTTTCTCCTCAGGGATCAAGCGCACCATGCGCACCTGGTCGCCAGCATGACACTTCAGCATATCCAGCTCGCGGGCGCTGAGGGTCAGGGTGTCGCCATCCGGGTCGGCATGCACCAGCAGGGCGCGGAACTGGTGATACTGTTCGTTCGCCACCAGGCACAACGGCCAGTCGCCGGGTGGCGTTTCGCCGGCCTCGGTGTCACCAGACGGCTTTTGCGGATCGCCCCGCACCCCGGTCGATATCCGGCACTCCAGGGTCGGGCCTCCGTCGAAAAATATCGATGTAGTTCAGGTAGCGGAATCCCTCTTTCTCCAGCACCGTCCGGGCCGGGGCGGTCTGCGGATGGACCTTGCCGATCACCGCCTGCGCCTCGGGGGTGAGGAAATCGATATACAGCGGATGCTTGGCATCAGGCGGCAATGAAAGCCTTTGTCCGGTGCCGCACAAGGTAGTCGGCGCGGAAACTCCATGGCGTAAAACGTTTGCCCAGGCTCTCCCAGAACCGGGGAATAGCCGTGCTCGTCAATCACCCCGCGCATCTCGGCGACCACCTTCTCATTGAAGCGCTCGCGAAAAGCGGCCATAAATAAGAAGCGCGATTTCGACAGCAGATAGCCATTGCCCTCTTTGCGCCACTGCGGGTCGAGGAACAGGGTGCACAGCTCACTGCTGCCGGTGTGGTCGTTGCTGAGAAACAGCGTCGGCAGCGCCTGATAGACGTTAAGCTCCTTCGAGGCATGGACCTGAGTGCCGACCCGGTAGTTGTACCAGGGATCGTTGAGGCCCACCGCCACCTCTATCGCGCAGATGCCCACCACCGTGCCGCTCTCGCTCTCCTCCAGCACAAAGACATAGCCCTGCTCGCTTTTCGGCAGCTCGCCGCGCCAGGTTTGCTGCGAGCGGGCGATCCGCGCCGCGAGGGTCGCTTCATCCACCGGCAGCGAGGTCAGCCCGCCGCCGGTCTCCGCTGCCAGCTTCAGCAGCCCGGGCAGATCGCCCGGCTCCACCGGTCGAATAACCATCATGATGAGACTCCCGCCATGAAACGCGCGCAGGCCCGCTCGACGCGATCCAGACCGCTGTTCACCTCTTCTTCACTGACGTTCAGCGCCGGAGCGAAACGCACCACGTTGGCGCCGGCGATCAAGATCATCACCCCCTCTTCCGCCGCCAGGTTGCTGAGGGCTTTCGCCTTCCCGGCCCAGGCGTCGTTCAGCACGCAGCCGAGCAACAGCCCCAGGCCGCGGATCTCCTTGAACAGGCCATAGCGGGCGTTGATCGCCTGCAGACGTTCGCAAAACCACTGATGGCGCTGTCTGACGCCGGAGAGCACTTCCGGGGTGTTGACGATCGACAGCAGCTCGCCGGCCACCGCCCCCGCCAGCGGGTTACCGCCGTAGGTGGTGCCGTGGGTGCCGACGGTCATCACGCTGGCGCAGGCCTCTGTGGCCAGCAGCGCGCCGATGGGGAAGCCGCCGCCCAGCGCTTTGGCGGTAGTCAGCACATCGGGCGTCACGCCGTAGTGCATATAGGCGTACAGCTCGCCGGTGCGCCCGACCCCAGTCTGCACTTCATCGAAAATCAGCAGGGCGTTGTGCTGGTCGCAAAGCTGACGCAGGCCGCGTAAAAACTCGACGCTGGCCGGCACCACGCCCCCTTCACCCTGCACCGGCTCGACGATCACCGCGCAGGTTTGGTCATTGATTAAGGCCTTTGCCGACTCGAGATCGTTAAACACCGCATGCTGGATCTGCGGCGGCAGCGGAGCAAAATCCCGGGAGTAGGCCGGCTGACCGCCCGCCGAAACGGTGAACAGCGTCCGCCCGTGGAAAGCGTTCTGGAAGGCGACGATGCCGCTTTTCTCGCTGCCAAAGCGATCGTGGGCATATTTACGCGCCAGCTTGAGCGCCGCCTCATTGGCCTCGGCCCCGGAGTTACAGAAGAAGACCCGGTCGGCGAAAGTGGCATCAATAAGCATTTTGGCCAGCCGCAGGATCGGCTCATTCGTATACCCGTTGCCGGTATGCCAGAACTTGCCCGCCTGCTCGGTGAGGGCCTGCACCAGACGCGGATGCGCATGCCCCAGCGCGTTCACGGCGATACCGCCGGCAAAATCGATATACTCTTTGCCCTGCTGATCCCACAGCCGCGACCCGGCGCCCCGCACCGGAATAAACGCCGCTGGCGCGTAGACCGGCATCATCCATTCATCAAAGTGGTTACGCGTAATTGACTGAGACATATCGACCTCTTCCGGTAAATTAAAAGTAGCAATAATGTTAATAAATATGAGTTATTACGCTGTAAATGTAGATTGCACGGTTCGTGCCAGCCAGCGATAAAAATGCATAAACCGGATGAGATAACACAATATCAACGAGTTACAACCTAACGCTATTCATATAAAATGCATATTTAGTGAATAACTATCCGATAAAGGGGGATGAACAGTGATTAAAGAAGATAAGTTATGCAACGGTAAGATATAATTCTGTAATTGTGATCTTCTGCGAAATTTATCGTAGATATTTGCCCTTTTTTGGCGCGGCGTGCCCGCAAAAGGGGCACCCACGGCACGATCATGCGCAGCGATTGGCAGAATGACGCATCGGATGGCAGCCAGCCTGGCGAATTTCTGCTACCATCCCTGCACTATTCACCTTGCACAGTGGCAGCGACTATGAAATTCGTCTCTTTTAATATCAACGGCCTGCGCGCCCGCCCACACCAACTGGCCGCCATCGTCGAAAAACACCAGCCGGACGTGATTGGCCTGCAGGAAACCAAAGTTCACGACGACATGTTCCCTCTCGAAGAGGTCGCCAGACTCGGCTATAACGTCTTTTATCACGGCCAGAAAGGCCATTATGGCGTGGCGCTGCTGACCAAAGAGACGCCGATTGCCGTCCGCCGCGGTTTCCCTAACGATGGCGAAGAGGCTCAGCGCCGCATCATCATGGCGGAGATCCCGTCGCCCTTCGGTAACGTCACGGTGATTAACGGTTATTTCCCGCAGGGTGAAAGCCGCGATCATGAGACCAAATTCCCGGCCAAAGCGGCGTTCTATCAGAATCTGCAGAACTACCTGGAGAGCGAGCTCAACAAAGAGAATCCGGTACTGATCATGGGCGATATGAACATCAGCCCTACCGATCTCGACATCGGTATCGGTGAAGAGAACCGCAAACGCTGGCTGCGCACCGGCAAATGTTCCTTCCTGCCGGAAGAACGGGAATGGATGGATCGCCTGCTGGGCTGGGGCCTGGTGGATACCTGGCGTCAGGCTAACCCTGACAATCATGAGCACTTCTCGTGGTTTGATTACCGCTCCAAAGGCTTTGACGATAACCGTGGGCTGCGCATCGACCTGCTGCTGGCCAGTCAGCCTCTGGCCCAGCGCTGCGTGGAGACCGGGATCGATTATGAGATCCGCGGGATGGAAAAAGCCATCCGACCACGCGCCGGTGTGGGCCACCTTCCGGCCGTAAGTCACGTCCTTCTCTCGCCTCCCGCCGCGCGGGGGGCAGAATTTCCTGAGCAAAATCAACAAAGCGACGGTAAACCATTGTGACCGTCGTCGGAACAGGATACTGTCGCGCGCACTTTTTGACGTCCACCGCGTCCAGGCTGTACAGGAGACCCCTTCATGAAAAAGAAGCCATCATCCGGCCATTAGTAAAGGGCTGGTACTTCTCGCGCTGGCGACCACGCTGGCCGTTATCAGCCATCGCGTTGGTCTCCACGATCTGCTGACTCACCTGCATCTGCTGCAGGAGACCCTCCGCCATCATGGCGCCTGGGGCTATCTGGTCTATGTTGCGCTATTTATCACTGCCACCCTGTGCCTGATCCCCGGTAGCCTGCTGGTGATCGCCGGCGGGGTGCTTTTCGGCCCGCTGACCGGCTCTCTGCTCTCGTTTGCCGCCGCCACCGTCGCCTCTTCGTTGTCGTTTTTGATCGCCCGCTGGCTGGGGCGCGATCTGCTGCAGCGCTATGTAGGCCATACCGCCGTCTTCCAGGCCATTGAGCGCGGTATCGCCCGCAGCGGCAGCGATTTCCTGATCCTCACCCGCCTGGTGCCACTCTTTCCCTATAACATTCAGAATTACGCCTACGGCCTGACGGCGATCCCCTTCTGGCCTTTTACTCTGATCTCCGCCGTGACCACCCTGCCGGGCCTGGTCATCTATTCGGTGATGGCCAGCGAACTGGCCCGCGAAGGAGCGACCCTCGCTTTCGCGCTCAAGTTGAGTCTCGCCGGCGGGCTGCTGTTTGCCCTGGTGCAGATGGGCAAACGGTTTGCCCGCGCCCCGCCGTGTGGCAACGCCCGGCGAGGAGGTGCGCCATGACCCGACCTGATCGCCGTCACCTGCGCCGCGCCAGGCTGGCCCTTGCCGTGGTGGCTGTCGCCGGGCTGACCGCCTGGCTGTGGTTCCCCGACGGGCAAGCCTTTCTGCAACACAGCCTGACGGCGTTAGCGTCGCTGAATCCTCAGCATGTTAAAGACTTTATCGCCGCCTGGGGGACGCAGGCGGCGCTGGTCTCTTTTGCGCTAATGATCCTCCAGGCGATCGTCGCCCCGCTGCCGGCCTTCCTGATCACCCTGGCGAACGCTGCGCTGTTCGGCGCCTTCTGGGGAGGCATGCTGTCGTGGTTCAGCGCCATGGTCGGGGCCGGGCTCTGCTTTTGCATCGCCAGAGCGCTGGGGCGCGAGATGGTGGAGAAGCTCACCGGCCGCACGGTGCTGCGCAGCGTCGACGGCTATTTCGCCCGCTATGGCGCGCAGACGATCCTGGTCTGCCGCCTGCTGCCCGTTTGTCCCTTTTTGATCCGGTCAGCTATGCCGCCGGACTGACCTCGCTGCGCTTCTGGCCCTTTATGCTGGCCACCGGCGTGGGCCAGCTGCCGGCGACCATCGTCTATTCCTGGGCCGGGAGCCTGCTGACCGGAGGCGCTTTCTGGCTGGCCACCGGCCTTTCGCTGCTTTTGGCCCTGGCGGTGGTCATCTCCATCGCCAAAAATATTTACCGTGAACGTCATAAGAGATCGTCGCCATGAGCTTACCCCCGCTGGATACTGTCCCCCTGATCCTTCGTCCGCAGGCCTGGCTGCACCGCCGGCATTACGGCCAGGTGCTGAGCCCCATTCGCTGGTGGGGACGGATCCCGTGGCTGTTTTACCTGGTTTCGCTGTTCGTGGGCTATATTGAACGCCGCCGCTCACCGTTGGATCCGGTGTTGCGCTCGCTGGTCAGCGCCCGCATCGCCCAGCTGTGCCACTGCGAATTCTGCATCGATATCACCAGCATGACCCTCGCGGCGCGGAGCGGGAGCCAGGACAAGCTGCTGGCGGTCGCCGACTGGCGCACGCAGTAAGCTGTTTAGCGAGCAAGAGCGTCTGGCGCTGGCCTATGCCGAAGCCGCCACCCAGACGCCGCCGGAGGTGGATGATGCCCTGCGTAGCGCGATGGCCGCGCATTTTGACGCCCGGGCGCTCACCGAGCTGACCGCCCTGATTGGCCTGCAAAATTTATCGGCGCGGTTCAATGCCGCGATGGCGATCCCTGCCCAGGGGCTGTGCAAGATACCTGGTTCTTCCCCGCACCATAAGGAGTAACGATGCGCCGTTTGCGTGATTTCAGCCTCTGTCTGTGCCTGCTGCTTCTCTGGCCGCTGGTGGTTCAAGCCGACGACAGCTGGCGGCAGACCCAGACGGAAGCCCGCGGCCAGACCGTCTGGTTTAACGCCTGGGGTGGAGACCCGGCCGTCAACCGCTATCTGGCGTGGGTCAGCGAGGAGGTCAAACGCCACTACGCGATCGACCTGCGTATTGTCCCTATCGCCGATGCCGCCGACGCGGTGAAACGCATCCAGACTGAGGCGCAGGCCGGCCGTCGCCGCGGCGGGTCGGTGGATCTCCTGTGGATCAACGGCGAGAACTTTCACACCCTAAAACAGGCCAACCTGCTGCTCACCGGCTGGGCAGAATCGCTGCCCAACTGGCGCTATGTCGATCTGCAAAAACCGGTTCAGGAAGATTTTTTCTGTCGCCACCGAGGGCGCGGAGTCGCCGTGGGGGCAGCGCCCAGTTGACGTTTATCGCCCGCCGCGGGCAAACGCCGCAGCCCCCCGCCAGCCCGCAGGCGCTGCTGGCCTTCGCCAGAGCCCATCCCGGCAGCGTGACCTACCCGCGGCCGCCGGACTTTACGGGTACCGCCCTGCTGGAGCAGCTGCTGATCGCCCTCACCGACCAGCCTGCCGCCCTGCGCCAGCCGCCGGAGACGGCGACCTTCTCGGCGGTCACCGCCCCGCTGTGGCGCTATCTCGATGCGCTGCACCCGACGCTGTGGCGGGCGGGTAAGGATTTCCCGGCGTCGCCGGCGCGGATGGACGCCATGTTCAACCAGGGCATCCTCCGCCTCTCGCTGACGTTTAACCCGCTCCATGCCCGCCAGAAGGCCGTCAGCGGGGAGTTACCGGCGGACAGCTACAGCTTCGGCTTTACCGGAGGGACCCTCGGCAACGTCCATTTCGTTACCATCCCGGCCAACGCACGCGCCGTCGCTGCGGCCAAAGTGGTCGCCAATTCCTGCTTTCCCAGAGGCGCAATTGCGCAAGGCGGATGCCGCCGTCTGGGGCGATCCAAGCGTACTGGACCCGCAGCGTCTGCCTGACAAACAGCGTCAGGCGCTGGCGGCCACCCTGCCGCAGGATCTGCCGCCGGTGCTTGCCGAGCCACATGCGGCGTGGGTTGACGCGCTGGAGCAGGAATGGCTGCGCCGCTACGGTACCCACTGATCCTGCTGGCCTGGGGGACGATGGCGGCCATCTATCTGCCCTTATTCCCCGCCGCCGCAGGGCTGGTGTGGCCGGCGCTCTCCCCGGTCCACTGGCGGGCGCTGTTCGCCGACCCGCAGCTGGGCCAGGCGCTGGCCGCCACCCTTGTTTCCACGCTGCTGTCCGTCGGCGGTGCGCTACTGATCGCCCTGACCATCGTCGCCGCTCTCTGGCCTTCGGCCCGCTGGCGGCGGCTGGCTTCCCGCCTGCCTTTGCTGCTGGCGGTGCCCCATCTTGCCCTGGCGACGGCAGCGCTGCTGCTGTTCGCCGAAGGCGGCTGGATCTGGCAGCGGCTGCCGTTTTTGACGCCGCCGGTCGACCGGTACGGCATCGGGCTTGGCCTGACGATGGCCCTTAAAGAGAGCGCCTTTGTGCTGTGGGTGATTTACGGCCTGCTGGGCGAGGCGCGCCTCGCTGACCAGGCGACAGCGCTAAAGAGCCTCGGTTACGGCCGCTGGCAGTGCCTGCGCTGGCTGGTGCTGCCTGCGCTGCTGCCCGCCCTCGGCATGGTGCTGCTGGCCGCCGCGGCCTGGAGCCTGTCGACGGTAAGAGTCGCCCTGGTGCTGGGGCCCGGCAATCCACCCACCCTCGCCGTTCTGGCGTGGCAGTGGTTAAGCCAGGGCGATGACATGCAGCAGGCGAAAGGGGGCGCTGGCCAGCCTGCTGCTGCTGGCGATCCTCGGCGGGCTGGCGCTGGTCGCCTGGGGCGGATGGCGGCTACAGCGTCGGCGTCTGCCCGATCTGCGCGGCATTCGGCATCCCCATCCCCACGCCCTGCCCGGCCGCCTGCTGGCGAGTGCCCTGCCGCTGAGCGGCCTGCTGTGCGCGCTATTGCTGGCGGGGCTGGCGCGCTCGGCGCCGCCGCAGATGGATGCCCTGGGCAACAGCCTTGGCCTCGCGCTGATGGCTTGCGCCCTCGGCGCGGCCGTCTGCCTGCTGTGGCTGGCCTGCGCCCGAAGC
>OKVR01000270.1_pt1 | contig 16396 bp, 21 predicted proteins | sample 1606891 | NCBI WGS metagenome assembly OKVR01 (sample SAMN03281011, study PRJEB24777) | human gut metagenome | isolation source: fecal sample PR176 from 1 month old male Indian infant, caesarean delivered... | place: Singapore | collected 2006-01-13 | reverse complement strand
CTGCCTGGCGCTGGAGCGGCATGGTGTGGTGATGAACGAGTGGCGCTTTGAGGAGGCGGGAAAAGAGCAGATCATCCGGGTGACGCCGGGCGATGGGTCTGCGACGATGGGGCGCTGCTGCGGCAGTGGGCGCTCAGCGGGTCGGGGATCGCCGGTAAATCATGGTGGGATGTGAAGAGGGATGTCGAGGAGGGGGCGGCTTCAGGTGCTGTTTGCCGATCGCTTCACCGGATTTAGCCCTTTAGACCGCAAGGAGGTTGGGCTGCAGTTTGTCTTTCCCCAGCGAAAGCTGCAACCGCCGCAGGTGTCGGCGTTTATGGCGTTTTTTATCGACTGGCTGGAGAAGTGACGGGCAGGCGGTTCGCCATGCTCAGGAGCGCAAAGGATGGCCCCCGGGTGTTAGACCAGCCTATAGAGTCTTGATCTCAAATATGATTAGATAGCTTTCACTTAAAACCAGTCAGTGGCTGCCATGAATCTCAGGGAAAAAATCATTAATGAATTCGGCGGGTTGTCGCCCGAGCTGCAACGCGCCGCCGAGTTCTCACTGCAAAATGCCAGTCAGCTGTGGTGTTATCAATGCGTGCCTTCGCGGCGGAAGCCGGGGTAAAACCGGCGACGCTGACTGCGTCTGGCGCAGCGGCTGGGCTACCGCGGCTGGAGCGAGCTGAAAAGTGATTTCATTGACGATCTGGGGCTGCGCAATGATACATACGTATCAAAAGCGGAAAAAATGATGGCCCGCGGGACGCAAACGCAGCTGTATAAAGAGGTTTTTCAGGCGCATCAGGCGAATCTGACCTTTACGCAAAATGAAAATGCCCAGGAGATGGAGCAGGCGGTGACCTTGCTCGATAGCGCGGAGAATGTCTATATCTGCGGATTCCGCGCCAGCTTTCCGATCGCGTGGTCGCTGTTCTATGTCTATCGACTGTTTAACCGCCAGGTGTCATTGATCGATGGCCTGGCCAGCAATATCGAAGTTTTTACCCGCGAACTAACCGCCCGGGACTGCGTCTTACTCACCAGCTTTGCTCCCTATTCACGCGAATCACTGGATGTTTTACAGGCAGCCCGGCAGGCCGGGGCGAAGATCCTCGCCATTACCGACTCGCCGGTTTCCCCCTTAGCGCAGGCGGCAGACTGCACGCTGCTGTTCTCCATCGACAGTCCGTCATTTTTCCCTTCCGTGGTCTCCGGCATGGGCCTGGCGGAGTGCCTGCTGGCGATGCTGGTGGTGCGCCACGGTCGGGAAAGCGGTGAGTTAAAATTGAAAATGCCGAACGCTATCTTATTGAGTCTGGCGCCTACGTGATCCCCGGTAAGTCCTGATAAATGATTCAAATGTATCAATTATAAGAATAACGGATGCATTTATATCTTTAATTCGTTGACGTGATCCAAATGGATCCTGCAAGATACGCTCAATTCATGTAGCGGATTCAGGAGCAGAACCCAGTATGAGTCATGTCATTCACCGCAGCCTGCGTAGCACGCCGATGGTGGCTTCACGTGCGCAAGGGGCCTATATCTTTGATGCCCAGGGAAAACCGTATTTTGATGCCTGCGGCGGGGCGGCGGTTTCCTGCCTCGGACACGCGCATCCTGATGTGCTGGCGGCGATGCACCGCCAGATCGATCGGCTGGCCTATGCGCATACCAGCTTTTTCACCAGCGATGCCGTCGAGCAGCTTGCCGAACATCTCACCCGCACGGCGCCCGGCGAGCTTAACTACGCCTACTTTGTCTCGGGCGGTTCTGAGGCGGTAGAGACAGCGCTGAAGATGGCGCGGCAGTACTTTGTGGAGATCGGCCAGCCATCGCGCACCCGCTTTATCGCCCGTAAACAGATGCTATCACGGCAATACGCTGGGCGCGCTGGCGTGGGGGGGAACGAATGGCGCCGTCGTCAGTTTGCTCCCTTATTAATGGATGTTATCCGCGTCTCCGCCTGCAATGAGTACCGCGATCGCCGGGCTGACGAGACCCAACAGCAATATACCGAGCGCCTGCTTAATGAGCTGGAGCAAGCCATCCTTGAGGCCGGCCCGGAAACGATCATCGGTTTCTGTGCCGAAACCGTGGTGGGGCGACGACGGGAGCCACGCCGCCGACGCCGGGCTATCTGCAAGGGGTCCGCCGCCTGTGCGACAAATACGGCATCCTGTACATCGCGGATGAGGTGATGTGCGGTATGGGGCGGACCGGGACGCTGCATGCGTTTGAACAGGATGACGTGGTGCCCGATTTAGTGACCATCGCCAAAGGACTCGGCGGAGGCTATCAGCCGATTGGGGCGGTGCTGGCGAGTGAGACTATCGTCTCCGCGCTAAAGGCGGGCAGCGGGTTGTTCCAGCATGGTCACACTTACATTTGTCATGCCACCGCCGCGTCGGCAGCCCTGGCGGTGCAGCAAGTGATCGCGCGGGATAATTTGCTGGACGCCGTCAAACAGCAGGGCGCCTATCTGCACAAGGCGCTGCGCGAGGTGCTGGGGGAGTTACCGCATGTCGGTGATACGCGCGGACGCGGCCTGTTTGCGGGGGTCGAGCTGGTGCGTGATAAAGACGACAAAACGCCGTTCGATCCTTCCCTGAAGCTGCACGCTGCGATCAAAGCAAACTGCATGGCGCGTGGACTGATGGTCTATCCCATGGGCGGCACCATCGATGGCCAGTCTGGCGACCACATTCTGATTGCACCGCCGTTTATCATCACCCCGGCGCAGCTCGATTTTGTGGTCGATACCCTGAACTGCGTGATCCGTGAAGAGACGGGGAAATTATGAGCAATCGTTTACCGCCCCTGGCGGAACAGGAATGGGACGTTCAGCAGCGTCAGTTAGCGGAAGAGATTATCAACGGACCGCGCGGCGCCTTGCTGCCGCCCTTTGAACCGCTGCTGCGGAGCCCCGAGCTGATGGCCCATGCCCAGCGTATGGGGGAGTACCTGCGCTATCGCAGCGCGCTGGGCCAGCGTCTTTCTGAACTGGCGATTTTGCTGACCGCGCGGCACTGGTCGCAGCCGGTTGAGTGGGCGATCCATGCGCCGATAGCACGCGAGAAGGGGATTGCTGCCGCGGCGGTGCAGGCGATTAAGGAAAGGCGCCGGCCCGTGGATCTCCGGCCCGATGAGCAGACGGTCTATGACTTCTGTCAGCAGCTGCATCAACAGCAAAAGGTCAGCGATGAGACCTGGCAACAAGCCATTGAGTTATGGGGCGAGAAGGGCGTGGTGGATCTGATTGGAATAAACGGTTATTACAGTTTTCTCTCCATGGTGATGAACAGCGCCCAGACGCCAGCACCGGCTACCTCTGACTCTCTGTTTTCTGCATAAGTTATCGTTTTTATTCGGGCGCATAAAACTGCGCCCGGTATATCAGCTCTTGTTATTGATTCTTCCGGCGAGATATTTCGCAGGGTGACGTTCGTTGTAGGCTATTTCACTGACGCTGAGGGTAATTATGAGTGGATTATTTAAGAAATTAAAGCTGACGCTGGCATTAGTTATTTGTTCAGCCAGTTTTGTTACAGCAGCAGAAGATAAAATAACGGTGGGTGTCGATACTGCCTTTGTTCCATTTGAATTTAAACAAGGCGATAAATATGTCGGCTTTGATATCGATCTGTGGGACGCGATTGCGAAGAAAATGCATATCAGCTACGAATTAAGGCCGATGGATTTCGGCGGCCTGATCCCCGGTCTGCAGTCGCGTAATCTGGACGTGGCGATGGCGGGAATAACGATTACCGATGCGCGTAAGCAGGTCGTGGACTTCAGTGAAGGATATTATAATGCCGACCTGTTAATAGCCGTGAAAAGTACCGACAATTTCCATTGTTAAATTCAGTGATTTGACCGGGAAAAAAGTCGGCCTTAAGCAGGGGGACGGCGGCAGCCAGCTTTATGAAAAAGCAAATATAAAGCGAATTATATCGAGTTCCCGAATATCGATAACGCTTACCTTGACCTGCAGGCCGGTAATCTCGATGCCGTCGTTCATGATTCGCCGAATGTACTTTACTACGTGAAGACGGCGGGTAATGGCAAGGTCAAATCCACTGTGAGACGGACAGCATTCTGCCACAGCAGTATGGCTTTGCGATGCAGAAAAAACAGCAGCCTGACGCCAAAAGTCAACCAGGCCCTGCAGGTCCTGCGCGCCGATGGTACCTACGACAAGATTTACGTAAAGTGGTTTTGCTAAACAGCCGAAATAACCCTGCCAGGTCGGAGCGATCCGACCTCATATTTTCTTTACGGGTAGAAGCATGAATTTTGACAGTCGCTATATTTGGGATGCATTGCCGCTGCTGATGCAAGGCTTGCAGCTGACGCTAATTATTTCGTTATCAGGTTTGTTAGGTGGATTAATCATTGGTTTGCTGGCCGGGACCTGCCGCGCATTAGGTGGGACAATATCCAAAACGGTATCGCTGGTGTTTGTGGAATTAATCCGCGGGACGCCAATTATGGTGCAGGTGATGTTTATTTACTTCGCCCTGCCGATGGTGTTGCCGGTGCGTATTGACCCGGTTCCTGCCGCCATTATCACCATTGTGATTAACTCCGGGGCTTATATAGCGGAGATCACCCGGGGCGCGATTCTGTCGATCAATAAAGGATTTAAAGAAGCCAGCCTGGCGATGGGATTATCGCCGCGCAGCACCCTGTGGCATGTCATTATGCCGCTGGCTTTTCGGCGGATGATCCCGGCATTAGGCAATCAATGGATTATCAGTATTAAAGATACGTCGCTGTTTATTGTGATTGGCGTGGCAGAATTAACCCGTCAGGGACAAGAGATTATTGCCGGCAACTTTCGGGCGCTGGAGGTGTGGACGGCGGTGGCGATGATTTATCTGTTTTTGACATTGTGCCTGAGCTTCCTGCTAAAACAAGTTGAGAAAAGGATCCATATTTTATGAGCATGGTTGAATTTAGCGCGGTGGCGAAAAACTTCGGCGCCACTCAGGTGCTGCACGATATCAATTTAAAGATTGAAGCGGGCGAGGTGGTGGTGATCATCGGTCCTTCCGGCTCGGGAAAATCGACCCTGCTGCGTTGTATTAACAAGCTGGAAGAGATCTCCTCGGGCACGCTGCTGGTGGCGGGCATGCATATTACGGATCCGCACGCGAATGAGTGTGATATTCGCCGCGAAGCCGGTATGGTGTTTCAACAGTTTCATTTGTTCCCGCATCTGACCGCCCTGGAGAATGTCATGTTCGGTCCGCTTCGCGTGCGCAAGCAGAGCAAGGCCACAGCGCGGGAGCAGGCGCTGGCGTTGCTGGATCGCGTGGGGCTGCGTGAACGCGCTAACCACTATCCTGCCGAGCTCTCGGGCGGTCAGCAGCAGCGTGTGGCGATAGCTCGCGCCCTGGCGGTGAAACCCAAAATGATGTTATTTGATGAGCCAACATCCGCCCTCGATCCTGAACTGCGGCATGAGGTGTTAAAGGTCATGCGCTCGCTGGCCGACGAGGGCATGACGATGGTGATTGTGACCCATGAGATTGGCTTTGCCAGAGAGGTGGCTTCCCGGTTGATTTTTATTGATGGCGGCACTATTGCCGAAGATGGTTCACCTGAGGCGCTGCTCACGGCCAGCAGCAATCCGCGTCTGCAAGAGTTTTTGCAACACGTATCCTGAACATAAGTGAATAATGACAATATGAAAACAATCGCAATCCGAGGTTCCGCTTTTGCGGTCGGTCAGCAGCTTGGCGCGTTTGGTCGTGAGGCCTGGCAGACAAAAATCAGGCAAACGGCGCTGTGGCAAACGGTGGCCGCCCTGAAAACGACGGAACAGACCCAGCGCATGCGCGCAGCCGTGCAGGCTCAGTTCCCGCTGATCTGGCAGGAGCTGGAGGGCATGGCGGAGGGGCTGCAGGCGCCGGTGGATGAGGTGTCGCCTGGAACTGTCGCGGCGATCTGGTGCGTTCGACGTCGGATGGCTGCACCACCCTGGCGGGGAGAAGCGCAGAGGGCGAGTTGGATCATTGCGCACAATGAAGACGGCTTCCCGCAGCTGCGTGAAGACTGCGCCATCGTCAGCATAACCCCGGACGTGGGCCTCGCCTTTACCAGCTTCGCCTATCCCGGCTCCCTGTGCGGACATGACCTTCGCAGTGAATGAGAAGGGGATAGTCAATACGGTCAACAATATTCGCGCCGTGCATCGTCCGGACGGGATGCCGCGCCAGATTCTGGCCCGTGCCTCACTGAACGCCGCCACCTTAGAGGAAGCCGTCACTCTGCTGAGCGCCACGCCGCGCGCGGGCGCGTTTCACCACACCCTGGGCCAGATGGGCGATAGCCGTCTGTTTAGCGTGGAAGCCGCCGGCTCCGGCAGCTCGGTGCTCGCGTTGTCCGCCACCAGCGGGCATGCCAACCATCTGATCCATCCCCAGCTTGCGGTCATTGAACAGATCGTGACCGGCAGCTCCGGCTCGCGCCAGCGGCGCCTGGACGCGTGGCTGGCGACGGACCCGCCGCTGGATGGCGTGACAGCGAAAGCGATGCTCTCCGACCAGCAGGATCCGTTGTTACCGATTTACCGGCTGTCTCCCGACGATCCTGATGAGGAAAATACGCTGGCGACGGCCATTTTTACCTTGAGCGCGACCCGCGTCGTGTGGCAGGTCTTCACGCTGGACCGTGAAAACGCGGTTTTACAGGGCAGCGTTTAGCGGCCCGAGGGCGCTTTCAGCAGAGCGATCAGCAGCGTACTGCCCACCATGGTCCCCGCCGCCAGCCACACCATTCCCGACAGGCCAGCTGAGGCGATCAGCTGGCCGCCGACAAGCGCCCCGGTGCCGATGGCGGCATTAAAAATGGCCACGTAAATGGCTGACGCCGGCTGGGCGACCGCGCCCGCGCTGCGCAGTAGCCAGGTCTGTAAGCCGACGAACACAATCGCGATGCCGGCGCCCCACAGGGCTAACAGTAGCCCGCTAAAACAGAATGGCAGTGGCGCAAAACGGGCGGTGCCAAGGATCGCCAGCGCGCCCCCGCTCAGCAGCAGCGCAGCGAAAAATCAGCCCCTTCAGATGACGATCGATGAGCTTCCCCGCGATAACGTTACCCAGCAGCCCGGAAAACCCCTGACAGCAGCAGCAGGCCGGAGAGGGCGGTCGTCGGGACTCCCTGCAGATTTATCAGCAGCGGTTCAATGTAGGTGAAGGCGGCAAAGTGAGCGGTAATGATGCATGCCGTGGCGCCATACAGGCCACCGAGCAGCGGATTGCGGAAAATATCACGATAAACGCGCAGCCTGACGGGGGGCTGGGGCGGCCAGCGCGGGCAGCGTCGAGCACAGCACCGCAGCGGCGGCCAGTGACAGCAAGGCCATCGCCATAAACGCGTATCGCCAGCCCGCCAGGGTGGCGATAAAGCTCGCCAGCGGCACCCCCACTACGCTTGCCAGCCGACACGCCGCCAAAAAGTGATCGCCGTGGCCAGCCCCAGCCGGTGCGGCGGCACCAGCTGCGCGGCGACGATGCCAATTAAGGCCCAGAAGGCGCCATGCGCCAGGGCGCCAATCATGCGGGCGCTCATCAGGGCGAACATCGAATAAGACCGGGTTGCGGCGAGACAGGAAAGCGCGAGGATCAGCATCAGCCCGACCAGCAGCGCTTTGCGGGAAATACGCGCTGGCATTGCGCCGGAAAGCAGAGCCGCCAGGGCGCCCACCCAGCCATAGGCGGTGACGGCGAGACCCATGCCAGATTCAGTCTGGTGAAAATCCGCCGCCAGGGCGCTGAGCATGCCCACCGGCGCCAGTTCGCTGGTGACGATTGAAAAGGCGCAGATCCCGAGCGCAACGACGGCTATCCAGACGCGCGCCGGCGCCGGGTGGAGGGGTAAAGCAATCTCTTTCATATCAGGCGTATCCTTAGGAAAGGAGCGTTCCGCGCGGTACACGGACGTTCAGGTGAGGAGAGAGCAGGCGACCGGATGGCCTGGTTGTCTCCGCGAGTGGCGTGCAGTATCATCCCTGCGAAACTGATAAAAAATAGCGGAAAACGGAGAGTCGTTTTCCATAAATGGAAAACAGATGACCGCAGAATTTAACTGGGATGATGCGCGCATATTCCTCGCCATCGCCCGGGCGGGAACGCTGAGCGGCGCCGCCGACAAGATGAACATGGGGATAGCCACGGTCTCCCGCCGGCTGGATCGGCTGGAGCAAGCGTTGAACGTTCCGCTCTTCAGCCGCCATCAGAGCGGCTATCGCCTGACCGATGATGGCGAAGCCCTGCTCGCGCGGGCCGAGGCGCTGGAATACGCAGGCCTGGCGTTTGGCGAAGCGGCGCAACTGCAGGGGCATGTCGCCGGGGTTGTCCGCCTGGCCACCTCGGATAACCTGGCCACGCATTTTATTCTGCCCTCCCTGAAAGGGCTCCTGGACCATTATCCCGAGCTGCGGGTGGAGGTGCTGAGCGGCGTGCAGCCGGTGAACCTGCACCGTCGGGATGCCGATCTGGCGATCCGCATGGTCAAGCCTGAGGCCGGGCATCTGACGTTAAAGCGGCTGGGGACGGTGGGTTTGGCGTCTATGGGCGCCGCCGACTGTCTGGCCGGGGCGGACGGCCTGTCGCTGAGCGAGGCGGACTTTGTGGGTTGGCCGGAAACTCACCAGCACCTGCCGGCCGCCCAATGGATCACGCGCACCCTGCGCGGCCGGCCGTGTAAAGTCGAAGCCAATACGCTCGTGGCCCAGGTTTCCGGCGGTATCCGCGGGCCTCGACTGGGCGTTCTGCCGCACTTTATGGCACGGGCCAGCGGCCTGCAGTGCCTGCAGCCGGAGATCGGCGCGGATCAGACTCTCTGGCTGGTGATGCATTCCGACCTGGCCGGGTCCAGACGTGTGCGGGTTATCGCCGACCATCTCATCACCCTCTTTGCGGCCCATCAAGATCGGCTGGCGATGCCCTGAAGGGGCGCGGCTTGGGCGTGTAGCGATACGACTGCCCGAGGCTGACGAGCCACGATTTTTTCCGCGCCAGCTAACAGCGATACTCGCCGCGCAATATTCGGCCCAATGCTGCTCCGCAGTCGAAAATCGTGCAGAGTGAGAGGATATCCCCGTCCGGCAAAATAATTTTGTGTTGTGGCCAGCGCCGCATTGTTGCGCTCCCCCAGAAATGCCTGTCGATGTTAGGGTGAGATGTTTATCACCACAGGAGAACGCAAATGATTGTCAGGACCTGGCACGGCTGTGTGCCATTGCAGCATGCTGAGGGGTTTGCCCGCCACCTCGAGCGGACCGGCGTGGAACACGCTCAGAGCATCGCCGGCAACAGAGGCGCCCTGGTGCGCCGGGAAAACCAGGGCGAATGGGCGCATTTCTTTCTCGCCACCTACTGGCAGGATCTCGCGGCGGTCAAAGCCTTCGCAGGCGAAGACTATCACGTCGCGGTCACCTATCCGGACGATGAAGTATTCGAACTCCTCTCCGACCCCTACGTGTTTCAGCATGAAGTTGAGGCCGTGTCGCCGCTGTAGGCTGATGACCGGGCAGATGGAAGATCGGCCAGCAACAGACGGTTGCTGGCCGCGTGAGATCGACTGACGTCACCGGTTAATTAACCCTGGACCGGTCAACTGCGGCAGCGTTTAACAGGTCGGGCTATGTCGAAACCGCCGATGCTCAGACGGCAAAACGGCGTCAGGCGCATCAGAGGAAATCGTTTATTGTTACGTTAAGAGGTATCCTGCCTGTTCTGCGAAACGGCAAAGAGGATGTCATAAGATGCTGGCTTATATCACGATAGGTACCAATGATTTTCAGCGCTCAGTAGATTTTTATGACGCTATTTTTAATGTTCTTGGCTACTCACGTCTGCCGGCCTGGACAGAAAGCTGGGCAATGTGGGGAGATAAAAATAATCCGGATAAGGCGTTCAGCTTTTGTATTTGCCCTCCTTTTGACGGACATTCCGCAACGGCGGGAAACGGGACAATGTTTGCATTCCAGGCTGATAACGCAGAGATTGTCAGACAGTTCCATGCCGCTGGCCTTCTTGCAGGAGGGCAAAATGAAGGCGCACCGGGCACACGCCCCGCCTATGGCCCCGACTTTTATGTGGCCTACCTGCGCGATCCTGACGGGAATAAGCTGGCATGCGTTTGTCAGCATTATTCTCCCGCAACTGATAAGTTCGTCAACCAGAAACAGGCGCTTCGCATATAGCATCTTACGGTTTTGCGCGTTTACAGCCCCTGACGTGAAATAGGGCGTTCCGGCGACAGCTGGCGCGGTCGGCTACAGGCCAGGAACCAACATCTATCTTGTATGGGCAGCCAGCCACCGTTGGGTGAACGTGAAATGACTGCACACTCAGCGCTTGAGGGCGGCAACAATGGAGGCCTCCATTTTCTCCGGTGTCGTGAACGGCGCAAAACGCGTGAGGGGTGTGCCGTCGCGACCGATGAGGAACTTGGTGAAATTCCACTTGATCCGTCCGCCGAGCACGCCGGGCAACGCTTGTTTCAGATAACGAAACAGCGGGTGTGCAGCGGGGCCGTTGACGTCCACTTTCGCAAACATTGGGAAGCTCACGCCGTAGTTAACGTGACAGGTCTGCTCGATTTCATCCGCACCGCCGGGTTCCTGCTTGCCCAAACTGGTTGCACGGAAAACCAAGCACCACCAGCCCCTGAGCCGCGTACTTTTTGTAGAGCGCTTCCAGGCCAGCATACTGTGACGTGAAGCCACAATGGCTGGCCGTATTCACCACCAGAACCACCTTGCCAGCATAGTCAGCCATGGAGAGAGGTTGGCCGCGCAGGCGGGTGGCGGTCAATTGATAAAAAGGGGTCATAGCAGGCTCCTGAGAGTGGAAACAGTGCAACGCTGACGATCGCGTGACTGTTTGAAGCAGATTAGGCAGTTATAATACACAGGGTTAGGGATTTGTACCTGGAATGTACAACATGGGGGAAAAGAAGCATTTTGCGATGAGGCATTTGCATCTATTCTGCACAAAAATGAGCGTATTGATTAATAGAGAAATAAAGCATTTAAAAAATAAATCAGCCAGCAGGTGACGCTAACTGGCTGATTTTATTTAACTACGCTTCACTTTTAGAGGACTGCTTGTGAAACAGTTCGCGGAATACCGGGTAGATATCCTCCTGGTCGCGAATATGCTGCATGGCGAAATTATCAAAGGTCGCCTGCAAGTGTTCATACTCGCGCCACAGGGTCTGGTGCGCCCGGCGGGTAATTTCGATATAGCTGTAATAACGCACCACCGGCAGAATTTTCTTCGCCAGCAGTTCGTGGCACAGTGGGGAGTCATCGGCCCAGTTGTCGCCATCCGACGCCTGGGCGGCGTAGATGTTCCACTGCGCCGGGTCATAACGCGCCTGCACCACCTCATCCATCAGCTTGAGGGCGCTGGAAACGATGGTGCCGCCGGTTTCCTGAGAATAGAAGAATTCGTGTTCATCCACCTCTTTCGCCTGGGTATGGTGGCGGATATAGACCACATCGACGTTTTTATAGGTCCGGCTGAGGAACAGATACAGCAGGATATAAAAGCGCTTGGCCATGTCTTTGGTGGCCTGGTCCATCGAGCCTGAGACGTCCATCAGGCAGAACATTACCGCCTGGCTGGAGGGCTCCGGCCGTTTTTCATAATTTTTGTAGCGTAAGTCAAAGGTGTCGATAAACGGCACCCGTTCAATTTTAGCCCGCAGTTCGGCAATCTCTTTGCGCAGGCGCTCTTCCTCCAGCAGCTGCACCGGCTCGCTGCGGCTGATGGTCTCCAGATCCTCCTCCAGAGCGCGCAGCTCACGGCGCTTGCCGGCGGTCATCGCCGTCCGACGTGCCAGCGAGTTCTGCAGCGAACGCACCACGCTGATGTTGGCCGGCACCCCGTTAGAGGTAAAACCCGCGCGATGGGTTTTAAACTCGTTTAGCTGCCGGTGCTGATTTTTCTTCAGGTTCGGCAGGGCGAGATCTTCAAACAGCAGATCCAGGTACTCATCTTTTGAAATCTGGAAGACAAACTCATCCTTCCCTTCGCCATCGGCGCTGGCTTGCCCCTGACCGCCGCCACCGCCGCCGCCGCCCCCTTGCGGGCGTTCGATCCGATCGTTTTGCACGAAATGGTCATTACCCGGGTGGACGCGGTTGCGTAGTCCGCCGCGACCCTGATGAAACATCGGCTCGTTAATATCGTCCGTCGGGATCGAGACGGATTCTCCGCTCTCAATATCGGTCACCGAGCGCTTGTTGATGGCCTCGGAGATTGATTGTTTAATCTGCGCCTTATAACGGCGCAAAAAGCGCTGACGATTGACGGCGCTTTTGTTTTTCCCGTTCAGGCGTCGGTCTATGAACCAGGTCATATGCCCTCCTGTACTGCATTAGCCAACTTTACTTATCATCATTCAGCTGCAGTTGACCCGGCGGCGCACCGCCGGGCTGGACGCATCAGGACGATTTACGAACCCGCAGGTACCACTCGCACAGCAGGCGAACCTGTTTGCGGGTGTAGCCTTTCTCCATCATGCGGTCGACAAAGTCGTCGTGTTTTTTCTGCTCATCGGTTGAGGTTTTGGCGTTAAACGAAATGACCGGCAACAGCTCTTCGGTATTGGAGAACATTTTCTTCTCAATAACCGTGCGCAGTTTCTCATAGCTGGTCCAGTTCGGATTACGTCCGCTGTTGTTGGCTCTGGCGCGCAGCACAAAGTTGACGATTTCATTACGGAAGTCTTTCGGGTTGCTGATCCCGGCCGGCTTCTCAATTTTCTCCAGCTCGGCATTCAACGATTCACGGTCAAACAGCTGCCCGGTGTCCGGATCGCGATATTCTTGATCCTGGATCCAGAAGTCAGCGTAGGTGACATAGCGATCGAAAATGTTCTGCCCATACTCGGAGTAGGATTCCAGATAGGCAGTCTGGATCTCTTTGCCGATAAACTCGGCGTATTTCGGGATCAGATAGCCTTTGAGGAACTCCAGATAGCGCTCGGCCTGCTCCTGCGGGAACTGTTCGCGCTCAATCTGCTGCTCCAGGACATAGAACAGATGCACCGGGTTGGCCGCCACTTCAACATGGTCAAAGTTAAACACCCTTGAGAGGATCTTAAAGGCGAAGCGGGTGGAGAGCCCGTTCATCCCTTCATCCACCCCGGCGTAGTCGCGATACTCCTGATAGGATTTCGCTTTCGGGTCGGTATCTTTCAGGCTCTCGCCGTCATAGACCCGCATTTTCGAGTAGATACTCGAGTTTTCCGGCTCTTTCAGGCGCGACAGAATCGAGAAGCGCGCCAGCGTTTCCAGAGTGCCCGGGGCGCATGGCGCATGAGTCAACTCGCTGCTGTTGAGCAGTTTTTCATAGATACGGATCTCTTCGGAGATCCGCAGGCAATAAGGCACTTTGACGATATAGACGCGGTCGAGGAAGGCCTCATTGTTTTTGTTATTACGGAAGGTCACCCATTCCGATTCGTTAGAGTGGGCAAGGATGATCCCGTTAAACGGCAGGGCGGAGATCCCTTCGGTCCCGTTGTAGTTACCTTCCTGAGTCGCGGTCAGCAGCGGATGCAGCACCTTGATCGGCGCTTTAAACATCTCGACGAACTCCATGATCCCCTGGTTGGCGCGGCACAGCGCACCGGAATAGCCGTAGGCGTCCGGGTCGTTCTGCGCATAGTGTTCCAGCTTGCGGATATCCACTTTACCCACCAGCGCCGAAATATCCTGGTTGTTTTCATCGCCCGGTTCGGTTTTGGCGATGGCGACCTGTTCGAGAATCGATGGCCAGACTTTGACCACGCGGAATTTCGTGATATCGCCGCCAAACTCATGCAGGCGTTTGGCCGCCCATGGCGACATAATAGTGCCGAGATAGCGGGGTAGGGACGCCATACTCTTTCTGAAGGATCTGCGCATCCTCCTGCGGATTGAACAGGCACAGCGGGTGATCGTTAACCGGGCTGCGCTCGCCGTTGGCGCTCAGCACATAGATAGGCACGCGCTGCATCAGGGCTTTCAGCCGTTCAGCCAGCGATGATTTACCCCCGCCCACCGGTCCCAGCAGATAGAGGATCTGTTTCTTCTCTTCCAGCCCCTGGGCGGCATGCTTGAGGTAGGAAACGATCTGCTCAATGGCGTCTTCCATACCGTAAAACTCTTCAAACGCCGGATAGCGTGCGATAACCCGGTTTGAAAATGAGACGGGATAGCCGCGGCTCGAGAGCCGTATCAACCATGACGGGTTCACCAATGGCCATCAACAGACGTTCTGCCGCATTGGCATAGGCACTGCGATCTTGCCGGCAGATGGTAAGAAACTCCTGCAGTGTGAACTCTTCGTCCTTGGCAGCTTCATAGCGCTGGTCGATAGTGATCGTAATATATTCATGGCATGCCGTCCTTTCGTTTTTTAGCACAGGTTGAGAGCCGTTCATATGATAAGAGGTGGGCCCCCGGAAGACATAAGCTGAACATCGCTCTCCTGGTATCCAGCAACCCTTATGCCAGGTTGCGGGTGGGTAGCGTGAATGTGCCCTGCAATTACACCTTCTAAATTTAAGCGTAGATGCATTTAGAAATCTTGCATGACGCAGAAAATCAATTTCAATTGACATATCAATAACTCATCCTGAAAAAGACGCTTTTTGCTTCGCCGGGACGTGAAGCTGTCATCGGGCTGTCACCAGATGGTAAGAGAAGGGTGGGAAAGTGAACGATTTGTGTCATATCGGGTAAAGAATTTGAGGCATGAGACCTACGACGGTAAACTGCACGGGCTGATTATTTGACAACGGGAATATGGATTGTGACTAAAATCAAACTTCTGGCACTCGGCGTGCTGATTGCGACCTCCGCCAGCGCGGCGCATGCCGATGGGAAGTTCACGCTTGGCGCTGGCGTCGGCATCGTTGAGCATCCGTACAAGCAGTATGATGCGGATGTTTATCCGGTGCCGGTCATTAGTTATGAGAGCGATAACTTCTGGTTCCACGGTCTGGGTGGGGGTTACTACCTGTGGAATGACACCAATGATAAGCTGTCGATAACGGCTTACTGGTCGCCGATGTACTTCAAGCCGGGCGACAGCGATAGCGAACAAATGCGTCGCCTGGATAAACGTAAATCAACCGTGATGGCCGGTCTTTCTTATGTCCACAACACGCCCTATGGTTTCCTGCGCACGACGATTGCCGGCGATACGCTGGATAACAGCAACGGCATCAACTGGGATCTCGCCTGGCTGTACCGCTACACCAACGGGAACCTGACGCTGACGCCGGGCATCGGCGTGGAGTGGAACAGCGACAATCAGAACGAATACTATTATGGCGTCTCGCAGCACGAGTCCCGTCGTAGCGGCATGCGCAGCTACGATCCGGACAGCAGCTGGAACCCGTATCTGGAGCTGTCGGCCAACTATCGCTTCCTCGGCGACTGGAGCGTATACGGTATTGCGCGTTACACCCGTCTGTCGGATGAAATTACCGATAGCCCGATGGTGGACAAATCCTGGAGCGGTCTGATCTCAACCGGGATCACTTACACCTTCTGATTGTGCATTATTACAGTGCGCTTTATGCATCAAAACAGGGCTTCGTGCCCTGTTTTGCTTTATGGTGGTGCAGGGCGCTAAGTAGGAGACGATGGTGAAAAAAAACAGTATGCTTTGGCGAGCAGGCGGCAGTTCCGGCCATCGGGCTGGGGACCTGGTATATGGGCGAGAACGCGGCGCAGCGTCAGCAGCAGGTGGCTGCACTGCGCGCGGGCATCGACCATGGCCTGACGGTAATCGATACCGCTGAGATGTATGCCGACGGCGGGGCGGAGGAGGTGGTGGGCCAGGCGGTCCGCGGCCTGCGCGACCGGGTGGTGCTGGTCTCCAAAGTCTATCCCTGGCATCGCCGGCGGCGCGGCGATGCGCCGCGCCTGTGAAACAGTCTGCGCCGGCTGCAGACCGACTATCTGGATATGTATCTCCTGCACTGGCGGGGCGATATCCCGCTAGAGGAGACGGTCGAGGCGATGGAAAGGCTGGTGGCCGAGGGTAAAATCCGCCGCTGGGGCGTCTCCAATCTGGACACCGACGATATGCAGGCGCTGTGGCGCACGGCGGGTGGCGAACGCTGCGCCACCAATCAGGTGCTCTATCATCTCGCGTCGCGGGGCATTGAATACGATCTCCTGCCCTGGTGCCAGCAGCACACCCTGCCGGTGATGGCCTATTGTCCGCTGGCGCAGGCGGGGCGCTTATGCGATGGACTTTTTCAGCATACCGATATCATCAAAATGGCTAACGAGCGGGGCGTGACGGTGGCGCAGCTGCTGCTGGCCTGGGTGATTCGTCATCCGGGAATGCTGGCGATCCCGAAAGCGGCCAGTATTGAACATGTGGTG
>OKVR01000269.1_pt1 | contig 16397 bp, 17 predicted proteins | sample 1606891 | NCBI WGS metagenome assembly OKVR01 (sample SAMN03281011, study PRJEB24777) | human gut metagenome | isolation source: fecal sample PR176 from 1 month old male Indian infant, caesarean delivered... | place: Singapore | collected 2006-01-13 | reverse complement strand
GGCCACGACTGCTTCAGCTGGATCATGCAGGACAGCCGCTTCGACGGCATTCCGCTGATTCTGGAAACCATCAACCCGGATATCTGGGCGGAAGAGATAGCCTGGCTGCGGGCGCAGCAGATCGCCGAAGTGGCGTAAACAGAGACATAAAAAAATGGGCCGAACAGTCGGCCCTTTTTTATTGCGGAGAGATTATGCCGCTTTTTCGACTTCCGCTACCTGCGCTTCCGGGCGTTTCAGCACCGCGTAGGAGAGGCCCGCCACCAGCGTCCCGGCGACAATCGCCAGCAGGTAGCCCAGCACTGGCGTAATCGCCCCCGGGATCAGCAGAACAAACAGCCCGCCGTGCGGCGCCATCAGTTTTGCGCCAATTGCCATCGAGATAGCGCCGGTTACCGCGCCGCCGACGATACAGCAAGGCAGCACGCGCATCGGGTCACGGGCGGCAAAAGGAATCGCCCCTTCAGAGATAAAGCACAGGCCGAGAACCAGCGCGGCTTTGCCCCCTTCCCGCTGCCCTTTGTCGAACTTATTGCGGGCAACCAGCGTCGCGACACCCATCGCCAGCGGAGGCACCATACCGGCCGCCATGATCGCCGCCATCGGCGCGTAAGTCTGGGTACTCAGCAGGCCAACGCCGAAGGCATAGGCCGCTTTGTTCACCGGGCCGCCCATGTCGGTACACATCATCGCGCCGAGGATCGCGCCCAGCAGAACCGCGTTGGCGGTGCCCATGGTTTGCAGCCAGTGGGTCAGCCAGGCGAGGATACCGGCGACCGGTTTACCGATCAGGTAGATCATCGCCAGGCCCACGATCAGGCTGGAAACCAGCGGAATGATCAGGATTGGCTTCAGCGCTTCCATACTCTGCGGCAGTTTCAGCTTAGTGCTGATGGCTTTCGCCACGTAACCGGCAAGGAAACCGGCGATGATCCCGCCGATAAAGCCGGAGCCGCCGCTGACCGCCAGCATACCGCCGATAAGACCCGGGGTCAGACCCGGACGGTCGGCAATAGAGAAGGCGATAAAGCCCGCCAGCACCGGCACCATCAGCGCGAAGGCCGAGCCGCCGCCGATTTGCATCAGCGCCGCCGCCAGGGTGTCTTTTACTTCAAACGCTTTGATCCCGAAGGCAAAGGAGAGCGCGATACACAGGCCGCCCGCCACCACCATCGGCAGCATGTAGGAGACGCCAGTCAGCAGGTGGCGGTAGGCGCCCGCCGACTCTTTTTTACCTTCGCCAGCAGCCTGAGGTTTCCCGGAAGGCTGGTACGGTTTGGCTTCCACCACCGCTTTGTCCAGCTCCTGGGCGGTTTTCTTCAGCGCCAGACCGGTGGTAGTGCGATACATCGGCTTGCCGGCGAATTTCGCCAGGTCGACTTCGATATCAGCGGCGACGATCACCAGATCCGCCTCGGCCACCTCTTCCGGGGTGATAGCATTGCCCGCGCCGACGGAGCCGCGAGTTTCCACTTTCACCCACCATCCGCGTTTTTTCGCTTCGGTTTCAATGGCTTCAGCGGCCATAAAGGTATGGGCGACGCCGGTCGGACAGGCGGTGACCGCGACAATACGTTTCGGTCCGCTGGTGGCCGCCGGGACTGCCGCGGCGGCAGGCGCCGCGTACGGCGTCGCATGGCCCTTGGCTTCGCTCAGGAACAGCTCCGGGTGCGCCACGGCGCGATTAATATCGCCGAGGAAAACCTGTTTGCCGTTCAGCGCGCTGTCAGTGGGCAGCGCCGACCCGAGAACAATCACCAGTTCGGCGTCGTTGGGGTTATCAATCAGTTCAAGGTGCGCTTTTGGCGCGGCGGCGCCCAGCAGGGTTTTCGCCATATAGGCGCGCGCCTGTCCGAGTCCGGCATCAATAATCAGCAGCGTTTTCATTATGCCTCTCCTGCTGTCAGTTAAAAGGTTGTAAGTCGACGCGCGCCATCATCGCGGCCAACTGGGTACGGTCGGTGATCCCTACATTGCTCTGGCTGACGGCCAGGGCAGCGACAGCGGTCGCCAGGCGCAGGGTATGTTCGCTGGATTCACGCATCAGCAGGCCGTAAATCAGGCCGCCGACCATCGAATCGCCGGCGCCAACGGTGCTGACCACTTCGACTGAAGGCGGCTTGGCAATCCACTCGCCGGAGGCGTTCACCCACAGCGCGCCCTCTTCGCCCAGGGAAATCACTACGTGAGCGATCCCCTGCTCGCGCAGCGCATGGGCGGCGTCGATAACGTCTTTCATCTCCGGCAGCTTACGGCCAGCCCAGATTTCCAGCTCACGACGGTTCGGTTTCACCAGCCACGGCGCCGCTTTCAGTCCGGCAACCAGCGCTTCGCGGCTGCTGTCGAAAATGATGCACGGGCACTGGCTGCGCAAACGGGTCATCCAGTCGGTAAAGGCCTCCGGGCTGACGCCGGACGGCAGACTGCCGCTGACGCAGACCATATCGAACTGCCCGAGCCAGCTCAGGGAGTCGTTGACGAAGCGTTCCCAGTCGCCCGGGGTCACTTCGAAGCCGGAGAAGTTGAAATCGGTCACTTCGCCATCTTTTTCCGTCAGCTTAACGTTGATACGGGTCCGGCCCTGCACCACTGGAAACGGTTGGCGATCCCCAGCTCGCTGAACAGCTGCTGAAAGCCATCCTGGTTGTCTTTCCCCAGGAAGCCGCCGACGGTGACGTCAATGCCAAGATCTTTCAGCACTTTCGCCACGTTGATGCCTTTCCCGGCGGCGTGCAGGCCGGTGGTACGCACCAGGTTCACTTCACCGCGCTCGATCTCCGGGGTGAAGCCCACCAGATCGTACGCCGGGTTTAAAGTAATTGTTGCTACACGTCTGCTCATTTATGCGCCCTCCCCAAGGCCTGCGGCGATCGCTTCGCCAATCGCATCCAGCGCTTGTTGCGCATCTTCACCCTGCGCGGTAAAGCGCAGACGGTGACCTTTTTTCACACCCAGCGCCACGACCTTCATCAGGCTACGACCGTTGGCCGGCTTGCCGGAACCGTCGAGGTTAGTGACGGTGACGTCGCTGGAAAATTGTTTAATGGTGTTGACCAGCATGGTGCCCGGACGGGCATGCAGGCCATGCTCATTGCGCACCACGAATTCGGCGCTCAGCACATCTTCGGCAATCGCGTCGTCGCTGGTCAGCAGCGCCAGCACGGTGGCGGCGTCGGCTTTCAGCAGATGGTCAGCTTTCTTGTCCAGCAGCAGCTTGCTCAGGCGGTTCAGCACCGCGGTTGGCTGCTGTCGGTCATCGCCACCGTGACCAGCAGGGAAACCGGCTGATGCGTCGCGGGTGAAGGCGGTGCGGCGCGGCTGACCGCCACGGCGCTGCGCAGATTGCCTTCAGCGCTGTCGTTCAGCCAGATGCCCTGACCGAGGTTCAGCGGCGTATCGTTAATGACGTGGCTAACGAAGGCGGAATCCACCGCGCCTGCTTCTTTCAGACGCGCGGCGTTCAGCGCCTGCAGGGTCAGCAGATCGCTGGCCGCGACGTCGAGACTGAGGGTCTCGTTGTCCAGCTTCAGCGCTTCGCTCTGTTTCTCTCCCATCAGCAGCGCACGCAGCTCTTCCGCGGTGGTGGCGGACTGCAGCTGGGCGGCGACGGCGTCATCGCTCAGCACGTGGGTCAGCTGACGCAGCAGGCCGAGGTGTTCATCTGAGCTGGCGGCAATCCCGATCGCCACATAGGCGGTCTGCCCTTCGCCCCAGGTGACGCCCTGCGGGAACTGAAACACCTGAACGCCGGTCTTCAGCACCTGATCACGCGTATCCGTCGTGCCGTGCGGGATCGCGATCCCGTTGCCGAGGAAGGTCGAGGTCTGCTGCTCGCGCGCCAGCATGCCGTTCACGTAGCCATCGGCCACGTTGCCGGCGCTGACCAGCGCGGCGGCGACCTGCCGGATGGCCTCTTCTTTATTACCGGCCTGCTGGCCGGGATGAATATCCTGCACAGATAACTGGAACATGGTTCTCCTCTCCTGCTGAATTGAATCGTTTCAGCTAACTTGAGAAAAAAGGCGCCATCTGACGGTGAACGATATGTCGAATGACGCTGAAACGTTTCAAGAATTTTGTACCTTTCTTGCTCAATGCGCAAGGTACGTCAGCGACTTGATTGCAGAACTTAGAGGTACTGCACACTTTTGCTGAAGCCCTGGCGCCTGGCTGGGGTAAGCGTCAGCTTTTTGCTGAACCTTGTATTTTGAAACGCCTTTTTAATTATTCGTGCCATACTACTGTTTATTTTCAGCCAGCAGGCGTAAACTCCGCGCCGTCTCCTGAAACTACAGAAAACCAAACACATGGAAAACCGAAGCGCCGCCCTTCCCCGACGCGGGTTCGATGTCACCTCTTCCGCCTTCCTGATCGTCGCCTTTCTGACGGGCATTGCCGGGGCGTTGCAGACGCCGACCCTGAGCCTGTTTCTGACCAATGAAGTACACGTCCGCCCGGCGATGGTGGGTTTCTTTTTTACCGGCAGCGCCGTCATAGGCATTCTGGTCAGCCAGTTCCTCGCCGGACGTTCTGACCGTCAGGGCGACCGCAAGCAGCTGATTGTCGTCTGCTGCCTGCTGGGAGTGCTGGCCTGCGTGCTGCTTTGCCTGGCAACCGGAACTACTTCATTTTGCTGTTCGTCGGCGTCTTCCTCAGCAGCTTTGGTTCCGACCGCCGAACCCACAGATGTTCGCCCTCGCGCGCGAGCATGCCGACAAAACCGGCCGCGAAGCGGTAATGTTCAGCTCCATTTTGCGCGCCCAGGTTTCCCTGGCATGGGTGATTGGTCCCCCGCTGGCCTATGCGCTGGCGATGGGGTTTGGCTTTACCGCGATGTACCTCAGCGCCGCGGCGGCGTTTATCGTCTGCGGGATAATGGTCTGGCTGTTCCTGCCCAGCATGCGCAAAGCGAAGGCGGTGGCGACCGGCCGGCTGGAAGCCCCGCGCACGCACCGCCGCGATGCGCTGTTGCTGTTCAGCATCTGCACGCTGATGTGGGGCACGAACAGCCTGTACATCATTAATATGCCGCTGTTTATCATTAACGAGCTGCATCTGCCGGAGAAGCTGGCCGGCCTGATGATGGGTACCGCCGCCGGGCTGGAAATCCCCACCATGCTGATTGCCGGTTACTATGCCCGGCGCTTCGGTAAACGCTTTCTGATGCGCCTCTCCGCGGTGGCTGGGGTGCTGTTTTATGTGGGTATGCTGACGGTGCATACGCCGGGGCTGCTGCTGGCGATGCAGGTGCTGAACGCCATCTATATTGGGATCCTCGCCGGGATTGGCATGCTTTATTTCCAGGATTTGATGCCCGGGCAGGCAGGCGCTGCCACCACCCTCTACACCAATACCACCCGCGTCGGTTGGATCATCGCCGGCTCACTGGCGGGCGTGGTGGCAGAGATCTGGAGCTATCATGCGGTGTTCTGGATTGCGCTGGTCATGGGGATCGCCACGCAAGCCTGCCTGTGGCGGATCAGGGACGTCTAGATAAGGTTGCCCGGCCGGAGCCGGGCAATGGTGATTAATGATCCAGATAGAGATAATGCAGCCAGCTGGTCATGCGCAGCAGCACTTTGCGCATAATCGACACATGGGCAAAATAATCGGTATACACCGCCGCCTGGGCGCTGACCCCGTCCGGTAAATGTTCCACTTCCGGATGGGGATCGAGGTCGATCAGCACGTAAATGCCCTCTTTCCCTGCCCCGGCGTTCAGTCCTTGCAGCGCGCCGCTGGCCTGGTAGCTGCCGTCCGGGACGGTCGGCAACACCCGTGATACCTTACCGCTGTAGACGCTGCCCGGCAGACCGTTAAACACCACCTCCGCGCTATCCCCGGCCGTCAGACGCAGGACCGAATTCTGGCGGAATACCGCCACCACCTGGCGCTTTTGCTGGGGAATAAACACCAGCACCGGCTTGAAGGGCAGACGCACCGCGGTCATCCCCGGCCGCGCCAGAAGCTGGGTGACGTAGCCGTCGCTCGGCGCGCGAATCACGGTTTGCGCCAGATTATACTCCGCTTCAAGGATCTGCGATTTCAGGCTGGCAATATTGGCATCCAGCCCGTGGTAGCGTCCGGATACCTGCTCTCGGGCGTTTTGTAATTGCGCTTTCGCCGCCTGCAGTACCGCCGACTGGATCTGCACCTGCTGCCTGGCATGGGTCACATCCTGTTCCGAAAAAGGATTCACCGGCATGGCCGCTCCCTGGGCATAGCGCTGGTAGTCGCGGGTGACCCGGTCGTACTCCGCCTGCGCCTGCTGTACTCTGGCGCTGGCATCGTCAATGGTTGCCTGCTTCGCCCGCAGCGTGGCCTCCTCGGCCGCCAGATCGGCTTTCAGCTTGTTCAGCCGTGCGCGGTAGCGGGTATCGTCGATGCGAAACAGCAGTTCGCCCTTCTTCATTAACACATTGGTTTTACTGGTCACCTCCACCACCTCGCCTGATACCTGCGGCACCATCGGAATGGAGACGACAATTTTTTGCGCTCGCATCGTATAGGGGTGGTTATAGTTCATCGTTAATATTAGTGCACCGACGATCACGATTCCGCCTAATATAGCGGTGGGGATCGTCCATTTATTTACTGGAATGCGAAATATTTTAAACACGCCCCAGGCAATGGCGACATAGCAAAGGATAATTAACAGATCCATATTATTTCTCGCTATTCTCCACCGACGCCTGCTGGCTGTTTTTTAATGCCGCTTCAAGTAACGCAATGCGTTTCTCCAGCTCCGCTCGCTGCTGATGTCCTTCGGTCTGTGAGGCCATCCCCCAGCCACGATCAGGCCGGTACAACGTGGCCCAGATCCACAGAAAAGGCCAGATAGCATGCAGGGTAAACAGGCTTATCCAGCCTGCTACATGAATCGCGTCCTGATGGGGATGCTGGCGTTTTTGCGCGATGTGATAGGGAATATCGTGGATAATAATAACTCCATAAAACAATATGAGAAATACCAGTATTAATACAAACAAAGCAAAATAATTAAGCAGCATGGTGCATATACACTCAGTAAGCCAGCGGGAAGATCGTTATTTTTAATCACGTCGAGAACCACAAAAGAAGCAATAAAACGCACAGATTTCCTTAAATAAACGACTGTTCAACGCAAAGGCCATCATACGTTCAGCGGATCAATAAATCACATGGCAATTCAGCCAAACTGGTATATCATTTTTGATATACCATTAATATCAGGCAGCGATAAGATGTTGAAAGACTTTAAAATGGACGAGCTGAGGATCCTCTGCGCCATCGCCGAAACCGCCAGCGTAAGCCGGGCAGCCCAGCGCCTGAATATGCCCCAGTCTAACGTCTCACGGACGCTGACCAGCGTGGAGCGGAAAGTCGGTCTGGCTATTTTTCTGCGCACCGCCAGGGAATTGGTGCGTACCGAGTTCGGCGAGCAGTTTATTCACGCCAGCAGCGCCGTTCTTGCGCAGCATGAGCAGCTTATCAACCTCGCCGACCGTTATAAGAACACACTGCAGGGCGTTGTCACCCTTGGGGCGCCCATCGGCATCCACCAGTTTCTCGGGCGCTATATTCTGCCAGCGCTAAGAAAAACGCTGCCGGAGCTGCAGATCAATCTGGTCACCCGCAACGCCAGCGAGCGGGAACAGAAATACGGCGCTATTTTCAATAGCGACTGCGATCTGCTGATAAGCCCCTTTAAGCCACAGAATGAAAACCTCATCGCCCGCCCGTTTACCCGCTTTCGTACCGGCGTCTTCGCCTCCCCGGATTACCTCGCGCAACACCCTATCGCCGAACCGGAGGCGCTGGTGGATCATGAGTGCATCACCCTGCGTATGCTGGGCGGCAGCGACAATATCTGGACCTTCAAAAGCAAAAACGGCAAACCGCTTAATCTCACGGTAAAGGGGGGATTCGTGTGCGATAACACGCTGCCGGCGGTGGAGCTGGCGAAGCTGGGGCATGGGGATCGTTTATGCGCCCTACTATTCACTCGCCACCGAGCTGGCGGCAGGACAGTTGGTTCCCTGTCTGAAAAAGGGAGCGCTGTATCGATCTGCAGGCCTGGCTTATCTACCAGCGACGGGACATTCTTCCGCTGCGCGTCCAGGCGCTGCTGGACGGCCTCAGCGTCCATATCAAAAACCTGTCTCATTTGCTGCTTTAAGCTCAGGGCGCGGTGGCCAGCTCAAGCGCCAGCAGCCAGGTAATGGCTTCATCACGATGAGTCAAGCACATCTCCGGCGAGGGCTGCAGGCTGGCGCACACCTTCGGGCGCAGTGGGGAACCGAAAATGAGGCACAGATTGTGCTCGGAGAGCTGAATACAGCGAGTGTTGGCCGGCTTGCCCTGCGGCATGCCGGGGATCGGCGATGATATAGAGGGGCGATGCAACATGCGCCACAATCAGTACGACATTCCACAACCCAGCTCCCGAACGCTCATTTTTGCGCCACAGCCTAAACGTTTTGCCAGAAGATAGCAAAACTCGCGAATTCCACTTGCCTGAACGCCCGGGCGCGAGTAGTTTTACGCGATATTTTTGACTCGTTAAGTGACAGGATTACTGCAATGCCAAGAGCGAACGAAATTAAAAAAGGTATGGTGCTGAATTACAACGGCAAGCTGCTGATTGTGAAAAATATCGATATTCAGTCACCCAGCGCCCGCGGTGCTGCGACACTGTATAAAATGCGCTTCTCCGATGTGCGTACCGGCCTGAAAGTAGAAGAGCGCTTCAAAGGCGACGATATCGTCGATACCGTGACCCTGACCCGCCGTTTCGTTGACTTCTCTTATGTCGATGGCAACGAATACGTGTTCATGGATAAAGAAGACTACACCCCTTACACCTTCACAAAAGAGCAGATCGAAGAAGAGCTGCAGTTTATTCCGGAAGGCGGCATGCCGGACATGCAGGTGCTGACCTGGGATGGGCAACTGCTGGCGCTTGAGCTGCCGCAGACCGTGGACCTGGAAATTATCGAAACCGCGCCGGGGATTAAAGGGGCATCCGCCAGCTCCCGCACCAAGCCCGCCACCATGAGCACTGGCCTGGTGATTCAGGTGCCGAATACCTGACCACCGGTGAGAAAATCCGCATTCATATCGAAGAGTGCCGCTATATGGGCCGCGCGGATTAATCTTCCGTGACGAGTTGACATAAAAAAGGACAGCCGCTGGCTGTCCTTTTTATTATCCCCATTGCCGCGATTACAACAGTTCAGGGTATTTGGTCATCTTCAGCGCCAGCTCCACGCCGCGTACTTCCGCCATCCCCTTGAGACGGCCAATCGCCGAATAGCCTGGGTTGGTTTTCTTGCGCAGATCGTCGAGCATCTGATGACCATGATCCGGACGGAAGGGGATCGGGCGCAGATCGCCGGCCTGCTTACGCCGCTGCTCTTCACGCAGAATCGCATCCACCACCGCCACCATATTAACGTCGCCGCTAAGGTGCGCCGCCTCGTGGAAGGTTTTCGGGTTCGCTTCACGGCAGGTGGAGCGCAGATGGGTAAAGTGAATGCGATCGCCAAAGGTCTCCACCATCTTCACCAGATCGTTATCGGCGCGGACGCCATAGGATCCGGTGCACATGGTAAAGCCATTATTAATGCTGTCCACTGTCTCTTTCAGCCACTGCATATCTTCAATGGTCGAGACGATACGCGGCAGGCCAAGGATCGGCCGCGGCGGATCGTCCGGATGCACAGCCAGACGGATCCCCACCTCTTCGCACACCGGCACGATGGCCCGCAGGAAATAGGCCATATTTTCGCGCAGCTGCGCTTTATCGATGTGGTCATATTCCGCCAGACGCGCGCGGAACTGGTCGAGGGTGTAACCCTCTTCCGCCCCCGGCAGGCCGGCGATGATATTGCGGGTCAGTTTCTCAATGTCCGCTTCGCTCATCGCCTTGTAATACGCCTCGGCCTGGCGCTGCTCTTCTTCGCTGTAATCCGCTTCCGCCCCCGGGCGTTTGAGGATATGCAGTTCAAAGGCGGCGAAGGCGATCTGATCGAAACGCAGCGCCCGGGAGCCGTCCGGCAGCTCATATTCCAGATCGGTGCGCGTCCAGTCGAGGATCGGCATAAAGTTGTAGCATACGGTATCGATGCCGCAGGCCGCGAGGTTGCGGATGCTCTGCTGATAGTTGGCAATCCAGGTCGTATACTGCCCGCTGTGGGTTTTAATATCCTCGTGCACCGGAATGCTTTCGACCACCGACCAGGTCAGCCCTTTCGCCGCTAACAGCGCCTGACGCTCTTTAATCTCGTCGACCGGCCAGACCTGACCGTTTGCAATATGGTGCAGCGCAGTGACGACCCCGGTCGCCCCTGCCTGCCGTACATCATCAAGCGATACCGGATCGTTCGGCCCATACCACCGCCAGGTTTGCTCCATCGCTATGCCCTCACAAAAGTTGTTATACCAATAATGGCGACACTCATGACGACTACCATACATGTTTCTCAGCAGGCTGCAAACAGTGCCGGTGAATTGATTGATCCAGCTCACAGTCAGCGGATAATTTTGGCTTACCAATTTAATTTCCTGTCATATAACTTTAGACTGGCAATGTTAATAAGCAGTTAAACAGGTGTGTGAAGAATGACAACAATTGCAACCGCTACGCTACCGGAAAACGTGCAACGTCCTCAGTACGATCGCAGCCAGCTCCGCTCGCGTATTGTCCATTTCGGCTTTGGCGCGTTTCATCGCGCGCACCAGGCGCTGCTGACCGATCGCGTGCTGAATAACATCGGCGGCGACTGGGGGATCTGTGAAATCAGTCTGTTCAGCGGCGATACGCTGATGAGCCAGCTTCGCGAACAGGACCACCTGTTTACCGTACTGGAAAAAGGCGCCGACGGTAATCAGCCCATTATTATCGGCGCAGTGCACGAATGCCTGAACGCCAGGCTCGATTCGCTGGCGGCGATTATCGAGAAATTTTGCGAGCCGCAGGTGGCGATTGTCTCGCTGACCATCACGGAAAAAGGCTATTGCATCGATCCGGCGACCGGCAAGCTGGATCCGACGCATCCGCGCATCGTTCACGATCTGGAAAATCCGACGCTCCCGCAGTCGGCTCCCGGTATTTTAGTTGAAGCGCTGGCCCGCCGCCGGGAACGCGGCCTGCCGCCCTTTACCGTGCTCTCCTGCGATAACATTCCCGATAACGGCCACGTGGTGAAAAATGCCGTCCTCGGCATGGCGGAAAAACGCAGTCCGGCGCTGGCGAGCTGGATCGCCGACAACGTTAGCTTCCCGGGCACCATGGTGGATCGCATTGTTCCCGCCGCCACCGCCGAATCGCTGGCGGAAATCGCCGCCGTGCTGGGGGTGGAAGATCCCTGCGCCATCAGCTGCGAACCCTTCATTCAGTGGGTAGTCGAAGACCACTTTGTCGCCGGGCGCCCCGCCTGGGAGACGGCAGGCGTGCAGATGACCGACGACGTGCTGCCCTGGGAGCAGATGAAGCTGCGGATGCTCAACGGCAGCCACTCTTTCCTCGCCTGGCTTGGCTATCTGGCAGGTCATGCGCACGTCAGCGACTGCATGCAGGATGAGGTCTTCCGCCGTGCCGCTCGCCAGCTGATGCTTGATGAACAGGCCCCGACGCTGACCATTACCGGCGTCGACCTGGCGGCCTATGCCGACAGCTTAATCGCGCGCTTCAGCAACCCGGCGCTCAAACACCGTACCTGGCAAATCGCCATGGACGGCAGCCAGAAGCTACCCCAGCGCATGCTCGATGGTATTCGCGTGCATCTTGAGCGCGGCAGCCGCTGGCCGCTGCTGGCCCTCGGCGTGGCCGGCTGGATGCGCTACGTCAGCGGCACGGATGATGCCGGTCAGACCATCGACGTGCGCGATCCGCTGGTAGACAAGATCCAGCAGCGGGTGGCGCAGAGCGATGAGCAGCAGCGTGTTGACGCCCTGCTGGGTCTGGAGGAAATATTTGGCCGCGACCTGCCGCGCAACGCCCTGTTTGTCGCCGGGATCCGCGCCGCCTGGCAGCAGCTGGCGATGCACGGCGCCCGCGAGGCAGTTGCCCGCGCGCTCGATTCTTAACAATATTTGCGCTTATGCGGACAGAATTCCCTTCTGTCCGCCTCAGGACTTCTCTTTTCCCTCTTTTTTCGTCAGGATAGGCATAACTGTTACAACATTACATTTATCCTGGAGAAAAGAGTGACCAGAACCAATTTGATCACCGGCTTTCTCGGCAGCGGTAAGACGACCTCGATTCTTCATCTGCTGGCGCAGAAGCCTGCGGATGAAAAATGGGCCGTACTGGTTAACGAGTTTGGCGAAGTCGGGATAGACGGCGCGCTGCTGGCCGACAGCGGCGCCCTGCTCAAAGAGATCCCCGGCGGCTGCATGTGCTGTGTCAATGGCCTGCCGATGCAGGTCGGACTGAACACCCTGCTGCGCCAGGGGAAACCCGATCGTCTGTTGATCGAACCTACCGGACTTGGCCATCCAAAGCAGATCCTCGATATTCTCACCGCGGCGGTGTATGAACCCTGGATCGATCTGCGCGCGACCCTGTGCATCCTCGATCCGCGTCAGCTACTGGACGAGAAAGCGGTCAACAACGACAACTTTCGCGACCAGCTGGCGGCGGCGGATATCATCGTGGCCAATAAAAGCGATCGGGAAACGCCCGAAAGCGCTCAGGCGTTTGCCGACTGGTGGCAACGCTGGGGCGGCGAGCGCCGCCAGGTGTCGGCGACCCAGGGGAATATCGACCTCGCCCTGCTTGATGAACCCCGGCGCAACACCGCCCCACTGCCGGCGAGCGCGGAGCACGCCCATCGCCATCCTCCAACAGCCGGTCTCGCCGCCCTTAGCCTGGCGGAACACCAGCGCTGGCGCCGCCACCTTAACAGCGGCCAGGGCTATCAGGCCTGCGGTTGGATCTTCGACGCGGAAACGGTCTTTGACACCATCGCCCTGCTGGAGTGGGCCCGGCTGGCGCCGGTGGCGCGCGTCAAAGGTGTGCTGCGCATTGCCGAAGGGGCGGTGCGGATCAACCGCCAGGGTGAGGATCTGCATATCGAGACCCTCAGCGTTGCCCCGCCCGATAGCCGCATCGAGCTTATCTCCGCTAATGAAGCCGACTGGAATGCGCTCCAGACCTCATTGTTGAGGCTTCGTTTAAGTTAAGGCGGCTAAGGTTGCCGCCGACTGTCACAAAATCGCAATGGCTATGATGAAAAACCGAATTCCTTTAATCTTGCTGCTAAACATCGCGGGTGTGGCGCTATTTTGCTCCTGGTATCTGCCAGCCAACCACGGCGCGTGGGCGCCTGTTGACTCCGCGATCTTCCATTTCTTTAACCATGGCGTCAGCGTCAGCCGCGCTTACGCCTGGCTGCTGGCGATCATCAACAATCGCGCCTTCGACGCCTGCTCGCTGCTGGCGATGGGGTGCCTGATGCTTAGCTACTGGCTCAAGGCGCCGGCGGCAGGCCGTCGTCAGATCGCCATTATGGGCCTGGTGATGCTGCTGGCGGCGGTGATCATCAACCAGCTGGCGCAGCACCTGATGCCGGTTCAGCGCGCCAGCCCGTCGCTGTTTTTCAGCGATGTGACCCGCGTCAGCGACGTCGTTAACTTTCCCACTAAGGATGCTTCCAAGGACAGCTTCCCCGGCGATCATGGGATGATGCTGCTGATCTTCGCGAGCTTTATGTGGCGCTATTTTGGTCGCCGCGCGCTGGCCGTGGCGCTGGTGATATTTGTGGTCTTTGCTTTCCCGCGGGTGATGATTGGCGCCCACTGGTTCAGCGATATTGCCGTCGGCTCGCTGACCGCCGTGCTGATTGGCGCGCCCTGGGTATTGATGACTCCCCTGAGCGATAAACTGATCGCCTTTTTCGATCGCTACTTACCCGGTGGAATATCAGCCAAATAATGTCTCCGGCAGTCGCCAGACTCATTATCTATAAGGGGACCTTTTGGGTCCCTTTTTTTCAATTGTCCTTTTTTTCTACATCACGTTCATCTTCTTGTCACATTAATCCCGTGACAAATGAAGGAATTGTCTGTTTTTTGCCCGATATTGTCGCTATTTTGGCCTTTCCCGATGATTCACTTTTTGTCACCAAAATACTTATAAGAAATCGCGCAAAACCGCTCGCCATGCGGCGTTTGATAGGGTAATCTCGTTCTCGTTTTGCCTTTTCCGCAACATTAATTCAAGGCGTGAATAAAATTGTGCGTGACTGCACAAATTTAAGCTTAAGGAATTGTCTCATTGCGGATGGGTATTTAGGCTCTAACACGTTTGGCATTTTTTATAACGACATTGTCGTTAAGGACAACAAGGGAAAATAAACAGCATGGTCAAATCTCAGCCGATTTTGAGATACATCTTGCGGGTAGCCCCCGCGATTGCAGTAGCGGTTCTGCTTTCCGCGTGTAGTTCAACAAGTACCGCCAGGAATATGCATTCTGAGACGCATGCTGTGGGTAGTGGCGATTTATCATCACTGCAAGCCTCTCAGGATGAATTTGAAACGATGGTCCGTAACCTGGACGTGAAGTCCCGTTTAATGGATCAGTATGCCAGCTGGAAAGGCGTGCGTTACCGCCTCGGCGGCAGCACCCGCAAAGGTATCGACTGCTCGGCGTTCGTGCAGCGCACCTTCCGCGAACAATTTGGTCTGGAACTGCCGCGTTCAACTTCTGAACAGCAGGAAACCGGAAAATCGATTTCCCGTACCCAGCTGCGTACCGGCGATCTGGTTCTGTTCCGTGCCGGTTCTACCGGCCGCCATGTTAGGGATCTACCTCGGGCAACAACCAGTTTGTTCAGCGCCTCTACCAGCAGCGGGGTGACTATCTCCAGCAATGGATGAGCCATACTGGAAAAAGCGCTACAACGAAGCGCGTCGAGTTCCTGAGCCGCTCGTAAACTGTCCTCTACCGCCGCCGGTTATCCCTTGGCTGGAAGCGGGATAAAAAACACTGCCCCGGCAGGTTTTTTTTTTGCCACCTGATTCTGAACGACGCAAAATAAGCTATGTCTTTTAAGTGGGAATGAGAAAAACGACGACTGACAACCCGTTGCTGCGCATCAATAACACGGAAAGACTATAGCTATGCTGACTCGCTACTTTTCGCCCCAGCGTAAAACCTGGATAACCAGCTTGTGCGTGGGAGTTATCGTCGCGCTACTGGCCGGCAGCATTCAGTTTATGGTGATTTACCATAACCGGGCGGAGCGTTTCGACGCCATTATCAACAACGTTAATACCTATCTGAAGAGCTACTTTCACGACCTGCGGCAGACCATCAACGGCCTGCAGCCGCTGGTGGACCAGCCCTGCGAGAATATTGACTCCGGGCTCACCTCCCATGCCGCTTTCAGCCCTAACGTCCGCGCCTTTCTGCTGGTCAAAAACGGCGTGGCCTTTTGCTCCTCGGCAACCGGCGCCATGGATACCCCCCTCACCCAGCTGATCCCGGCCATTGATATCCGCAAACCCCTTGATATGGCCATTTTGCCGGGCACGCCGATGATGCCGAAGAGCGCGGCGCTGGCGTTGTGGGTAGGAAAACCCTGGGTGATAAAAATCAGCGGCAATTTTCGTGTCGATTAACGCCAATCTCACACCGTATATCCTCTATTCTGCACGGCAGAATGATTTCAGCGGCATTGCGCTGGCCATCGATCACACCGCCATCTCCACCTTCAGTAACCGGCTGGTGGATCCGCAAACGCTGCATGACGCGCCGATCCGCCAGACACAGATCGAGGGTTTACCGCTGAAGGTCTACCTGTATGCCAACAGCTGGCTGGCGGAAAATACGCAGTTTGCTCTGCTGCTCGGGGTGGTGTGCGGCCTGCTGGCGGGGCTGCTCTGCTATTACGTGCTGACGATCAATCCGATCCGCGAAATCCATTCTCCTGGGGATCGAAAAACAACCAGTTCTACGTCGTCTATCAGCCGGTGGTGAATGCTCAGACCTTGCGGATCATGGGCGTGGAGGTTCTGATGCGCTGGCGCCATCCGGTGGTGGGCGAAATCCCGCCTGACATCTTTATTAACCTCGCGGAAACCCAGCAGATGATCGTGCCGCTGACCGATCACCTGCTGGCGCTGATCGCCCGCGACGCGCCGGCGCTGCAGCGTATTCTGCCGCGCGGCGTCAAGCTGGGGCTGAATATTTCCCCTGCGCATCTGCAGGCCGACAGCTTCCGCGACGATATGCTGCGCTTCACCGCCGCCCTGCCCGCCGGCCATTTTCACGTGGTGCTGGAGGTGACCGAGCGGGCGATGATTGATAAAGAAAATCGATGGCTAACTTCGCCTGGCTCCACCGCCAGGGATTCGAAATCGCGATTGATGATTTTGGCACCGGGCATAGCGCGCTGATCTACCTTGAGC
>OKVR01000268.1_pt1 | contig 16546 bp, 17 predicted proteins | sample 1606891 | NCBI WGS metagenome assembly OKVR01 (sample SAMN03281011, study PRJEB24777) | human gut metagenome | isolation source: fecal sample PR176 from 1 month old male Indian infant, caesarean delivered... | place: Singapore | collected 2006-01-13 | reverse complement strand
GACGGTAAAGCGGAACAGATCCGACTCTTTACCCACCAGGCCAACCGCGGCGCAGGCGATGGCGATCGACTGCGGGGAAATCATCTTGCCGGTGACGCCGCCGGTGGTATTGGCCGCGACCAGCAGGATATCGGAGACGCCAATCTGCTGCGCCGCCGTTGCCTGCAGCGCGGCGAACAGGGCGTTAGACGAGGTGTCCGAACCGGTCAGGAATACCCCCAGCCAGCCCAGGAACGGCGAGAAGAAGGTAAACGCGTGGCCGGTATGGGCCAGCGCCAGGGCCAGGGTTGACGACAGCCCGGAGTAGTTGGAGATAAAAGCGAACGCCAGCACCATGCCGATAGAGTAGATCGGCAGCGCCAGGTCCTTCAGCGTCCCGGCGAAGGTGGTCAGCGCGTCTTTCGGTTTCATACGCAGCCAGACGATGGACAGCAGGGCGGCGAACAGAATGGCGGTGCCGGTTGCCGACAGCCAGTCAAACTTATAGATGGCGGCGTAAGGCGTCGCGGCGCTGACCACCGGCGGCATGCGGGCGACCATTTTGTCGAGGAACGGCACTGAAAAATTGATGACGAAGTCATACATCGCGCCGCCCGGTGCGAACAGCGCTTTGAACGGCGGCACGCTCCACAGGGTTACGGTGGCGGTCAGGAACAGGAACGGCGACCAGGCGCGGATCACTTGTCCTGCGGTGTAGCGCGTGCGGGCCAGCGTCATATCCACCTGCGAGGCGCCGATGTCGCCAAAGCGGAAGATGCGCACCGGCTGCCAGCGTTTGAGGAACAGGGTCAGGCAGACCAGGGAGACCAGCGATGAGATGATGTCCGGCAGCTCCGGGCCAAGGAAGTTAGAGCTGAGGTACTGGGCGATAGCGAACGAGCCGCCTGCGACCATCACCGCCGGCCAGGTCTCTTTGATGCCCCGCCAGCCATCCATGATGGCCATGATCCAGAACAGCACGATAATGGTCAGGAACGGCAGCTGACGGCCCACCATCTGGCCGATGGCGAAGCTGTCGATACCGGTTACCTGGCCGGCCACCAGGATTGGGATGCCCATCGCGCCGAAGGCCACCGGCGCGGTGTTGACGATCAGGCACAGGCCAGCCGCATACAGCGGGTTAAACCCGAGGCCGACCAGCAGCGCCGCGGTAATCGCCACCGGCGCGCCAAACCCCGCTGCCCCTTCGAGAAAGGCGCCGAACGAGAATCCGACGATCAGCATCTGCAGGCGTTGGTCAGGCGTAATTGACAGGATCGACGAGCGGATAATGTCGAACTGTCCGGTCTTCACCGAGATTTTATAGACAAAGACCGCGGCGATAATAATCCACGCGATGGGCCACAGTCCGTAGAAGAAGCCATACACTACCGAGGCCAGGGCGCGGTCCACCGGCATTTTATAGAACAGCAATGCGACGGCCAGGGCGATCGCAACGGTCCAGGTAGCGGCGAGATAGCCTTTCAGTTTGAGCTTAATCAGCGCAAAAAAGAAAAACAGAATCGGTAGCGATGCGATAAGACTGGATAACCAGATATTACCGGCGGGATCGTAGTTTTGTTGCCAGAGATTCATGCAGGGTCTCCATCGGGCCGCCAGGACGGGTGGGCTGAGTCTGCGCTCATTGCCGAATCCGTCTTAGGTAAAATTGGCCCGGCCAATTAGGGATAGCAGGGTTGATGACAACGAATGGTTAACCAGATGTTACTCTTAGGCAACGGGTTTGTGATGCATTTTGATGGATTTGTGAACTGCTGGGGGGTAGATGAATTTATTGGTTGGACCAATCTGCCGGCAGGGGACGAAAAAGGGTGGCGGTAGGACAGAATAACCCTCTCCGGACGGAGAGGGCTGGGGATTAGAATTCGCTGCGGGCGAAACCGGTCATCTCTTTCAGACCCATTTCCCGGCCCAGGGCGGTCATCGGATGGACGACCACCAGGCCGCGGACGCTTTTCTTCAGCTTGCCCATATCGGCCTGCTCTTTTTTGGTAATCGCGCGACGGAACGGCAGGCTCATCAGCTTTTGCGCCTCTTTGCTCAGCTTCTGGCTCTGGACGGAACGCAGACGTTCAATCTCCGTTTCCAGAGTGGCTTTTTCTTTTTCCAGCTCAGCGTATTTATCGGCGGCTTCCACCAGCGACAGCTCGGCCTGCTGGTGGCGGATGGCGTCGAGACGATCGCTCAGACGTTTGATTTCATTCTTTTCGACTTCTTTCATGGTGATTTGATCTGTTAATAAAGGGGCTTCATTCGCCTATAGTATGTGCCGTGACCGCTATTGTTGATAGCTATTTATCAAAAATTCGCCGTTAATCGCCGTCAGAATACGATACCTGAACCTGCTAATAATTTGAATTTTATTAATATTCTTTCTGATACCCGCTCTAATTTCATTTCTGTGAAGCCGGTCGGCAGATAAGCACGTTTTCCTTAACCCACGCCGGTGAATTGGCTAATGCTTAATCAGATTATTCCCAAAAGGAGGACGTGATGGCAAAGATCGGCGACGGCGTACCACGTTTAATCGACAAAGCGGTTGATTTTATGGCTTCCAGTCAGGCGTTTATGGAGTATTTGAAAAAGTCTCCGCGGCTGCAGCATGTACCGCGAGATATCCCGCAGGATAAGGAAGCGTTGTTTCTGCAGCGTCTGGAATATTATCGTCAGCTTTACCGGCCGACCTGCGACCAGACGGAGCCGGAATCAGAGCGTTGATTTCTGGAAGGCTTTTTTTAAGCTGATTCGTGAAATCAGCTCAGTCAGGGACAACACCATCGTTGAACGCACCATCTGCTGGTAACGCAGTTTCTGCATTGCCAGCAGTTCGGCGTCGCTGTCATCAAACTGCGGCGTTGGCGGCAGGGCGGCGACGCAGTGCAGTTCGCCGAACGGACCGATAATTTCGTCGTCGGTAAAGCTGTACTCATTGCCGTCGTGATTAAGCTCCTCGCGCAGGGCCATCAGCAGCTCGGCGTCTTCATATTCGGCACGACTTATCACCCCAAGGCCATAAATCAGCTTCAGGCGTACAGAGAGATCGCCGAGCGGCCCGCTGCCCTCCAGCAAGGGCTCGACGGCGTATTTCACCGCGTAGTCGTCTTTACGGAACACCTGAAGCACCAGAATATTGACCGCTTCCGTTAACAGCTCGACGGTGGCGATCAGGAAGCTTCGTACGGTTTTGCCAGCATTCAGACGCTCAAGCACACGGTTTTCAAATGCTTGTGTTTCTTCCATCATTGCCTGCATATCTGACAGGAGTCGTAATGGGCGCGACGTCGGTCGCGCCAGGTTGTGCATCATTTTACCGCGTTGTAGTCGTTAACGGCCTCCGCGACGACATCGCTTGCCGCGTCAAGGCCGGAAATCTGGGCCAGCGCGGCCTGCGGCCCCTTGTCGGCGATCAGCGCCGCCAGCTCCTGAGCCTGCGGATCGTCTTCGCTACGGAAATGCATCGCCGCCGCGATCCCTTTCACCAGGTTGCGGTGCGGCAGGCCGTATTCCAGTGTACCCAGCAGCGGCTTAATTAAACGGTCGCCGGCGCTCAGTTTGCGCAGCGGCTGACGGCCAACGCGCTCAACATCGTCTTTCAGGTACGGGTTCTCGAAACGGCCAAGAATTTTCTGGATATAAGCCGCGTGCTTCTGCGGGTCAAAGGCGTAGCGTTTGATCAGCACCGCGCCGCTCTCCTCCATCGCGCCCTGCACGACGGCCCGAATTTTCTCGTCGAGGATCGCATCGCGAATCGTCTGGTGGCCCGCCAGTTTTCCGAGGTAGGCGGTTATAGCATGCCCGGTGTTCAAGGTGAAGAGCTTGCGCTCGACAAATGCCATCAGGTTATCAGTTAATTCCATTCCCGGGATGGTCGGCAGTTCGCCCTTGAACTGGGTTTTATCGACGATCCATTCGCTGAAGGTTTCCACGGTGACTTCCAGCGGGTCATGGGTAGCGGACGCCGATGGCGGCACGATACGGTCAACGGCGGAGTCGACGAAGCCGATATGGGTTTCCACCCAGGCCTTATCTTCCTCCGCCAGGGCGTTAAATACGTGGCCTTTTAACTGCGTGGTGCCGCGCACCATATTTTCGCAGGCGATAATGTTCAGCGGGCGTTCGGTGCCTTGCGCTTTGCGCTTCGCCAGCCCTTTGGCGATGGCCGGGGCGATGCGCTCAAGGACCACGGGACCGACGGCAGTGGTCACCAGGTCGACGCTGGCGATCAGATCCACGACCTCGTCGCCAATGCTGCTGACGGCATTCACGCCGGAGACGGTATCCACCTGCTCATTTTCGCCAACGACGTGAACCTGGTAGCTATGACGGGCATTCAGGGCATCAAGTACGGTCTGATTAACATCGGCAAACGTCAGTTCGATGCCCGCGTCGGCCAGCAGTTTACCGATAAAGCCACGACCGATATTACCTGCGCCAAAATGTAATGCTTTCATAGTAGTAACCTTCAATTAATGTTTTTACCTGAGAGGGCTGGGGTGAGGCTTTTCCCCTCACCCAAACCCTCTCCAAAAAGGAGAGGGAATGGACCGACTGTTTATTTATTCAGCAGCGCCAGTACGTCGTCGACGCTGGTGGTGTTCGCCAGTCGCTCAATCACCGTTTCGTCATCCAGCGCGTTGGTCAGGCTGGTAATCACCTGAATGTGCTCGTTGTTGCGGGCGGCGATGCCGATCACCAGGCGGGCAACATCGTCTTCATCTTCCCCAAAGCGCACCCCTTCCGGGTACTGGCAGAAGACGACGCCGGTTTTCAGCACGCGGTCTTTCGCTTCGATGGTGCCGTGCGGCACCGCGATGGACTCGCCAAGATAGGTCGAGGTCAGTTTTTCGCGGTCCAGCATCGCCTGCACATATTCCGGCTCAACGTAGCCGCCTTTCACCAGTTGCTCGCCGGCGAAGCGGATGGCTTCTTCTTTTGTGGCCGCTTTGCGACCGAGGAAGATGTTATCCGCACCCAGCTTGAACAGGTTTTTTGTCAGTATCATCAAAGCTGTCTTTCAGGCTATCAGTGACTTTGACTTCGTTGTCGATGTGGCGCTGGGCCGCCACCAGACGCTCGGTCAGGCTGGTGTAGAGACCGCTGTCGAGGAAGTTGGTCAGCGAAATATGCTGCGCCTGCGGTACCTGGCGCATGGCGCGCTCGGTCAGGTCGCGGTGGGTGATCACCAGGTCAACATCCGGCGGCAGATTATTGATCGCGCTGTTGGTGACCGAGATGTTGCTCAGGCCGGCATCCTGCACTTTCTTGCGTAGTACCCCGGCGCCCATGGCGCTGGAACCCATCCCGGCGTCGCAAGCGACGATGATTTTCCGCACATGGCTCAGGTCGTTGGTGACATTGCCTGCCGCCAGCGGGTTGGCGCCTTTTGATTGCGCCTTCATGTCATGCATACGACGCGTCGCGGCTTCGATATCGTCTTCTTCTTTGACTTTGCTGGTCTTCAGCAGAACCGCAGAGACCACGAAGGAGACCGCCATCGCGGCGATAATGGCTGCGATGTTCGCGAAGTAGGCTCCTTTCGGCGTCATCGCCAGCACCGCCAGGATAGAGCCCGGGGAAGCCGGAGAGACCAGACCGCCGTTGAGGATGGTCAGGGTGAAGACACCGGTCATCCCGCCGAGGATAACGGCCAGGATCAGACGCGGGTTCATCAGCACGTACGGGAAATAGATTTCATGGATACCACCCAGGAAGTGGATGATAGCCGCCCCGCCTGCAGACTGTTATGCGCTGCCGCGGCCAAAGAACATGTACGCCAGCAGCACGCCCATACCTGGACCTGGGTTAGCTTCAATCAGGAAGAAGATTGATTTACCCAGTTCATGGGACTGCTGAATACCCAGCGGCGAGAAGATACCGTGGTTGATGGCGTTGTTAAGGAACAGGATTTTCGCCGGTTCCACGAAGATAGACGCCAGCGGCAGCATGTCGTGCGCCACCATGAAGTTAACGCCAGCCGCCAGAATTTTCGACAGAACTTCTACCGCCGGGCCGATGCCGAGGAAGGCAAGAATAGCGAGGATCATCCCGATGATGCCTGCGGAGAAGTTATTCACCAGCATCTCAAAACCGGATTTGATCTTACCGTCGACCCAGTTATCGAACTTCTTGATGCAGTAGCCGCCCAGCGGGCCGGCAATCATGGAGCCGAGGAACATCGGCATATCCGCGCCGACGATAACGCCCATGGTGGTGATCGCCCCGACCACGCCGCCACGTTCGCCGCCGACTAATTTACCGCCGGTGTAACCGATCAGCAGCGGCAGCAGGTAGGTGATCATCGGACCGACCAGCTTCGCCAGCGTTTCGTTTGGCAACCACCCTGTCGGAATGAAAAGCGCGGTGATGATACCCCACGCGATAAACGCGCCGATATTCGGCATCACCATATTGCTGAGAAAACGACCAAAGCTTTGCACTTTGATCTTGATATCGGATGACATAAAACACCCCTTCTTCTGTTTTGCGTATCGCGCAGGCTAAAAGCCCGAGGTTTGTTGTTAATGTGGCGGCAGAGGTAGCCGGGCCCTGATTGATAGTGCGAAATCTGGCACTGAATCGTTTAGCTGTCCAGCCAACGCCTTTTTATGTGATGTAGATCACATGAATATAGGGTGCGCGGTGGGTTTTGTAGTGATTGTGATCACATAATTGCTGTGTAAAAAAACAACAGACCGTCGTTTTTGCCGCTAATCTGCGATTTTGTGTGATATTTGTCACAATTTTGTTTCGTGTTTTTGTTGTTTGTTTGTGATTTTGATCACAAAGAATTTCGCGGTGGATTTTCGCCGCTGTGATCTCGGCCCGGTTTTGCGGCCAGGGCGAGGTGGCTGTGTAACTAAGCAACCATGTTGGTTAAATAACTTTTTTCCACCGGATGGCAAAAATGAAAGGGTGAATTATGCTCAAATCAGCGGCCCGGATGTCAGTGGGGCGTGAATAAATTTATATAAATTATTAGCGTAAGCCGAGGGAATTATGTTTCTCAATTATTTTGCGCTGGGTGTTCTGATCTTCGTTTTCTGGTCATTTTTTATGGGATTATCGTTATTCACGATATTCCTTATTTGATTGCCAAAAACGCAACCACCCCCATTCCGATGCTATTCATGTCGCCGGATGGGTCAGTCTTTTTACTCTCCATGTCATCTGGCCGTTTTTATGGATATGGGCCACGCTGTACCAACCTGAGCGCGGCTGGGGCATGCAGCATAAGGCGAATACGGACCCCGACGAACCTGAAAAAGAAAGCGATATACAACAGCTTCGCCAACGACTGAGCGACCTTGAACATCAGGTGGCGGCCATCCAGCGGCCACAGTCCACCTCTGCGGCGGAGAAATAAACTATGGATCTGTTGATAATTTTGACCTACGTGGCTATCGCCTGGTCGATATTTAAAATTTTCAAAATACCGGTAAATAAATGGACAGTTCCCACCGCGGCGCTGGGGGGCGTATTTATTGTTAGCGCGCTTATTTTATTAATGAACTATAACCACCCTTACACCTTTCTGGCGCAAAAGGCGGTGATATCTATTCCTATCACGCCGCAGGTTACCGGAGTAGTTGACAGCGTCACCGACAAAGCGAATCAGCGCGTCAAAAAGGGCGAGGTGCTTTTACTATTGACCCGGCGCGCTATCAGGCGCGGGTCGACCGTCTGCAGGCCGACCTGGTGACAGCGCTGCACAGTATTAACACCCTCAAGGCGCAGCTCTCTGAAGCCCAGGCCAACACCACTCGCGTATCGGCGGAACGCGATCGCTTATATAAAGACTATCAACGTTACCTGAAAGGGAGCCAGGCCCGGGTGAATCCGTTCTCAGAAAGCGACATCGATAACGCCCGGCAGAATTACCTGGCTCAGGACGCGCTGGTCAAGGCGTCGGTAGCGGAACAGGCGCAGATCCAGAGCCAGCTGGACAGCATGATCAACGGCGAGCAGTCGCAGGTGGTTAGCCTGCGCGCCCAGCTGGCGGAGGCGAAGTACAATCTCGACCAGACTACCGTGCGGGCGCCCAGCGATGGGTATATCACTCAAGTGTTGATCCGTCCGGGGACCTACGCTGCCTCGCTGCCGCTGCGGCCGGTGATGGTGTTTATCCCTGAGCAAAAAAGGCTGATCGTCGCCCAGTTCAGGCAAAATTCGCTGTTAAGGCTGGAGAAGGGCGACGACGCGGAAGCGGTGTTTAATGCCCTGCCCGGACAGGTATTCCACGGCAAACTGGTGAGCATTTTACCGGTGGTGCCGGGGGGAACCTATCAGGCGCAGGGGGCGTTGCAGTCGCTGACCGTGACGCCGGGCAGCGATGGCGTGCTGGCGACCATTGAGCTCGATCCGAATGCCGAAATCGATGCACTACCCGATGGCATCTATGCGCAGGTGGCGGTCTACTCCGACCATTTCGCCCACGTTTCGGTGATGCGTAAAGTGCTGCTACGCATGACCAGCTGGATGCACTACCTCTATCTCGACCATTAATGCGATCGGCGGCAGGTTGAGCGGGATGCTCACCTGCCTTTTACCTCGCCCTGAGCCATACTCATATCTTTGTTGGCGATAAGGAGCAGGCTATGAAACTGATCGGCAGCTACACCAGTCCCTTTGTGCGCAAAATATCGGTGATCCTGCTGGAAAAGCGCATCCCTTTTGAATTTGTCAACGAATCCCCCTACAGCGAAAGCAACGGCGTGTCCGCGCTATAACCCGCTGGGCAAAGTGCCGGCGCTGGTGACAGATGACGGCGAAATGCTGGTTTGACTCTCCGGTTATCGCGCAGTATCTCGAGCTGCTGGGCGTGGCGCCGCCGATGATCCCCGCCGATCCCAGAGCCGCTCTCAGGATGCGCCAGCTTGAAGCGCTGGCAGATGGGGTGATGGAGGCCGCCCAGGCGCTGGTGCGCGAAAAAGCTCGCCCTGCGGTCCAACAGTCAGAGCAAGAGCTGCTCCGCCAGCGGGAGAAAGTGGCGCGCGGCCTCGACAGGCTGGAAGCCTGCGCGGCGGACGGAACGCTACGCGGCGACGAGGTCAATCTGGCGACCATCTCTACGGCCTGCGCCATTGCCTACCTGAACTTTCGCCGGGTGGCGCCGGGCTGGTGCGCCACCCGGCCGCAGTTGGTGAAGTTGGTGGATGCGCTGTTCCAGCGCGCCAGCTTTGCGCGCACCGAACCGCCGCGGACTTGACCCAGGCAGGTAACAGTTTGCGCAAGGAGGCGTTACAATCGCCGCTGATTGTTGACTCCCTCTCCCGTCGGGAGGGGGGAAAATAACTTACCGCCAGGCCCATTCATGACTACCGAAATTCATGCGCTTTATACCCGGCTTCCGGCCATTGACCGCTTACTCCGCGACCCCGCTTTTTCCTCCCTGCTGGTGCAGCACGGCCATTCGCAGGTGGTGACGCAGCTGCGCCAGATGCTGGACGAGGCGCGGGAACAGATCCGCCAGTGTCAGACACTGCCTGACTGGAGCCATGACTGGCTGAGTGCCTGCGCGCAACGGCTGACCGCCAGCCGGCAGAGTGCCCTGCGTCCGGTGTTTAATCTCACCGGTACGGTGCTGCACACCAATCTCGGGCGCGCCATCCAGGCTGAGGCGGCGGTGGAGGCGGTCGTCAGCGCGATGCGCGCGCCGGTGACGCTCGAATATGATCTCGACGACGCCGGGCGCGGCCATCGCGATCGCGCTATTGCCGATCTGCTGTGCCAGATCACCGGCGCGGAAGATGCCTGTATCGTGAACAACAACGCGGCGGCCGTGCTGCTGATGCTGGCGGCCACCGCCAGCGGCAGGGAGGTGGTGGTCTCCCGCGGCGAGCTGGTGGAGATCGGCGGGGCGTTCCGCATTCCCGACGTGATGCGTCAGGCAGGTTGTCAGCTGCACGAAGTGGGCACCACCAACCGCACCCACGCCAAAGACTATCGCCAGGCGGTGAATGACAATACCGCCCTGCTGATGAAGGTCCACACCAGCAACTACAGCATTGAAGGCTTTACCAAAGCCGTCGACGAAGCGGAGCTGGCGGTCATCGGCCGCGAGCTGGACGTCCCGGTAGTGGCCGACCTGGGCAGCGGGTCGCTGGTGGATCTCAGTCAGTATGGCCTGCCGAAGGAGCCGATGCCGCAAGAGATGATCGCCGCCGGGGTGAGCCTGGTCAGTTTCTCTGGCGACAAGCTGCTCGGCGGCCCGCAGGCCGGAATTATCGTCGGCAAACGCGCGCTGATTGCCCGCCTGCAGAGCCATCCGCTGAAGCGGGCCCTGCGCGCGGATAAAATGACTCTCGCGGCGCTGGAAGCCACGCTGCGCCTCTATCAGCATCCGGAAGCGCTGCGGGAAACCTTACCGACGCTGCGCCTGCTCACCCGCCCGGCGGACGAGATCCGCCGGCAGGCTGAACGCCTGCAGCCTGCCCTGGCGGCACACTATGCTGATTTTGCCGTCAACGTGGCAGCCTGCCAGTCGCAGATTGGCAGCGGCTCGTTACCCGTCGACCGTCTGCCTGGCGCGGCGTTGACCTTTACCCCCCATGACGGCCGCGGCAGCCGGCTGGAGGCTTTGGCGGCCCGCTGGCGCAGGCTGCCATGCCCGGTGATTGGCCGCATTTATGACGGCCGGCTCTGGCTGGATCTGCGCTGTCTGGAAGATGAAACCCGGTTTATGGAGATGTTGTTACGATGATTATTGCCACCGCTGGACATGTTGACCACGGCAAAACGACGCTGCTGCAGGCGATAACCGGCGTGAATGCCGATCGTCTGCCGGAAGAGAAAGCGCGGGGAATGACGATCGATCTCGGCTATGCCTACTGGCCGCAGCCGGACGGGCGGGTGCTGGGGTTTATTGACGTGCCCGGGCACGAAAAGTTTTTGTCCAACATGCTGGCGGGGGTGGGTGGGATCGACCATGCGCTGCTGGTGGTGGCCTGCGATGACGGGGTGATGGCGCAAACCCGCGAACACCTGGCGATCCTGCAGCTGACCGGAAAGCCGACGCTGACCGTGGCGCTCACCAAGACGGACCGCGTGACGGCCGCCCGGGTGGCGGAGGTTCAGGCGGAGGTCGAGCAGGCCCGTGCGCGAACTTGGCTTTGACGCCGCCGCTTTCTTCCCCACCGCGGCGGTGGAAAACCTCGGTATTGCCGAACTGCGCAGCCATCTGCTGCAGCTTGCGGAGCGCCCCCATCCGCAGCAGCGGCGTTTTCGCCTGGCGCTGGATCGCGCTTTCACCGTCAAAGGGGCGGGGCTGGTGGTCACCGGGACGGCGCTCTCCGGCGAAGTACGGGTCGGGGATACCCTGTGGCTTACCGGCGTCAACACGCCGATGCGCGTCCGCGGTCTGCATGCCCAGAATCAAGCGGTTGAGCAGGCGCAAGCCGGGCAGCGTATTGCGCTGAACATTGTCGGCGATGCGCAGAAAGAGGCATTGCACCGCGGCGACTGGCTGCTCTCTACCCCGCCGCCGGAGCCTGCAGAGCGGGTGATTGTCGAACTGCAGTGCCATACGCCACTCAGCCAGTGGCAGCCGCTGCATATTCACCACGCTGCCAGCCACATCACCGGCCGGGTGTCGCTCCTTGAGGGCGACCTGGCGGAGCTGGTGCTGGATACCCCGCTGTGGCTGGCGGATAACGACCGGCTGGTACTACGCGATATCTCTGCTCGCTTGACGTTGGCCGGCGCACGAGTGGTGACGCTGGATCCCCCGCGCCGCGGCAAGCGTAAACCGGAGTATTTGCAGTGGTTGCACGCCCTGGCGGCGGTTGGAGCTGACGATGCGCAGGCCCTGGAGCTGCATCTGCAGCGGGACGCCGTCCGGCTTGAGCGCTTCGCCTGGGCTCGGCAGCTGAGTGAAACCGGAATGGCGGCCTTGATCCAGCGGCCTGACTATCTGCAGGCCGGACAGCGCTTGCTTAGCGCGCCGCTTGCCGCCCGCTGGCAGCGAAAATTGTTGGATGCCCTGGCGCGCTACCATGAACAGCATCGCGACGAGCCGGGCCCTGGCCGGGAGCGCCTGCGCCGCATCGCGCTGCCGATGGAAGATGAAGCGCTGGTGCTGCTGCTGATTGAGCAGATGCGCGAGAGCGGCTTAGTCCGCAGCCATCACGGCTGGCTGCATCTGCCCGAGCATAAAGCCGGGTTTACCGACGAGCAGCAGGCGGTCTGGCAGAAGGTGGAGGCCCTGTTCGGCGATGATCCCTGGTGGGTGCGCGATCTCGCGCGCGAAGTCCATGTTGAAGAGTCCCTGATGCGCGCGGTGCTGCGCCAGGCGGCGCAGCAGGGGATAATTACCGCGATCGTCAAGGATCGTTACTACCGCAACGATCGCATTGTGCAGTTCGCCCAGCGGGTGCGCGAGCTGGATCAACTGCGCGGGTCAACCTGCGCGGCGGATTTTCGCGATACCTTAAACGTAGGGCGGAAGCTGGCGATCCAGATCCTGGAGTATTTCGATCGGATTGGCTTCACCCGCCGTCGCGGCAACGATCATATCCTGCGCGATAAGGCGTTGTTTTTGTAATCATTAACGCCTGCTCCCCGGCGGACAGCGAACGCTGTGTTGCCGGGGAAGAGGAGGTCGCGCTGTGCCGGGCCTTATTCGGCTTCCCGTACCCAGATACGCATTTCGCCTTCTCCGCGGTTTGCCCAGCTAAACCAGGGAATAAAGGTCAGCGTCTGTGAATCGGGGGGTGGCCAGAGGGTGATCGTAGCTCCAGAGATTCTGCGCGTCGGCGTTTTCTGCATGTTTTCTGTAGCCTGGAGCCTGAATCAACATGTTGCGAGCAAACAGCCCCTTTCCTTCAAACACCGTGAACTTGGCATCACGTGGCAGCAGCAGGTTATGCAGCGCTTCGCCGTTATCAGCTTGTTCGAGACAATAGACCAGTGGACCGCGCTGCAGCGCGACCTGGCCTGCCTGGTGACGAACAAGAGGATTGCCATATACCCGGCGAACCGGCATCGGCAAGGTAAGCATCAGGGTGTCACCTTCCTGCCAGAGATGATGGATATGCAGATAGCCCTGGCGAATATCCTGCGTGACCGGCGCGCCGTTCAGGGTGATGTGCGGACCCTCGCACCAGTCAGGTAGACGCAGCGCCAGCGTATGGTTCACTGTTGACGGTGATTCGATGACAATTTTGACCTGTTCCCGCCAGGGATAGTCACCGCTGATACGCAGGCGTAACGTCTTTTCCCCAACCGGGATCTCGACCTGATTGCCGACATAGAGATTGATATACAACGCCTCCTCGCGTGGCGTGTAGATATAATGCCCCAGTGAGGTCAGAAGACGAGCGATATTCGGTGGGCAGCAGGCACAGCCGAACCAACGCTGACGAACAGGCTTAACATGGTCATAAATATGATTGAATTTTAAAGACTTAGGCTGCACTTCCAAGGGGTTGACGTAAAAGAAATGTTTACCGTCCAGCGCCATACCGCCCAGAACGGTATTGTACAGCGCGCGCTCCATTACATCAGCATATTGGCTGTCGGCTTCCAGTTCCAGCATGCGGCGCGCGAACATCATCAGCCCGATAGAGGCGCAGCTTTCCGCATAAACGGTATCATTCGGCAGGTCGTAATCGCTGCTGAAGGCTTCCCCGCTGCTCTGTGAGCCAATGCCGCCCGTAATATACAGCTGACGCTGGACCATGTTTTTCCATAACCGCAGGCAATCCTGGCGTTTGCCTTCGTTCTTGCTCAGGCGCGCAAGGTGCGCTACGCCGGCCATTAAATAAACAAAGCGAACCGCGTGACCCACAGCGGTGGTCTGTTCGGCAAGCGGCAAATGCGCCTGGCTGTAGGGTTTATCCATCACCATCCACGCCGGCCCATAGGTATTCCAGAAGGAAGTTTTGCCGCGTTTTTCATACTCGATGTCATAGAAATGCGGCTGTGTCCCACGCTGTTCAACGAAGTAATTAGCCAGCGCCATATAGCGTGGTTCCTGAGTCACATCGTACAAACGCATTAACGCCAGCTCTATTTCAGGGTGTCCCGGGTAGCCGTGCAACTGATTGTCGTCGGGGCCAAACACGCTGTCGATATGATCGGCGAGGCGACATACCACCTCCAGCAAGCGGCGTTTACTGGTCGCCTGGAAGAATGCCACCCCAGCCTCAATCAGGTGACCGGCACAGTACAATTCATGGCATTCGGCGAGATTGGTCCAGCGTTCCCCGGGCGCTTTCACCGTAAAATAGGTGTTCAGATAACCATCTTCACATTGCGCGGCGGCAATCAGCTCAATCACCTCGTCGGCGGTTTTTTCCAGTTCCGCATCTGGCTTCTGGCACAATGACCAGGCGACGGCCTCCAGCCATTTCGCCACATCGCTATCCTGGAACACCATTCCGTAGAATTCTCCTGCCTGCTGACCTGCGGCGATACGGAAGTTTTCTATCGCATGGCTGGGCTCAGCCTCGGCGATCCGGTCATTGAGGGCCTCCCACTGGTAGGGAATGACGACATCACGCACCAGTTGCTGATACTGACCCAGAAACGGATCGTTAACTTTCAGTTTGTGCAGATCGACTTCCATGATTTCTCCTTAAGACTGAACGTGACGTGCGCGCAGATCGGCTGCAATACGCGACATCATGGGATTGTTGAGCTTGCAGGCGCGGATAGCGAAGGCCAGCAACAGATGGAACAGCGCGGGCAGCAGGGTTTCCATCGCCGTGATCCCCGATAGTGAGGATGGAGTCTGGTTGCTGGCGCCGGGTTGATAAGCGACGTAGATAAATACCAGGCTGATAATGCCTGCACTGGAGGCCCATGCCAGCTTGATAAAGAACAGGTTGAAAGCAAAGTTCATCCCCGACGAACGGACACCCGTCTTCCATTCGCCATAATCATCAGAGAAGGCCATCAACGAAAAATGCAGCGGTAGGGTAAAGCCCAGGATGATGCCATTGCCGAGAATGACCGCCAGCCACAGCGTTTGCCAGGACGGACCGGTGGGCAGGAACCACATTCCGACCGCCAGTAAGGCCAGTACCACATTGGTGTAGTAATAGAGCTTGACGGTATCAACGTGGCGCGACAGCCAATTGACGATCGCGGCGCCCAGAATCGAGGAAAAGGTGACCATGGTGAAAAACAGCGATGTATAGCCAGTAGAGCCGCCGAGTACATAGGTAATGAAGTACATGTAGCCGCCACCGCGAATGTTAAACACGTTGATCAACAGGAATGACATCGCCAGCATGAGTAACAGCTGATCGTTTTTACGCAGACCGGCGATATGTTCGCGCAGGGTGAATCTGCCGAGCATCTCCAGGGAAACACGCTCACGTACCCAGAAAAAGCAGCACAGAAACATCACCGCCGCGATGGCGCACAGTACGCCGACACCATACTGATAACCCTGAGCGGTATTCCCCTGCCCGAGCGCTTTTACCAACCACGGCAGGCCCACGGAGACCAGGAATCCTGCCACGCCGCATAGTACAAAGCGCCATGCCTGGCAGGAGATCACCTCGCTATGGCGAGTGGTCATCGTATTAATGAGCGCGCAGTAAGGGACGTTAATCGCGGTATAGCTGACTGAAAGCAGCAGGTAAGTGCCGAAGGCCCAGGCGATTTTTTACCCCCATGCCGGCATCCGGCACGGTAAAGGTCAGCACGCCGATCGCTGCAATAGGAACCGCAATCCATAGCTGCCAGGGGCGAAAACGTCCCCATCGGCTTTGGGTCCGATCGGCGAGGACGCCCATGATCGGATCGGAAATAGCATCAAACACGCGCAGCGCAAGGAACAGAGTACCGACCAGCGCCGGGGGTGAGCCCAAAGACGTCAGTATAGAAAAAAGTGAGAAAGTTCATGATCAGGCAGGTGATGACCGTTCCACCGGCGTCGCCCAGACCATAGCCTATTTTTTCACGGAGAGATAATTTGTCGTCCTGCATGTGCTTCGTGAGGTCGCTTGTCGTAATCGGAGCCGTAGTCATAAATAACTCCCGAAGATAATGTTCAGAATTATTCCGCTGTCTGGCCGGCGGACATTTTTTGTCTTTTGCAAATACATTAATTATTTTGCACCGAATAAACGAGGCAACAAGGGAAGGGAAAAGTATAAAAAGAGAACGATTCCGACTTTGTCATAAAAATGTGATTCCGATCCGGAAAGGCGTTAATTTATGATTAATAATCAGTTGGAAAGAGATGTTTTATCGTTTCGTTAGCGGAAAATTAAATATATATGCTTGAATTATCCATGTCTCTTCCGATTCGCGTACAAAATGGCGGCTTATTTATTTCCCGTGGCGTCGGCAGCCATCCGGCGCGTAAACTGCAATCCTGGGAAATTATTTTTGTCGAAAAGGGAACGTTAACGATTTGCGAAGAGGATGAAATATTTAACGTTAATGCAGGGGAAAGTTTATTGCTGTGGCCAGAACGTTCTCATGTTGGGGTGGGGGAATTTCCCGCCGATCTGAAATTTTATTGGCTGCATTTTGAAGTACTGACGGAGAGTGTCCGGTCTCTGCCGCCAGCGCTGCTTAACGTTCCGCAACATAC
>OKVR01000267.1_pt1 | contig 16722 bp, 19 predicted proteins | sample 1606891 | NCBI WGS metagenome assembly OKVR01 (sample SAMN03281011, study PRJEB24777) | human gut metagenome | isolation source: fecal sample PR176 from 1 month old male Indian infant, caesarean delivered... | place: Singapore | collected 2006-01-13 | reverse complement strand
CGACGCGTTTTTCCCACTGCAGCCGCCGCTCCTGATTAAATACGCCCAGCGCTATCTTGCTGCCGCCAATGTCAAATCCATAGTACATTTCAGCAATTCCTCTTGTGTCGTCAGCCAGGCCGACGATGACGATAAATTACTGGCCACTCAGCACCCTCGCCGGGTCGATACGGCTGGCGCGGCGGGCGGGATACCAGCTGGCCAGCAAACTCAGCAACAGTGCTGTCACCAGCACATAAAAGACGTCCAGCCAGTGCAGTTCTGACGGCAGGAAGTCAATAAAATAGATGTCGCCGGAGAGGAATTTATGCCCAATCAGGTATTCGATGCCGTTGATGATTGACGTCAGGTTCAACGCGCAGATCACGCCGATCACCACCCCAAACAGGCTGCCTACCGATCCGGCTAATAAACCATACCACACGAAAATCGCGCGAATTAAGCCGTCTTTTGCGCCAAGCGTGCGCAGCACCGCAATATCGCCGCTCTTGTCTTTGACCGCCATCACCAGCGTCGAGACGATGTTAAAGCAAGCCACGCCGATCACCAGCACCATTGCCAGGTACATAATGGCGCGGATCATTTGGATATCGCGATACATATAGCCGTAGGTGCCGATCCAGCTCTTGATATATACGTAGCTGTTGGTCACCTCGCCGGCGTCGCGCACCAGCTTGTTAGCATGGAAAACGTCCGTGACCTTGATGGCGATACCGGTCACGCTGCCGCCCATCTCCAGGTACTGCTGCGCATCCTGCATCGGGATCATGGCAAAACTATGATCGAGCTGGCCGCTCAGCTGCAAAATACCGGTCACATGCAGCCTGACGCGTTTCGGCTGCAGCAGCTGATGGTCGGCGTCGGCGTTAGGGATCATGATCGACACCCAGTCTCCCTGCTTCACGTGCAGCGCATCAGCGACGCCTTTACCCAGAATCACCTGCTGTTCACCGGCCTTGAAGCCGGCCCACGCGTTATTCTGCACAAAGGTGGGCAGCGCGCTGAGCCGGGTTTCCTGCTGCGGGTCGACCCCTTTCACCTGGATGGCGCGCATATTGCTGCCGCTTTCCACCAGGCCGGTGAAGTTAATATAGGGCGCCGCGGCGACTATCCCCTTCACTTTCTGCACCTTAGCCAGCGCCTCCTGCCAGTTATTCCACGGCTGGTTCACGGGTTCGATTTCACCGTGCGGCACCACCGCCAGCACGCGGTTATTCAGCTCGCGCTCAAAGCCGTTCATCGCGCTGAGGCCGACGATCAGCACTGCCACCCCCAGCGCAATACCGATGGTGGAGATCACCGAGATCAGCGACACCATGCCGCCGCGCCGCCGGCCGCGGCTGAAACGCAATGCAATCAGTAACGATAACGGAGAGGCCATTACTCGGCCCCCATCAGGGTCAGGTCGGCGGTCAGGCGGCCATCGCGCATCTCCAGCTGGCGGCTCATCCGCTTCGCCAGCTGCAGGTCGTGGGTCACCACCAGAAACGCGGTGCGCTGCGCGAGGTTCAGTTCGCCCAGCAGCTGGAAGATGCTGTCGGCGTTGCGAGCGTCGAGGTTACCGGTCGGCTCATCCGCCAATACCAGTCGCGGTTTGTTCACCAGCGCGCGGGCAATCGCCACCCGCTGGCGTTCGCCACCGGAGAGTTCCGACGGACGGTGATGGCTGCGGTGTTCAAGCCCGACCGCCTGCAGCATCGCTTTCGCCTGACGTTCAATGTCCGCCGGCTTCTTTTTGCCAATCAGCAGCGGCATCGCCACGTTCTCCAGTGCGCTAAAGTCCGGCAGCAGATGGTGGAACTGATAGATAAAGCCCAGCTCGCGGTTACGCAGGTCGGCGCGCGCGGCGGTGGAGAGCTTGCTCATCGGCTGGCCGGAGAAAATCACGTCGCCAGAGGTGGGGGTATCGAGGCCGCCCAGCAGATGCAGCAGGGTACTTTTGCCGGAGCCGGAGGTACCGACGATGGCCATCATCTCGCCTTCATCAATGCTGAAGCTGACATTGTGCAGGACATCGGTTTGCACATGCCTTCCTGATAGCGTTTGCACAGGTTGTCGCATTGCAACAGGATCTTATTCATAACGTAAAGCCTCAGCGGGTTGAGTGGCGGCAGCGCGCCAGGAAGGGTACAACGTAGACAACAATGCCAGCGCCATCGCCACCAGGGCGATAACGACGACCTGCAGCGGCTCAATCGCCACCGGCAGCGCCGCGCCGTCAAGGAAGGCGCCGATGATCGGCATTAAATTATTCAACTGGCTGGCCAGCAGCGCACCAAGCACCGCTCCCAGCAGCGCGCCGACGATCCCTGCGCTGGCGCCCTGCACCATGAAGACGGCCATAATCTGCCGCGGCGTCAGCCCCTGGGTCTGCAGGATCGCCACTTCGCCCTGCTTCTCCATCACCATCATCCCCAGCGAGGTAATAATGTTGAAGGCCGCGACGGCGACGATCAGGCTGAGCAGCAGGCCCATCATATTTTTCTCCATGCGCACCGCCTGGAACAGTTCACCCTTGCGCTCGCGCCAGTCCTGCCACTGGGTGCCCGGCGGCAGCGTCTGCTGGCTGAGGGTATCCACTTGCAGCGGTTTATCCAGCCACAGGCGCCAGCCGGTGATATTCCCCAGCGGATAGCGCATCAAACGGGAAGCGTCGTCGATGTTGGTCAGCATCTGATAACCATCGACTTCGCTGTTGGCAGCGAAGGTGCCGATGACCGTAAACAGGCGCTGGCTCGGCACGCGGCCCATCGGCGTAAACTGGCTGGCGGAAGGAACCATCAGGCGAATTTGATCGCCGCGATTAACCCCCAGCTGACCCGCCAGCTGCTCGCCGAGAATAACGTTATATTTACCCGCCTGCAGATCGCTCTGTTTGACGTTCACCAGATACGGGGTCAGGGGATCGTTCTGCGCCGGGTCGATGCCCAGCATGACCCCAACCGCCACGCTGCGCGCGCTCTGCAGCACCACGTCGCCGGTGGTGATCGGCGCCACCCGGGTTACGCCCTGGAGTTTCGCCTCGCGCTCCGGCAGCTGTTGGGGATTCACCGAACCCTGTTTGGCGCTAAGTATGGCCTGGGGCATCAGCCCCAGGATGTTGTTTTGCAGCTCGCGTTCAAAGCCGTTCATCACCGACAGGACCGTCACCAGCGCCATGACGCCGAGGGTAATACCGATGGTGGAAAGCCAGGAGACGAAGCGACCGAAGCGGTCGGCTGCTCGCCCACGCATATAGCGCAGGCCGATAAAGAGTGCGGCAGGTTGATACATGTCATCCATCTGGTTGCTGATAGCCGATTCCCGAGTATATAAGCGATTAGGGGCAGCGTAAATGACTGATACCTGACGACTTTATTAGCAAAAATCCTAAAACCCAAGCAAATACAAACGGATAGATAAGTACTTACTTATTTATCTTTACGCTTATCGACAGCGCTGACCTTTCTTCACCCAACACGCGATGGCAATTCGGGTTGGCGAATCCAGACCAATCGCGGATAATCTCACTATTGAATATCAGCGAGTTGCCCTCCATATCGGCAGAGCGAATCCCTAAGAGACCATGAAACCGTCTATGCCTGAACAATATCGATACTCATTGCCGGTGAAAGCCGGTGACCAGCGCCAGCTTGGCGAGTTGACCGGCGCAGCCTGCGCCACCCTGGTGGCGGAGATGGCCGAACGCCACAAGGGCCCGGTGGTGCTGGTGGCGCCTGACATGCAAAACGCGCTGCGTCTGAACGACGAGATCAGGCAGTTCACCGACAGCATGGTGATGGGGCTGGCGGACTGGGAGACGCTCCCTTATGACAGCTTCTCACCGCATCAGGACATCATCTCCTCCCGTCTTGCCACCCTTTACCAGTTACCCACCATGCAGCGCGGCGTGCTGATCGTCCCGGTCAGCACGCTGATGCAGCGCGTCTGTCCGCACAGCTTCCTTCACGGCCACGCGCTGGTGATGAAAAAGGGTCAGCGCCTGTCGCGCGATGCGCTGCGCGATCAGCTTGAGGGGGCCGGCTACCGCCATGTCGATCAGGTGATGGAGCATGGCGAATATGCTACCCGCGGCGCGCTGCTCGATCTGTTCCCGATGGGCAGCGACCAGCCCTACCGCCTCGATTTCTTTGACGATGAAATCGACAGCCTGCGCCTGTTCGACGTCGACAGCCAGCGCACGCTGGAGGAAGTGGCGGCCATTAACCTGCTCCCGGCGCACGAATTCCCCACCGATCAGACCGCCATCGAGCTGTTCCGCAGCCAGTGGCGCGACCGCTTTGAAGTGAAACGCGATGCCGAGCATATCTATCAGCAGGTCAGTAAAGGGACGCTGCCTGCCGGTATCGAATACTGGCAGCCGCTGTTCTTCAGCGAGCCGCTGCCGCCGTTATTCAGCTATTTCCCGTCCAGCACGCTGATCGTCAACACCGGCGATCTCGAGGCCAGCGCGGAGCGTTTCCAGAATGAAGCCCGCGCCCGTTTTGAAAACCGCGGCGTCGATCCGATGCGCCCGCTCCTGCCGCCGGAACTGCTGTGGCTGCGCAGCGATGAGCTGTTTAGCGAACTGAAAAAGTGGCCGCGCGTACAGCTGAAAACCGAGCGCCTGGCGGACAAAGCGGCAAATACCAATCTGGGCTACCAGACGCTGCCGGACATCGCCGTCCAGGCACAAAACAAAGCGCCGCTGGATAATCTGCGCCGCTTCCTCGAAGCGTTTACCGGCCCGGTTATCTTCTCGGTGGAAAGCGAGGGTCGCCGTGAAGCGCTGAGCGAAATGCTGGCGCGGATTAAAGTTGCGCCAAAACACGTGCTGCGTCTGGAGGAAGCCACCGGCAACGGCCGCTATCTGATGATTGGCGCCGCCGAGCACGGGTTTATCGACAACCAGCGCGGCCTGGCGCTGATTTGCGAGAGCGACCTGCTCGGCGAGCGCGTCGCGCGCCGTCGTCAGGATTCCCGTCGCACCATTAACCCTGACACACTCATTCGCAACCTTGCCGAACTGCATATCGGCCAGCCGGTCGTTCACCTGGAACACGGCGTGGGACGCTATGCGGGGATGACCACCCTGGAGGCGGGCGGCATCACCGGCGAATACCTGATGCTGACCTACGCTAACGATGCCAAATTATACGTTCCGGTCCTCCTCCTGCATCTATTAGCCGCTACGCCGGCGGAGCGGAAGAGAACGCGCCCCTGCATAAGCTGGGCGGCGATGCCTGGACCCGGGCGCGGCAAAAAGCGGCCGAGAAGGTACGCGACGTCGCGGCCGAATTGCTGGATATCTACGCCCAGCGCGCAGCGAAAGCCGGGTTTGCCTTTAAACACGACCGCGAACAGTATCAGCTGTTCTGCGACGGTTTCCCGTTTGAAACCACGCCGGATCAGGCGCAGGCGATCAACGCCGTCCTCAGCGATATGTGCCAGCCGCTGGCCATGGACCGCCTGGTGTGTGGCGATGTGGGCTTCGGCAAAACTGAAGTGGCCATGCGCGCCGCCTTCCTCGCCGTGGAGAACCACAAACAGGTGGCGGTACTGGTGCCGACCACCCTGCTGGCTCAGCAGCACTATGACAACTTCCGCGATCGTTTCGCCAACTGGCCGGTACGCATCGAAATGCTCTCCCGTTTCCGCAGCGCTAAGGAGCAGGCGCAGATCCTCGAGCAGGCCGCGGAAGGCAAAATCGATATCTTGATCGGCACCCACAAGCTGCTGCAGAGCGAGGTGAAGCTGCGCGATCTGGGGCTGCTGATCGTCGACGAAGAGCACCGGTTTGGCGTGCGGCATAAAGAGCGTATCAAAGCGATGCGCGCCGATATCGATATCCTGACCCTCACCGCCACGCCGATCCCGCGAACGCTGAACATGGCGATGAGCGGGATGCGGGATCTGTCGATCATCGCCACGCCGCCGGCGCGCCGCCTGGCGGTAAAGACCTTCGTTCGCGAATACGATGCGCTGGTGGTGCGCGAGGCGATCCTGCGTGAAACGCTGCGCGGCGGCCAGGTTTACTACCTGTTTAATGACGTCGAGAACATCCAGAAAGCCGCCGACAAACTGGCGGAGCTGGTGCCTGAGGCGCGGATCGCCATCGGCCACGGTCAGATGCGGGAGCGTGAGCTGGAGCGGGTGATGAATGACTTCCATCACCAGCGCTTCAATGTGCTGGTGTGCACCACCATCATCGAAACCGGGATCGACATTCCCACCGCCAACACCATCATCATCGAACGCGCCGACCATTTTGGCCTCGCCCAGCTGCACCAGCTGCGCGGCCGCGTTGGCCGCTCCCATCACCAGGCCTATGCCTGGCTGCTGACGCCGCATCCAAAGGCGATGACCACCGATGCGCAAAAGCGCCTCGAAGCCATTGCCTCGCTGGAAGATCTCGGCGCCGGTTTTGCGCTAGCTACCCACGATCTGGAGATCCGCGGCGCCGGGGAACTGCTGGGCGAAGATCAGAGCGGTCAGATGGAGACCATCGGCTTCTCCTTGTATATGGAGCTGCTGGAGAATGCGGTGGATGCGCTGAAAGCCGGGCGCGAGCCGTCGCTGGAGGATCTCACCAGCCAGCAGACGGAAGTCGAACTGCGCATGCCTTCCCTGCTGCCTGACGATTTCATCCCCGACGTCAATACCCGCCTGTCGTTCTATAAGCGCATTGCCAGCGCCAAAAACGAACAGGATCTGGAGGAGATCAAAGTCGAGCTGATCGATCGTTTTGGCCGCCTGCCCGACGCCGCCCGCAACCTGCTGGATATCGCCCGTCTGCGTCAGCAGGCGCAGAAGCTGGGGATCCGTAAACTGGAAAGTAACGAAAAAGGCGGCGTGATCGAATTTAACGAGAAAAACAACGTCAATCCGGTGTGGTTAATTGGCCTGCTGCAGAAGCAGCCGCAGCACTTCCGCCTGGACGGGCCGACGCGCCTGAAGTTCATGTAGGATCTCGAGGAGCGTAAGACGCGGATGGACTGGGTTCGCCAGTTCATGCGCCAGCTGGAAGAGAACGCCGTCGCCTGATCGCGGGGGGATATGGCCGTTACGCCGTATCCCCCTTTCCACATATCTGGCAATCTTTACAAACATTTTGCAATCCGCCTGGATTTCCCCACACAGACTCACGCCATAATCTCATCTCCTTTTTCATATAAAAATAACCACTTATATATTTTGGAGTTATGGTAATGAGAATCCGTTTCCCCTTGATGCTGGCGCTGGTCGCGCTGGTTGCTGCGCTGGCGCTGCCCGCGCGCGCTAACACCTGGCCCCTACCCCCGCCGGGCAGCCGACTGGTGGGGCAGAATCAGTTCCATGTGGTGCAGGATAACGGCGGTTCGCTGGAGGCGATTGCCAAAAAGTACAATGTCGGCTTCCTGGCCCTGCTGCAGGCCAATCCCGGGGTGGACCCCTACGTTCCGCGCGCCGGCAGCGTGCTGACCATCCCCCTGCAGACGCTGCTGCCCGATGCGCCGCGCGAAGGGCTGGTGATTAACCTTGCCGAACTGCGCCTCTACTATTACCCGCCGGGCAAGAATGAAGTGACCGTCTACCCGATCGGCATCGGCCAGCTGGGCGGAACCACCATCACGCCGACAATGGTTACGACCGTGTCCGACAAGCGGGCCAATCCGACCTGGACGCCAACCGCCAACATTCGCGCGCGCTACAAAGCGATGGGGATTGAGCTGCCGGCGGTGGTGCCTGCCGGTCCTGACAACCCGATGGGACATCACGCCATCCGCCTCGCCGCCTATGGCGGAGTCTATCTCCTGCACGGCACCAATGCCGATTTCGGCATTGGTATGCGCGTCAGCTCCGGCTGTATTCGTCTGCGCGACAACGATATCAAGGCGCTGTACAACGCCATCTCGCCGGGCACGAAGGTGAATATTATCAACACGCCGATCAAGGCGTCGGTAGAGCCGGACGGTCGCCGTCTGGTTGAGGTCCATCAGCCGCTGTCTGAGCATATCGATGATGATCCGCAGACCCTGCCTATTACGCTTAACGCGGCCATGAAGGCGTTCAAACAGGCGCCGCAGACCGACGGAACAGTGATGGAGCGCGCGATGAATTACCGCTCGGGCATGCCCGATTGACGTCACCCGTCATGCGGACCCCGGCCCGCAGTCGCTGTAACCTCACGCTGCAGAAAACAAAAAAAGCCCGCCTGAAGGCGGGTTTTTTGTTGGCAAGGGTCAAACAGGGGTACAACAGGGTATTACTCATCGCTGACCGGTGAAGGGGGCCGGGCAGCGACGCATCGGGTTTACTTGTAGATAACCGCGGTACCGTGAAGGGTATTCGGACCGGTTACCGAAGTAATACGGTATGAGGTGGCGCCCATCTCATCCGCTTTCTGCGCCAGCTGGTCTTCCAGCGACCCCAGGTTAGTCCCTGCGGACGCAGAGATGGTGCCCACTTTATGCTGGCCGGCTGGGGTGGACTGCACCTCAACAGCGGCAAAGCTGGCGAAAGAGAGGGAGCTAAGCACGGCGGCAATAGCCAGAGTATTAACGGTTTTCATGATTATTATACCTATGCAGATGAATTTTATAGTAGGGTCGTAAGCATTAACTTAACGATCGATAGGTAAATATTAATGTGATCTAAGTCACACGTCAACGCATTTTTATAACGATCGTTTAACTATTTATAAAATGCTTAATTTTCATGCGCATATGAATTATTTATTTTTGAACCAACAGCGCTGGCCCCGGCGATCGTTTATTTTTATAATGACGATTCACCAAACCAACATAGGTACAACGGCATCATGACAACTGACGTTCAGAGTTGCGCCAAAAAAAGCCGTGGCCGACCGAAGGTGTTCGACAGGGATGCGGCGCTGGACAAAGCCATGACACTCTTCTGGCAGCACGGCTATGAGGCGACCTCGCTCGCCGATCTGGTCGAGGCGACAGGAGCAAAAGCCCCCACCCTGTATGCGGAATTTGTGAATAAAGAAGGACTGTTCCGCGCAGTATTGGACCGTTACATTTCGCGCTTTGCCGCGAAGCACGAAGCCGTGCTGTTTGCTGAGGGAAAATCCGTCGATCGGGCGTTGCGCGACTACTTCACCGCGGTCGCCACCTGTTTTACCAGCAAAGAGACACCGGCCGGCTGCTTTATCATTAATACCTCCGCCGCGCTGGCCGCCTCCTCGACGGATATCGCCAATACCATCAAATCCCGCCATGCGATGCAGGAGCAGGCGCTAACCCAGTTTCTGCAGCAGCGGCAAGCGCAGGGCGAACTGCCCGCGGGCCGCGACGTGGGGCAGCTGGCGCAGTTTCTCAACTGTGTCCTGCAGGGGATGTCCATCAGCGCACGGGAAGGCGCCGATTTTGACAAACTGATGCAAATCACTGACACCACCCTCCGTCTCTGGCCGCTGGTCCTCGAGTCCTGATGCGCCCCGCTTCCGGCGGTGTTCAACCGCCGGAACCGCCAGCCGTTTCGCTTTATCCCCACAAAATAGATTGATTTTTATTACCTTTTCTCGCGCAAGATAAACGCAAATGATATTGATTGCGATATTCATTATGTGCAAAATCCTTTTTTGAGTTTTTCCAGATGTTTCGCATTGTAACGAATACCGGCCCGACGCCGGCCCATAACAACGACAAAACAACTTGCTCATAAAAGGAATGGATATGAAAAAGCGCCTCTGGGTGCTCCACCCTCTGCTGCTGGCCAGCGCGCTGCCTGCGCTGGCGGCTCAGTCTGAAGAAGACAGCATCATCGTTAGCGCGAACCGCACCCATCGCACCGTTGCCGAAATGGCCCAAACCACCTGGGTCATTGAGGGCCAGGAGATTGAGCAGCAGGTCCAGGGCGGAAAAGAGTTCAAAGACGTGCTGGCGCAGCTGATCCCGGGCATCGACGTCAGCAGCCAGGGGCGCACCAACTATGGGATGAACATGCGCGGGCGCGCCATCGTCGTGCTGATTGACGGCGTCCGGCTCAACTCTTCCCGCACCGACAGCCGCCAGCTCGACGCCATCGACCCGTTCAACATCGAGCATGTCGAAGTGATCTCCGGGGCAACCTCGCTGTACGGCGGCGGCAGTACCGGCGGACTTATCAACATCGTCACCAAAAAAGGTCAGCCTGAGCGTGAAGTCGAACTCGAACTGGGCAGTAAAAGCGGGTTTAATAACAGTAACGATCATGACGAACGCGTCGCCGCCGCGGTGAGTGGAGGAACCGATCGTGCATCCGGTCGTATGTCCGTCGCGTATCAACGGTTTGGCGGTTGGTATGACGGCGAACCACGATGCTCTGCTGCTGGATAACACCCAAACCGGCCTGCAGCATTCCGATCGTCTGGACGTGATGGGCACCGGGACGATTGAGCTGGATGATAACCGTCAATTACAACTGGTTACCCAGTACTACAAGAGTCAGGGGGATGAAGATTACGGGCTGGATCTCGGCGAGAACATGTCCGCCGTGACCGGAAACGGTAAAGCTTATACCAGCAGCGGACTGAACTCCGATCGTATTCCCGGCACCGAGCGCCATCTGATCAGCCTCCAGTACTCCGATGCCGATTTCTTCGGCCAGAATCTGGTGAGCCAGGTGTACTATCGCGATGAGTCCCTCACCTTCTATCCATTCCCGACGCTCAGCAAAGGTCAGGTCAGCAGCTTCTCCTCGTCGCAGCAGGATACCGATCAGTACGGGGCAAAGCTGACCCTCAACAGCCAGCCGCTGGCGGGATGGGATCTCACCTGGGGTCTCGACGCCGATCATGAGACCTTCAATGCCAACCAGATGTTCTTCGATCTGCAACAATCGCTGGCGTCCGGCGGGCTGCACAACGAATCGATCTACACCACCGGCCGCTATCCGGGATACAGTATCTCCAACGTCGCGCCGTTCCTGCAGTCGAGCTATGATCTGAACGATATCTTTACCCTCAGCGGCGGGGTTCGCTACCAGTGGACCGAAAACCGGGTTGACGACTTTGTCGGCTACGCCCAGCAACAGGATATCGCCAACGGCAAAGCGCGCTCCGCCGACGCCATCAAAGGCGGAAAAACCGATTATGACAACTTCCTGTTTAACGCCGGGATCGTGGCCCATCTGACCGAGCGTCAGCAGACCTGGTTTAACTTCTCGCAGGGCGTTGAGCTGCCGGATCCGGGTAAATACTATGGCATCGGGAAATACGGCGCGGCGGTCAATGGTCATCTGCCGCTGCTCTCCAGCGTCAACGTCGATGACTCGCCGCTGCAGGGGATCAAAGTTAACTCGTATGAGCTGGGCTGGCGCTATACCGGCGATAACCTGCGCACCCAGCTGGCGGCGTATTACTCGACTTCGGATAAGACCATCGTCGTCAACCGTACCGATATGACCATCGATGTTCAGTCCGACAAACGGCGTATTTACGGCGTTGAGGGTGCGGTCGATTACTTTATTCCGGACAGCGACTGGAGCGTCGGCGGCAACTTCAACGTGCTGAAATCACAGGTGCAGACCGATGGCCGCTGGCAGAAGTGGGACGTCACCCTCGCCTCGCCGTCCAAAGCCACCGCCTGGGTGGGCTGGGCGCCGGATCCGTGGAGCCTGCGCGTGCAGAGCCAGCAGGTGTTTGACCTCAGCGACGCCGCCGGCAACAAGCTGGAAGGCTATAACACCGTCGATTTTATCGGCAGTTACGCGCTGCCGGTGGGAAAACTGACCTTCAGTATCGAAAACCTGCTTAACGAAGACTATATCACCATCTGGGGCCAGCGCGCGCCGCTGCTCTACAGCCCAACCTACGGCAGCTCGTCGCTGTATGAATACAAGGGCCGCGGCCGCACCTTCGGTCTGAATTACGCGTTAACCTTCTGATAAAAAAAGCCCCTCAGCCTGAGCGATTGAGGGGCTAATCAATACACAAATCTGTTTTTAGATTTTGTTGTTCAGGACCAGCTGGCCGTTGTTGTCCAGCGGGATCTGGCTGCCAGGATCGTGATCCATCCGGATTTTCCCCTGCTGATCGCCTATCTTATAGGTCACATCGTAACCCAGCATTTTTGTCGGATTTGTCATACACCGTTTTGCAGCGCTGCTGCGTGGTGGTGTAGGTGTCGTTGTCCTGCATCGCGCCCTGGATCTGGTTACCGGCATAGCCGCCGCCCAGCGCGCCCACCACCGTCGCCACGCTGCGTCCGTGACCGCCGCCGAACTGGTGGCCAATCACCCCGCCCGCCACCGCGCCCAGCACGGAACCGGCGATGCGGTTTTCATCCTGTACCGGACGACGATGGGTCACGGTGACATTGCGGCATTCCTGGCGCGGGGTTTCACGGTTTCTTTAATCGGTGTACTGGAGACCACTTGCGCATACTGCGGGCCGCGAGCTAACACGTTGAGACCAGCGACAGCTGCAACGCCCAGCGCGGCAGCCACGCCTATCCCTATACCCGCCAACATAGATTTATTCACGGGAGATCCTCCTTTGTTGCTGTTGATACAATTTTCGCAACCGGACCCAGGGAAAGGCGCAAAATTCAGATAGCGGATGAAAAGTGCGAGAATTCGCTGCAAATCAAAGGGATTCAGAGGATTCCGAGCGGGATTGCCGCCGGTTCAGCAGAAGAGCCCGGAGGCGCCGCCAGGGCGCGCTCCGGGTCGCAACAGCGATTAATGCAGCTTGAGGCGCGGGCGAATGATGCGGTTGATGCGCCCAAACCAGCATCATCAGGCCGGTTTTGAAATAGCCGTGCAGGGCGATCTGGTGCATACGGTACAGGGAGATGTACACAAAGCGCGCAATGCGCCCTTCCACCATCATCGAGCCGCGCATCAGGTTGCCCATCAGGCTGCCGACGGTGGAGTAGTTGGATAGCGACACCAGTGAGCCATGGTCTTTATAGGTGTACGCCTTCAGCGGTTTGCCTTTCATCTGCGCGAGGATGTTATTCAGCGCGCAGGTGGCCATCTGGTGCGCCGCCTGGGCACGCGGTGGCACAAAGCCGCCCTCCGGACGGGCGCAGGAGGCGCAGTCGCCAATGGCGAAAATATCCGCGTCGCGGGTGGTCTGCAACGTCGGCTCAACCACCAGCTGATTGATACGGTTGGTTTCCAGGCCGCCGATCTCTTTCATGAAATCTGGCGCTTTGATCCCGGCCGCCCAGACCATCAGATCCGCTTCAATATATTCGCCATCTTTGGTGTGCAGGCCGCCCGCATCGGCGCTGGTGACCATGGTCTGCGTCAGCACCCGTACACCCAGCTTGGTCAGCTCATTATGCGCCGCCCCGGAAATGCGCGGCGGCAGCGCCGGCAGAATACGTTCGCCCGCTTCGACCAGCGTGACGTTCAGCGCTTCGTTGGTCAGCCCTTTGTAGCCGTAGCTGTGCAGCTGTTTCACGGCATTATGCAACTCAGCGGAGAGTTCCACGCCGGTGGCGCCGCCGCCGACGATGGCAATGTTTACTTTACCGTTAGCGCCGAGGTTCGCGGAGTATTTAAGGAACAGGTTGAGCATTTCCTGATGGAAACGACGCGCCTGGTGCGGGTTGTCGAGGAAAATGCAATTCTCTTTAACGCCAGGGGTGTTGAAGTCATTCGAGGTACTGCCCAGCGCCATCACCAGCGTGTCGTACGGCAGTTTACGCTCAGCCACCAGCAGCTCGCCTTTTTCATTGCGCAGCTCGCCGAGGGTGATGGTCTTCCCTTCGCGATTGATATCGACCACCGACCCCAGCTGGAACTGGAAGCCGTGGTTGCGGGCATGGGCCAGATAGCTCAGCGCATCGACACCTTCATCCAGAGAACCGGTGGCCACTTCGTGCAGCAGCGGCTTCCACAGATGGCTGTGGTTACGGTCCACCAGGGTGATTTTCGCTTTCTTATGGCGCCCTAACTTTTTCCCCAGCTGAGTTGCCAGTTCCAGTCCGCCTGCGCCGCCACCCACAATTACGATTTTTTTCAATGGCGTAGTCATGTGTACCCCTAAAATTATTAACCAATTGTTAAATAAAAGTTATTAAAATAGCCTTTATTTAACAACAAGTTACGTCAATGAAACCATTCAGCACTGTCGAGAATACCATGAACGGTGCATTGGTCATACCAAAATTGATGTGCATCAAGTTTTGTCGCGTATTTTTTCAGCGAAACCAATAAGTGTAGACATGAAAAAACCCGCGCGGCGAACCCGGCGCGGGTTTGGAGACAGGGGAAAGGCTTAACCGAGGGTTTTAAACGCTTTCAGCCGCTGCAGGTGCGGCGAAATGTTTTTAAACTTATGGGTCTGCTCTTCATCCCAGATAATTTCATAATAGTGGTGCAGAAGGTCGGCGGAACGCTGGCTGTCCAACGCTTCGTCCTGTCGGGAAAGCACCACCAGGCAGCGATCGCGGTTCTTTTCGCGGAAGTTGGTCACGCATTTGGTGGCGATGTCAGCATACTCTTCCGGTCGGTCGATTTTGCCTTCCATATTCTCATGCGGAAACAGGTTCGGATTGAACACCGCCTGACGGATATCGCACAGGAAACCAATCCGCTCCGCCCAGTAACCGCCGAGTCCAACGCCGCAGATCAGCGGCCGGTCATCGGCGGTAAGCTGCAGCATTTTATCAACCTCTTTCAGCAGATGCTGCATGTCGTGCTTGGGATGGCGCGTGCTGTAGCTTATCAACCGCACGTCAGGGTCAATAAACTGCAACTGCATCACCTTCTCGTGGTTACCGGGGCTGTTCGAGTCAAAACCGTGTAAATAGATAATCATCGCATCCTCACCAGACAACAACGCCCCGCAGAGCGTTACGCGGACTTCGCCTCTTGCCAGCGCGCATGAAGCTGCTCCAGCTGGGCACTCACCGTTTTCCAACGGGCTGAATCCCTTAACTCCTGACGGGAAAAGGAACCTTTATGATACAATTTCGTAACACGCTCTGCTTTGATCGGCGACAGGTTATCCAGCACACTGACCGCGCCCTTACGATTATTGCAGACGAGTATCATATCGCAACCGGCGTCGAGCGATGCCTGGCCGCGTTCGGCATAGCTGCCCATGATCGCCGCCCCTTCCATCGACAGATCGTCGGAGAAAATCACCCCATCGAAGCCCAGCTCGCCGCGCAGCACTGTTTTCAGCCAATAGGCCGAACCGCTCGCCGGACGCGGGTCGAGCTCCGGGTAAATCACATGCGCCGGCATAATGGCATCCAGACGCTGCTCGGCGATAAGGCTTTTGAATACCGCCATATCGTGGTCGCGGATAACCGATGCCGGACGCGGATCGAAGGGGGTTTCTTTGTGCGAATCGGCAGTCACCGCCCCGTGTCCCGGGAAGTGTTTGCCGGTGGTTTTCATGCCCGCGGCGTGCATGCCGTCAATGACGTGACGCGCCATCGTCAGCGCTTTCTGCGGATCTTCATGATAAGAACGTTCGCCGATTGCGGCGCTGATGTGACCGACGTCCAGCACCGGCGCAAAGCTGATATCGATGTCCATGGCGATCATTTCGCTGGCCATCAGCCAGCCGGCCTCGGCGGCCAGTTTGCCCCCCTCTTCCATCCCCAGCAGCGCAGCGAAAGACTGGGCCGCCGGTAAACGGGTAAAGCCTTCGCGGAAACGCTGAACGCGTCCCCCTTCCTGATCGACCGCCACCACCAGATGGTTACGGGAGGCTTCGCGGATCTGGCGCACCAGCTCCCGCAGCTGCGCCGGATCGTGATAATTTCGGGTGAAGAGGATCAACCCTCCCACCAATGGATGCGCCAGAATCTCTCGCTCTTCCGCATCCAGTTCATACCCTTCAACATCCAACATCACTGGGCCCACACTGACCTCTCTTATCCTTTGCGTTCGTTGTCTAACTGACACCATGTTTCATCTGCCAGCATGATAAATTGCCGATCCCCGCTCTGCCGCCAGCGCATTTCATACCAGCCCGCCATGAGCAGCAGTACCCACGGACGCCAGCGCGCCACCTGCCGCCATAGCTGCTGCGCGTCGATAGCCGCCCGTCGGGCATATGCCGCCACCAGCTGGCGGCGCTCGTCCGGGGCGATCCACACGGCGGCCAGCTCCAGCGCGATATCGCCATCGCCGGCATATTCCCAGTCAATCAGCTTCAGACCGGCGTCGCTGTGGATAATATTGCCGGCATGGACATCCATATGCAGCGGCGCCAGCCGCAGAGGACGAGGCTCTCCCCGGCGGCACAGCCGCTGATGCCAACGTAGCCAGCGCGGCGTGCGCCGGGCCGGATCGCTCCTCTGCCAGTACTGCGCCAGCAGCGGCCCGAGACTAACACGCCAGCCGAACCGCGGTTGCTGATGCAAATCATACAATAAGCCAGACAGTTGCGGGCAGTCAGGTAACTCGCTTTTCACCTCACCCGCGCAATACTCCACCACCATCCAGCAGGGCGAGTAAAACAGAGGATTGGGCGCCAGCCTGGCAGGCAGCCGGCGCAGCGCACGATACTGACGGCGAAAATAACAGGCAGCGGCAGACGGGTCGTGCGGCTGACGCAGCACTCGTCGCTGGTCGCCATCGCTGATAATCACACTGCCGCCGCTGAGGCCGGTCTGGCTCAGCGAGGCGACAGGATGATAGTGGGGAAAGAAGCGCGACAAGAGCTCGTCGCGCGTTAGCTTATTGTTGCTGAACCGCACCTTTACCTGACCAGATAATCTCGCCGGTTTGCACCAGCATCAACTGCATCTTTAGCTCGGGCGCGTTGACGTTGCCAGTGGCATTGGA
>OKVR01000266.1_pt1 | contig 16741 bp, 35 predicted proteins | sample 1606891 | NCBI WGS metagenome assembly OKVR01 (sample SAMN03281011, study PRJEB24777) | human gut metagenome | isolation source: fecal sample PR176 from 1 month old male Indian infant, caesarean delivered... | place: Singapore | collected 2006-01-13 | reverse complement strand
TTTGTTCTCATCTATGTTTGCAAAGAGTTTTTTTAATCTGCTTGTCTCCCGCTTAATCCGTTTTACTTTCTCCAAATAGTTGCCAATGCTGTCAACTTCCTCTTCTCTTTTCCTTGCTTCCGCTTCAAATTCCTTGTCTGTGTACACGTTTATACCACACCCCCTTTACGTGCGACCTGTGTATTAAATAAATCTGGGGACACGGTGAATTTAGAAACCACCCACACCTTTATTTAAGGGGGGAGGCAGCGGTATCGGCTGCCCTGATGCATCGAAGGCAACCAACAGCGCCGCCTTCTTATTCAGGCCATGGCCTTCCTCTTCATCGTGGCACGCCTTGCACTCCCACCTTAAGTTATCCCAGTTCAATGTGATGTCCGGATCATTGATGTTATCAGGAGTTATTCCAGCCTTATGATGCACGATGTATCCCAGTCGCTCGTGACACTTCTCACACATACCACCATCAATCATGATCCGATTGTTTATGTATGACCTCCGGCAGTCCTTCCACTTTTTTGAGTGATAGAATGCCTGTGCGTATTCCTTTGCCATAATATCCTCCATTTACACATATAAAAACAGCGCCGGACTTTATCCTAACGCTGTTATCATTTTTAGTGAAGTATGTTACTTTCTAAATCATATCCTTTTTTAGATGGTTCTGCTATATTTATTCCATCTTCATCATAATAATATATTGCCGCCCATTCTGTATCTTTAATTAATTGATACTTCTGACACAGAAAGGTAATGTTCTTATTAACGTTCTTGCAATATACCATTTTATCGTGTTCACTACCAGCATACCATGAATCGTTTTTTAAGGTAATGTGGAATATTCCATCTCCCTTATCCACTACATCGGTTATATTTTCCAACTGTGATGTATAAGCGTTAATATCTCGGTACAACCCTTCATAATCAACCTTTGGTTTCATCATTTTACTAATTATTCCAATGCATATCATAATAACTATAAAACTTCCGACAATAGCAAATAAATAGAACATTTTCCTTTTATTAGTTTGCTTCTCTGCGCTCCCCATCATATCTTCCTCCTAAACACTTTTCTAATTCCATTATACTTTCTTTTAATTCTATACGCAATCCTATTTATTCAGAATTATGGTATGGCTTTTATGTATTTCACACTTGACATATCTGCTATTTTGTAAACTGTACCCTGTATCTGTTTCTACTAATTAATGCCGCCGATTTTTATACCATCGACTTTACACCATTTAATTATGACAAATGATAGACAAAATAAAAGAAACTATCGAAAATACGATAGCTTATTGTATACCTTATCCTTCTGGTCCTGGTTGACTCCAATATATCTAAGGGTAATGTGAATATCTGCATGATTAAAAATATCCATTAGCATAGCTGCATCTTTCGTAGACTGATATACATGATATCCGAATGTCTTTCGCAGCGTATGTGTTCCGATCTTCTCTATTCCAAATTTTTTACCCGCGTCTGATAATATGTTGTATGCCTGCTGTCGTGTGATTGGTTTATTCTCATGCGGATTTTTAAATAGATACTCGTAATCGTCTTTTCCAATTATGTACTGATCCAGTGCTTTCTTAAGATCACGGTTAATAGGGAAGCGTTTTTCTTTCCCAGTCTTCTTTTCTCGTAACACGATATCATTTTTATTTTTTACGTCACGAACACGGAACTTTAAAATATCCGATATCCGCAGGCCGGAATAAATACCAAAAAGGAACATGACATAATTACGCCCACTCTCCTTTTTTAAATACTCTGCAATATCTATAACTGTCTCCTTGTCACGTATAGGTTCCACCGTATTCATCCGCTCACCCGTCTTCTCCTTTATGGCGTGAGAAAAGGGCCTCTGCATTTAGAAGCCCTCACCTTGATTTGTAATCCATGGTAACATATTATCACACTTGACAAGGCAAAATACGCCATCTTTTATATTTCACCTAATTTTTTTCCGACTGCATAAATAAAATCTCTTACAATCCGCTGCATCTGCCTTTCACGGTAAGATGTGCACCGCTCCATATCAAAATATTTCATGTTATGGTAACGATAGGACCAAAACCTCACCCGGATTACTTTTTGATGTTCCGGTCGCATATTATTATAGACACTTTCCACTGCATCAATTTCCCGCTTTACTCTTTGCAACCATGGATCGTCGGCAATTTTAATTGCAAGGCGCTCCGTCGGATTGCCTATACTGTTCCCTTTTGGCTGCCCGTCGCTCCCGCCCTTCTGATTCATGATTTCATCAATCCGCTCTTCATACTCTGCTTTATTTTGCGGATATCTGCGTACTTTCGGTTCGATAATTCTCCATGCTTCTGTTGGTATTCTGTTTCCCATTACCATTCCCTCCCTGTTTCACGATCTTTTAAATGAATCCTTCCAACAATTTCAAAGCCCGCAAGGCTTGCCACCGTACGCAATACATTGATTACGTCCTTTACCGGTTTCGGCGGCCGATCTGCTTCTTTTATTGCCCGGTACGCCGTCGGGTCCGGATATCCCTCACCATTTTTATGTATCATGCGTTCACCCTTCCTTTATGTAAAATTTGTGACCTCACTCTATCCCATTCGTCGCATAATTCCTTTGATATACTTTTAGTCGTACACTCATCATATACAGGCACTATATAATATTTTCTTTTTAATTTATATCCACCTGAAGCGGCAGCATAAATACTTCTGATCGAAATATCTATAAATGCGGCGGCTTCATCTGCATTCATTGTGTTTATAAAATTATCCCCTTCATAAATATCATACATTTTTGCTTTCATGGCCTTTTCCTCCTCAACTGATATATTTTCTATGTGCTTCTTTGGCTTTGCTTCTGCTATAGTTCCCATAATTATCTTTCGTTGTATTCAGATTGTTGTGACCTACGAGATCCGCAACTAAAGTAAGCGGTACGTCCTTTTCCAGAAGTTCAGTGACGAATTGCCGACGCCACTTATGCGGATTAATTGCAATCCCATTAAGTCGCTTATCCATCTCGCTGAGACTCTTCAGCATTACCCTCACTGCATCATCGGTCATTCTCCTATGTGGTGCACGGCTCCCTACAAATAATGCAGGATTATCGTCAGTGCGGCTTTCAAGGTACTCTTTCAAATGTACCGCAGCTTCACCGTTAAAATATACTGGTCGTTCCTTGCGTCCTTTCCCGTATACTATACATTGACGTCCATGCATATCTATATCGTCACGATTAAGCGCCACCATTTCAGATATACGCACCCCTGTCCTGTGAAGGAAATCCACAATTGCAATATCGCGGAGACTATGCTCTTTTGCAACGTCTTTCACAATCGTTATCTGTTCATCGGTGAAGACTTCTTTAACCCGGTGCTCAACCTTATTATCTTTAATCTTAAGCATCGGATTTTTTGTGATATACTCTTCTTCGGTAAGCCATTTAAACAACCCTCGGAGCATACGAGTCTTATTATTAATTGTCTGATCCGTATTATGCCTTACCAACTTGCAATGTGCCAGATATCCGCGTATATCTCCTGTCGTAATCTCATTTAGCGACTTATTCACGGTTCCAAAAAACTGCTTATATTCCTGCTTATAGGTTTCTACGGTCTTTTCCGTACAACCGCGAACAAGCATGGAAGCCAGGAACAGCCTCACCCACTCAGACGTATTATCTACCTGAGTAGACAATCCGGTCTCTTCCCGGTATATCTGCATGTTATGAAGGGCCATATATAGTACCGCTTTCGCATCATTAAGCCGCGTCTGCTCCGCAATCACATTTGTAAGTCCATACATGATATTTGTTACAACTTCATCTAAATTAACCTGCTCTGCCATGTTATTATCCTCCTTCTCAGACTGGAAAATTATTCCTCTTGCTTTTCTCTGCCTGAGTCGGTTATAATATACTCAAGCAGTTATAGAGCGGTGGTAAGCATCTTCCCGGGTGTCCACCGCGTTTTTCTTTTTTCGCACATACGTTCTTTACTTCCGTTTTTTATTGCCGGGAATGAATCCCGGCTTATTTTTATTCTATGATTCTTTTCACATCTTCTTTCGCGGCATAGTACGCGTGGTTGTATACTGCTGGGAATCCCTCCGGCGGCTCCATCTGCTCCACTTTGTCCCGTATCTCTGCCAGGCGCATCCGCAGATACTCATTTTCAGCCCTCGATGCCTCTACTTCCCCGCCTTCTTCTCTATCATCAAATATTCTTCCTGTTTTCACATCTAAACGAATATGATTTGCAGTTTCTTTATCTTCGTCTGTTAATTTTTCAAGATTAAAATAAAACGTCGTAGGCGCATCTCCAAATCCACCAAAACCCAAATGTTCGAAAAGCGTGCTTATTGCTCTACCTTTTTCTCTCACTTCATTCACCTTCTTTCTAAAATCTCGATTTAGTTGTGTAACGTTACGTATCGTTACACATAAAAAACATTTCCAGCGCCTTGCGGATCACCCAGGAGATGGAGCGGTCCTCACGCTGGCAATAGGCCATAAGCCGCCTAAACTGTCCCGGCTCTATGCTTATATCCTGCCGTATGTATTTTTCTCCTTCTGCTTTTCTCGGTCTTGCCATGCCGGCCGCTCCTTTCCCTGTGTATTACTCCGTAATATTTTCTTTATCTCGATTTAGGCGCAAAACTCATGGATTGCCCAAAATGGAAAAGTAACAATCCATAATATAATCATCACGATTCTTAATAAAAATCCGATTGTCACCTGAATAGACATTTTAGCAAATCACTTACCTTCAACATCCTTCTGCGGTGTACTCTCCATAAATGGATTTCATGCTTTAATGCGTGTAATGGGTGTATAAATATCTGGTTCAAATCATTCCCTTTTACCGATATTTCCTTCCCGCAAACAGAACAATATGAACTCACTTTACTTGTTCTTATCACTGATTTTCACCTTCTTTCCCAGAAACAGCACTCTTTGCTTCCGCTTTTGTTAAAAAGAATTCATCGTCTGAATAACCACTCGCACACGATTCTGAATCAGGATCATAAATCATATAGCAAACCGATCCATCGTCCAAAACTTCCACCGACTGTATTTTCGTTTTGTAGTATCCGTCTCCCCAAATCGCAAAGACCTCTTTTCCTGGTAATGCCTTTATGTATATATACATTTCATGCCTCTCTTTCTTTTATACAAATGTCGCTTCCGGCTCTTTTTCCGGCTCAATATAGCTGCTGTCCCATTCCTCATCAATCACTATCGTGGTTCCTGCCCGTTCTAGCCTGAGAAGAAGGACCTCGAAATCAGACAGTCTTCGCAATGATGAAATTTTGATGTCACTTGAAATACTTATAGAATATGGGTGCTCTTTTCCATAATCGCTTATGTATTTTGAAACCTGAATCTGTATATTAAGATCTTTATCGTGATCGTTTTCAAATGTAATTTTCGCTCTCTGTAAACAACTCCATTCCGGTTTTTCTTCTTCCTCGAACCTCATTTCGCAATCTACTGGCGCATAATACACCCCATCGTCATGACATACCTCTAGCCCGTCAACTTCAATGTCCTTATTGCACTGCTTTATCCACGCTTTAAACAAGTCAGTGACTTTGATTTCTTTCTGTTCCGGTTCTAGCATAAGCCCTTTGAAATTCTCCAAAATACGCTTTTCGGCCATGCAGCCATCAGAATTCACAATTTCTGTAAGTACTGTATCCAGTTTAGGGAGGAATTCTGTAAAATCGTACTTTTCGATGTATGGAACCATAACCTCCGTAATTTTATTTTTAAGCGCCCTTTCGGCGTCTCCCCAGCGGAAAGCCTCCCCTACTGCGTTTTTAAAAGCATCTTTGAATTTTTCCTTTACTATTTCCTGTACTTCTTCTTCGGTTAAAACTTCCTGTGCAATCTTTAATAATTCATCTTTCATATCTTCTCTCCTTTAAATTTCCGGTTATGCCACGCGGTTATTTCGTCAAGATAAAACGTTTCCCCACACTTCGGGCAATAGGGAATCATTCCTGCTCTGGTTTCCCGCTCCAGATTTTTTATGACTACCAGATGCGGCTTATATGCTGCTATCTCACGCCTCTGCTCAAGCAATGCCTCTACCTGGTCGCCTAACCGCTCATAATGTTTTGCCATACTGTACAAAGCTTCAAAGGGTTCTACAATAGCACCGCAGTCCTCGCACTGTACAATTTTATTTACATAATCAATCTCATAGTGTGGATTACTGCACTCACATAGTTTTCTTTTCCCGTATTCCACCTTAAGCACATCAATGCGCTTAATTTTCTCCGGTAGATTCTCCATCTTCTTTTTCCTCTAAATGATCGTTTAGTGCACTATCGTGCACCTATCGTTAAGGATACATTAAGAGCTTTCAGAACCTTATCAGCATTATCTAAACTGATCTCTTTCGCTCCCTGTTCCCAGTAGATGAGGGAGCGCTTCGATACTCCGGCGGCCTTCGCCAGCTTCTCATGTGATATCCCCTTCCCGATCCGCTGCTCTCTCAGATACTCACCTATACTCATCTTAACGCCTCCTCACTGTTATATTTGTTCTACATCAAAATGATCGTTTACTAAACTAATACTTCCAGATATCTTAGAGCATCCTCCATATCTCCTATAGCGCTCTGTACTTCCCAAATTGCATCTTTTATCTGCTTCTCACTGTTAGCATCAAGCGAAAATAATTCCTTGACCTTCTCTGCGAATTCTTCACCCATATGTTCCTGAATCAGTTTTAAGCAATCATCTATAGTTTCCGCTTCTTCCCACTGACCATTTATCATAATCATGGCATCACCTCCGGAAAGTCCCTAAAACTCATCTGATTATTTGAATAATTAAGCATCTCAGTTTTTGCTCTTCTGTAAAATTCTTTTGAGATTTCAAAACCATAACTATTCCGGTTCAGCTCCATGCAAGCCCTTAAAGTTGTTCCACTCCCAGCGCAAGGGTCGATCACAACATCTCCCTCGTCCGTAAATACCTCAATCAACCGCTTCAGGAGCGAAACTGGTTTCTGTGCCGGATGAATTTTAGGATATTCTTTTGTGCTATCTCTTTTCCATTCGAACCAATTAAAAACCATTTTCCCGTTATTCCGGAATTTTGGCAACTTATCCCGGTACAGCACAAGAGCGTATTCCGTGGCACCACATATACGCATGTTAGCCTTAAGGACCTGCGGACTATAGTTTTTGCAGAACACCAAAGGTATGTTATGCTTAAAACCATACTTTTCAGCGTATTTGATTACCATTTGCAACTGCTCAAAGGCGCAGAAGACAATCATACATGGCGCATCCGAAGACTTACCACGGCCATTGCTTTTTTTCGGTTCTTTCTTTAGCAGTCGGTTACAAAAGTGAAAATATTCTGCTATGTTGAAATTAAAATCTGTATTAAAAGCCGCCTTACCCGCAAGCTTACTTTCTCCGTTTTTATTATCCCCTCCCTTATACCACATCGGATTACTTCCGTAGAAGTTATTCCCGATGTTGTAGGGTATATCAGCTATTACGAGCTGCGCTTTTGGTATTCCATATCGTTTAAAATTTTGAAAATTATCATTATATAATTCTGTTTTCATCTTTAAAAGGAGCCGGGAATTCCCGTCAACGGTGGCCACCGCTCCGGCCTCCTTTCGTTATCGTTCAAATATCAGTTTTGTGGATTAAAGATACGCTGCATCTGGAGCAATCACGCCATCTTTTCCAATCACAAACGACTGATGATATTCCAGCTCCCGGATAACCGCCGTGATAGTTTCAAAAGCCGCAACCAATTCCTGATAACGGAATATAAATCCGATTACCTCTGTGTATAAAAACATCTGCTGTTTTTTCGTCAGCCGCTCCAACGCCTTTATCCGCTTGTTCTTTTCTTCCCAGATGTCGCTTCCATAGATGTTTTCACCTTCCAGCAACTCTGTCATATCTGTATCCGACAACATGCAGGCCGCTGTATTCCACCAGGCAACCTCCGTATAAGTACATTCATCATCTTCACAAAATTGCTGCTGTTCTTTCCAGGGCATTTGATAGCTTACCTTCTGTCTGATGTCCCGCATTTCACACATCATATCGGCTGCAAGTTCACCCATTTCATTAATCTGGTCACTGTAATGATCCCAATACTGGCTATTTCTTTCGTTTCCGTCATAATAATAATCTATAATTTTCTGTAATCCATCATCTATAGACCACAGGTCCAGCTTTTTAAACAGTCCCATTGCTCTATCCCTCCTCGTTAAATGTTAATATGCCTGTCTCTCAAGCCATTTCAAAGCATCTGCTACCTTATCCGCTCTATACGCTACAATGTCAAAGTCATCCCGATACAAGGCTGCTTCTACACGTGTCAGAAAGCACGCCAGTTCTTCGTCAGTCATCTTTCTAATGCGATCCGCGTTTTTCATGTGCTTCTCCTTCCGAAAATGTTAATTGTCTGTATCTGAAACAAAATATTCGCATGGCTTATCACTCCCATAACAGCCATTCTCGCATACCATATAGTTCCAACAGCTTTTACATTCTTCGCAAATCATCTCGCACCTTCTTTCTGAAAATCTTACTCTTCCCAATCCAATGCCTGCCCGCAGTCGTGGCAAAAATTATGTTTCTGCTTAATGCTTCTTATAGTTCCACACACCGGGCAACTATAATAGGCTTCATTCACTATGACTTTAATGGGGGTCTGTTTTTTAAGCATCTCCTCAACCACCTCCACTATATTGTGTTCACACCCTGCTATTTCTTTTTCCCAATAATGGTAAGTGTTGTCTGGCTCTTTTTCTCTTAGTTTCCTTAGCCGTTTTAGTTTCTCAAAATGACGGTTAAGTTCTTTATTTGATTTCAATTCCACAATACATCCTCCTAAAAAGTTTAATTTTTATGATATCTGTTTTGGTTCCCAGCAAAGCAAGGTTCTGCACAATCACAGGCGCCACCACACTGCACATTATCAGGTTCCGGCGCTTCCTCGCAATCCTCGACGGCCTTATAGTTCTGACAACCATAGCAAATACTGTCTCGATCTAATTGATATCTCGGTTCGATAGGCTCCCGGCTGTCTTCCTCGTAATAACGCCACTGCTCACATTCTTTGCACTGCTCCGCCGGCTCCTCACCAATCGTCGCGGAAAACCCGCGGCACTTGCTTCCTTCCCACCCCGGATGACCATACTGCCTTATGTACAGGCATGGCCCCGTCTGGTAACACAGGCCGCAAGTATTGGACAATGATTTTAGCAGCTTCTCTCTGGCCTTCTTCTCAGCCTCGGCCTGGGAGACTGTGACTGAATAGATATCATAGCTTGCCGCGTCCAACTTACGGATCACGCTTGACATTCTGGCAGTGCCTACGGCCTTTCCATTATTCATAACCCGGTGCAACTCCTGGCGGCTATATCCGGTAAACTGCTCCAGCTCCGATACAGTCATACCAAACAGCCCAGCCACACTCTTTAAATCTGCCATGACAAAACCTCCTTATTTGTCAAGTCTTAGTTCGGTAAATATTAATTCACACCAAACACTTTGATTTTCCCTTTTGTAAAAAATCCTCTTTTGGTATGATATCGTTTCACATGCGTTTCATACTTTCTTTTTCCTTCTCCATTTTCAAGTTCTGAAACAATGCGCTGTTCCAAGTCCATCAGGTCGGCTCCGTCACCATCAATAATAATTTCTGCAATTTTTATTCTCATAATTTCATTCTCCTTTTAGTCTTCTGGATAATGCCGTTCTTCCAACTCATCTTCATTTACACACTTTTCATAAAACGGACATTGTTCTCCATGTTTACAAAATGATGTATCAACACCTTCTCTGCACCACTCTTCTTTAGGATAGTTTGTATACCTATAATTTTTACAATCTACCATGTTTTTTCCTTTCGAGAATGCTAAGTTGCTGAAGCAAGACCTAACTCTCCGGCTTCTTCTCCCCCCTGTTTACCAGTCTCTTTTAACAAAACTTCTTTTTCTCCCGTTACCATCTCTCTGATATACTGATGAGGTACATCACAATTTACAGCGTTCATTATCAAGTCGCTCTTAACGCCTGCTCTAATCAAGTCGCATAACTGTGTCATTCTAATTTCCGTTCTGTCTTCTTTTGCAAATGCATCAATTAATCCCATAATTATCTCCTTATAATTCATCGTCGTTTACCAGTATCTTACAGTCTTCCCACTCAGCACCGCAGCGTCCGCATACCATGAATCCCGGATCATCTGGATATGGAACCCCTCTGGGATAATCACAATACTTACATTCCCAGTGTGTGCCTGCTGGCTTTTTCGCAAAGCCTAACTTAACAGCACAACTCCGGCAGATAGATAACTCATTCCCATTCTTTTTATTTTTGATTTTCATCGTCTGGGAAGTGTTACAGCCGCATATCTCACATTTCATATTCTGGCTCCTTTCATGCATATGGCATATCCGGGTCAGGTTCATAAGCATCTGACGCCAACCACTTTTTCCAATGCTCCATACAGTTATGATTGCATTCGTAATCACCGACGATATTAAGACATATGCTACATTCTTCTGACAAAAATTTTGCCAGTTCCTCATCAGACATTTTCCGTATCTTGTCTGACTTTGTATTTTTAATATCTGTTCTCACTTCCAGTTCCTCCTTATGCTTATCGTAGTATCTCTCTGCTTCCCGGATTGCAGGCAGGCAGCTTACCCAGCTACAAGAATGGTAAGCCCTCGCCTGACAGAACCGGCAAACATTATGTTCCACCCACTCGCGTTTATCCATCTGGATCACCTTTAAGGTTCTGGATCATCTCCTGATTATTCTTTTTGGCTATGTATCCCCTTATTGATTCTTCCGGAAAATGAATCTGATATGTGGATTCCATAATACGGTTCGTGATTCGATCATCATATTGCAGCTTGTCAAGTTCGATATTGCTCGTGAATATCGTAACCTTTTTATTCACGTACCGATCATTAATTATTTGATAGAACCTATCATTAATCCAAGGTGCAACCTGTTCCGTTCCGAAATCATCAATAATTAGGATTTCCGTCATTCCCAGCGCATCGAGAAGCTGGCTCTCATTCTGCCGGCCTTCCTCGCGTGCTCCGGCTCCCGATCTCTCCCATGTCCGTTTTATTTCACGAATTATAGTGGTCGATACCGCGAATTTGACTTGATGAGATTTTAGTAACTCATTCGCAATCCCTGCCGCCATTCTGGTTTTTCCTGATCCCTTAACGTTTGAAAAGAAGTACAGGCCCATACCACGACTCTGCATATCTGGAAAGTTATCGAGATAATACTTAACTGTTTTTGCCGCTATGGCCGCTAAATTCCTGCCATCAATAGTTTGGTACGCGTGCAGATTGAAAGTATTTAACTTTAAGTCTTTATAGGCGGCTGGAATGTCCGCAAATCTAAGTCGCTTTGAAAGAATAGCCTTATCCTGGCACTCGCAGGGTTTTGCCATCTCGTAACCGTTTTCCTGATAGAATATCCACAATTTCCCTTTACAAAGTGGACAAATTCCATCAGAATCCGGTAAAATCGTCGGTACGTATCCCGGCTTTGAGCGCTTCTCCGCTAAGTCCGCTTTCATTCTGTTTAGCGTTGCTTCCAGTGTTGCCACCATTTTCACCTCCCTCATAGGCAATATCTAAATAGTCCTTATAATCTGTGTTAAAAAATGAAGAACCGTACTTCCAGTACTTAATATCAGTTTCACCTTTCTCAGCGGAGTATCTGTCTATCGCCCTTTTCAATTCATCAAATCCAATCTTAAAAAGCTTCTTTCTTTGGGCGGCCTTCACAGAACTTTTTCCGGTCCTTCGAGGATATAAAGCCCATATACGATCAAAAAACTCATCCACTTCGGCATTATTATCTTTTACTTTACTTTTCTTTTCTTTACTTTTCTTTATAGGGGGGATATTACTATTTCCTCCCTCGGAATTCATATTTCCCGGTGGGATATTGCTATTTCCTGACGGTAAATCATTATTTAATGGTTCCTTTAATAAACCTTTGCACTCTCTATCTTGCAAAAGCCAATATTCAGCGATAACATTTTTTACGTCTCTGTCTTTTATCGCTATCCAATATTTTCTTTGGATACCTCTACTGGTTAAGATTCCCCACCTATCAAACAGCCCCTCATCAAAGAGACCAATTTGTAAGCAGTAACCCACTGTCTCGCGGACAGTACCGGAACCAATGCCGCCGCCCATCTTCCTTGCAGTCGTTGCACAATCGTCATAGCCCCATCGGTAAAAATATCCATCTGATCCATAAGCCCGCTGGCATAGATAAAAATATATTCCGAATCCATTCCAGCCCTGGGCGTCTAATAATTTATCAATCTTTGTGTCGTTATCGAAAATATCAACATCCCACCCGGCAAAATCTAAGTTCTTTTTAGGTGGACGTCCTGCCATTTTCCTCTTGCAAACCTCCGTTTTATCCCTTATAATAAGGATATTGATTTATTATTTAATTACATGATCCCTGGCGGCTCCACCCGCCGGGGTTTCGTATCTTTTCTGTATCTCTTCAATCCCAAGCATTCTTACACTATAGGCAAGGACCGTAAGCGCTGACCAATTATGTCTGCCATCTCCCATGTGTTCCGCGTGCTTCTCAAGTAATTCGACTTCATCATTTTTGAGTAGAAAAGTCTCCTTTTCCCCGGTCTCAACGTCAATGATCTGATATTCCCGAAATCCCTTCATAGTTGCCCCTCCTATCTCATTTTGCACAACATAATGGCTACCAGTGCCACTATTACTACGGCCTCAACCTGTGCGGCAGTCCGATAATATTTCCGACTTTCATACGCCTCATGAAACATACGGTTCCAATATCTGGCATTTAGGCCGGCAAAATAATTCCGCATCGTTATCACCCCTTCCCTCCAAAAACAATATCCTTCATGGTTACTTCTTTCTCCGGCGTCTTCCTTCTCTGCGGCCGGATCATAGATTCAGGTTCCGCGCCTGTTCTCTCGGCTTCTGAATCCTCTTTGTAAAACTGGCTCGTCGGTATCCTCCAGTCCCCTAACTTCCGCGTGGCCTGTATCCTGCCACTCTTAATATAGTTGAGTACGGTTGACTTCGAGCAATGCATTTTAATCGCTATGGCTTTCGGGGGAAGAAACTCATCCAGCCCTACGGCTTCCAGGTACGCAACGCGGTCTTTCAACGCTGCATTTTCTTCCTCCAGTCGGTTAAGACGGTCTTCGATTCCCACGGTTATCACCTCCTTACATCTTGTATAATTTTCCTTCTCCCTCTATAATGTAAATATCAGCACTGCCATGCTGAAATACTAAAGAAAGGAGATTTCTATGGAAGTCAATTTATCTAATACAGATGCTCTTTTCATTTACGGACATTTTCGTAAAGAGGCCCACAAACTTGAAGCACTAAAAGCTATGCCAGATTGTCCAATCTCAAAAGAAAATCTGGATCAGGATATTCAGCTCTACAATTCTATTGCCGACAAATTCCGTGATGCATATCCTGAGCTATCTGGTCTCGACAATTACAGAATCTAATTTAAGAAGCCTTGGATGCTTCAGCCTCCAGGGCTTCTTTCATTTTTCTAATAAGCATATCTGTAGATTCATATTTTTCAATTTTAACAACGTAAGTCATGCCTTGATGCTTAACCGCTTTCACGTAATCGTGTTTCTTACAGTTCAAAAGCCAAATAAATATTTTCCACATCTCTCTCACCTCCTATTAAATTTTCAATGTGCATATGTTAGCTTGTTTCCTGTTTTGATTGTTGCATACAATCTTGCTGTGGAACCGTATTCTGAAGTAATCCACACATTAATCCAAATACTCTGTTCTGTCCAATTTCATCAAGCATAGGAGCCATGATAAGAATGTTCTTCAAAGTATCATCTGTAAGGTTGATTTTTGCTTTATTCAATGTATTCGCCTCCTTTCCTGTACCCGTTGAGAACATTATAAGTCTCGTCGAGTCGTTTGTCAAGCACTATTTTGTTGACATTGAGAACATTGTGTGATATCATAAATACATAAAGGTGGTGACAACAATGAATGAACGTATAAAAGAATTGCGTAACAAATTAAATCTAACGCAAGAAGAGTTCGGAAAGAAAATTGGGTCCGCAAGGAATACCATAGCAAACTATGAAACAGGTAATAGAAATCCGTCAAATGCAATAATTACATCAATATGTAGAGAGTTTAATGTGAATGAGGTATGGCTCCGAACCGGAGAAGGTGGAGAAGGAAATATGTTCACGAAGATTTCAGAAGACGATCGCTATTCTCTTAATTTAGGAAAATTAGGAATAACCGAAAATGAATTTGTTAAGAATGGCGTGAATTTTTTGGCTGAAGCAGATCCAGAAAAATTAAAAGTAATAGAAGAATTTATGAAAGCATGGCTGGGAATAAAATAGGGAGAGAACTATTTGTTCTCTCCCGCAATCACTACAGTAAAAAGATAAATGCGACGCAATAATGCCTCGTCATCGATTTTATCAACCAATTCAGCAATTTGTTTTTTTAATTCTTCAACAGTCATAAATATGTACCTCCCTTTCCGAGAAACCTACGGTATGTTTGTACTATACATATATTATATCATATAGCAGCTGTATTTGTGAGTTTTTTACAAAATAACCCTTGGAAAATTCTGGCAATTTCCAGTATTATCCATTAATTATGTGAATTATGCACAAAACTTCGAAAGTACCATGTATCAACACCGGGAAAGGAAGTATGATCCATTGTGGGATAGCACGATCGAACGTTTGTTCTTTTTCGTTCTATAAAAATTATATAACTATTAGGGCTAAAAATCAACCCTAAAAAGAACATTTGTTCTGTTCATTTTTCTTACAAATTAATAAACCCTCTGTGTTGGTCGCACAGAGGGCATAAGCAGACATACCGGCATGGGGGCCGATACAATATTATAGAGCACTTATATTGTATCATTTCGTGCACCTGCTGTAAACCGGTATGGTGTATTTTTTGCGCTTAAAATAAGGCTTTAAGGCCAGAAAGAAGGATGATGCAATGAGTATTCAGGAAAGTAATTATACATCAAAAAAGACTGGGAAAACAAAAACAAGGTATTTCGCCAATGTCTGGTACGCAGAGGAGAAGCGGGCTATCACCGGCCCTATGCGTGATTCCAAATCAGAAGCCAAAAAGGACGAGGCAAGAATCATACTGGAGATCGAGGCCGGCCGCGCGCCTGCTCCGAAGGTGAAAAAATCAGAAAAGGTGGACGAGGTATACAAATTATGGCACGTGTCCACAAAACCGCCGGTATACGCCAATAGCACATGGGAAGTGTACGCCCAGTTTTACGGGGATTATATCAAGGAAATTTTCGGAGATGAAACCATTGATAGCATTAAAAGTATGCATATACAGCGCTATGTCAATGTCATGAAAGAAAAATACAGTCCAGAAGTGGTCAATAAGTGCATTAGTATACTTACTAACATATTCGGATTCGCTGTGGAGCCGCTGAAATGTATTACCACGAACCCGGTAAAAGGAATTAAGCGTTGCAAAGTACCGAGAAAAAAGAAAATTACCTGGAACGATGATATGGTCACTTATTTTCTCGATCTGCCAGACGTCAGGGCATCACATTATTATCCCATGTTCGTGATCTCCGCTCTCCTGGGCGCGCGGCCTGGGGAAGTCTGTGGCCTGCGAGAAAACGGCTTAAGCAGCAAGCCCACGTATATGATAGATTTCGAAAAAGGATATGATAATTGGGCGGTGGATACCGATCTTAAAAACGACGGATCACACCGGACGCCACCGATCCCCAAATATTTATACGATATCATTCACCGGCGCTTGATCTGGAAACGGAAAAATCATATGGTAGATCACTCGTGGGGAGACAATGATTACCTTTTTGTAAGCCAAAATGGAAATCCGATCAAACCACATCAGTACGGAGAGGCTTTTAAACGGCTTTTAAGGGCACATAACCGCCAGATGGAGGAATACAAGGAAGAGCGCGGAAAACTGCCAGAAGGAGCCTCTCTGTTGCCTGAAATTACATTGTACGGACTCCGCACAAGCTTCGCGACAAATAACATGCGGCGCTGTCCAAATGCAGCCCTTATTTCTTCCGTTATGGGAAACAGCCCTAAAACTCTTATGCAGTTTTACGCACAAGCTGAAACGGATATGCAGATGGATTTAATTAGTGGGTATGCTGCCGGAAAGCTGGAGGCACGAGAAAAGGGGGCCAGAAATGTGCTATGATAGTAAGTAAAACAGCGAAAACTTTAAGCAAAAACTTTAAGCAAGTTGCATTATGTAAACAAAAAACGAGTTCCCAAAACTCGGGAACCCGCATAAACACTAGGTTTTTAGAAGAGCGCGAGACGGGGATCGAACCCGCGACCCCAACCTTGGCAAGGTTGTACTCCACCACTGAGCCACTCGCGCTTATTCTATAAAAACGAAGCGACTCTCATCTCTCCGTTTTCTCTTAGGGCATATACCCTCAAAACCACACATTGTACATATCTTTCATCCGTTCTTACTTCCTCTGCCATTTCTGACAACCTAAACCAACTTGGTTAAGCCCTCGACCTATTAGTAACAGTCAGCTCCACATGTTGCCATGCTTCCACCTCTGCCCTATCTACCTCGTCGTCTTCAAGGGGTCTTACTCTTGCGATGGGATATCTCATCTTGAGGGGGGCTTCACGCTTAGATGCCTTCAGCG
>OKVR01000265.1_pt1 | contig 16887 bp, 18 predicted proteins | sample 1606891 | NCBI WGS metagenome assembly OKVR01 (sample SAMN03281011, study PRJEB24777) | human gut metagenome | isolation source: fecal sample PR176 from 1 month old male Indian infant, caesarean delivered... | place: Singapore | collected 2006-01-13 | reverse complement strand
CTCGCACATCTCCGTCAGCGGCTTGTATACGCTGGCCACGTCGCTGCCGATTACGACCTGATACTGGCCGCCTTTGCTGATGACGCCCATGACGCCGTTCACTTTCTTTAAGGCCTCCGTCTGCGCCCCTTTATTACCCCTTCGACAAACCGCGGCGCTGGATTAACTCCGGTGGTCTCGGCACCATGGGCTTTGGCCTACCGGCAGCGCTGGGGTCAAAATGGCTCTGCCGGACGAAATGGTCGTCTGCGTGACCGGTGACGGCAGTATCCAGATGAATATTCAGGAACTTTCTACCGCGCTGCAATATGAACTGCCGGTCCTGGTGCTTAACCTCAACAACCGCTATCTGGGGATGGTGAAGCAGTGGCAGGATATGCTCTATTCCGGGCGCCACTCGCAGTCCTATATGGAGTCGCTGCCGGACTTTGTGCGTCTGGCGGAAGCCTATGGCCACGTTGGCATCCGCATCAGTGAGCCACAGGAACTGGAGACGAAGCTTGCTGAAGCCCTGGAGCAGGTGCGACAGCGCCGGCTGGTGTTTGTCGATGTCACCGTCGACGGCAGTGAGCATGTGTACCCCATGCAGATCCGCGGCGGCGGCATGGATGAAATGTGGTTAAGCAAAACGGAGAGAACCTGATTATGCGCCGGATATTATCGGTATTACTGGAAAACGAATCGGGCGCATTGTCCCGCGTTATCGGCCTCTTTTCCCAGCGCGGCTATAATATAGAAAGCCTGACTGTCGCGCCGACAGACGATCCGACCCTCTCCAGGATGACCATCCAGACCGTGGGCGATGAAAAAGCGATCGAGCAGATTGAAAAGCAACTGCACAAGCTGGTGGATGTCCTGCGGGTCAGCGAACTGGGGCAGGGGGCTCATGTCGAACGTGAAATCATGCTGGTGAAGGTCCAGGCCAGCGGTTACGGCCGTGAAGAAGTGAAGCGCAACACCGAAATCTTTCGTGGACAGATTATCGACGTGACGCCTTCTATCTATACCGTCCAGCTCGCTGGCACCAGCGATAAGCTCGACGCCTTCCTGGCCTCGCTGCGCGATGTCGCTCGGATCGTGGAAGTGGCTCGCTCCGGCGTGGTCGGCCTGTCTCGCGGTGATAAAATCATGCGCTGAGGATCGGGAATTGATGCAAAAATAGCCCGGCAGCGACTGTCGGGCTTTTTTTTTGCGAAATCAGTAGGAACGTAAGCGAAAGCGGTTGCTGCGCTAACTATTCTGCGTTTAGATGTTATAAAAAGGGTTCCATACCTGAATAATGGTTATGTTTGGCACTTCTTACCCAAGGGGCAATTGTGAAACTGGATGAAATCGCCCGGCTGGCCGGTGTTTCAAGAACCACCGCGAGCTATGTGATTAATGGCAAAGCGAAGCAGTACCGCGTAAGCGACAAGACGGTCGAAAAGGTGATGGCTGTCGTGCGAGAGCACAACTATCATCCGAATGCGGTCGCTGCTGGCCTGCGTGCAGGACGCACACGCTCTATCGGTCTGGTGATCCCGGATCTGGAAAACACCAGCTATACCCGCATTGCAAATTATCTGGAGCGGCAGGCGCGCCAGCGCGGCTATCAGCTGCTGATTGCCTGCTCGGAGGATCAGCCCGATAACGAAATGCGCTGTATCGAGCATCTGCTACAGCGCCAGGTGGACGCCATCATTGTTTCCACCTCGCTGCCGCCGGAGCACCCTTTCTACCAGCGCTGGGCTAACGATCCGTTTCCGATTGTCGCCCTCGACCGCGCCCTTGATCGCGAGCACTTCACCAGCGTCGTCGGCGCTGATCAGGATGACGCCGAGATGCTCGCCGCCGAGCTGCGGACTTTTCCAGGCGAAACGGTGCTTTATCTTGGCGCGCTGCCGGAACTGTCGGTGAGCTTCCTGCGCGAGCAAGGCTTCCGTAAAGCCTGGCAGGACGATCCGCGTGAGGTGCATTATCTCTATGCCAACAGCTATGAGCGAGAAGCGGCGGCCCAGCTGTTTGAAAAATGGCTTGAAACCCATCCGATGCCGCAGGCGCTGTTTACCACCTCTTTCCCGCTGCTGCAGGGCGTCATGGATGTGACGCTGCGCCGTGAGGGTAAACTGCCTTCCGAGCTGGCGATCGCCACCTTCGGCGATAATGAGCTGCTCGATTTCCTGCAGTGTCCGGTACTGGCCGTGGCCCAGCGCCATCGCGATGTTGCTGAGCGGGTGCTCGAGATCGTCCTCGCTAGCCTCGATGAACCGCGCAAGCCGAAGCCAGGCCTCAGCCGTATTCGTCGTAATCTTTATCGCCGCGGCAGCCTGAATCGCCGTTAAGGGCGCAATATCGTCAGCATCCAGGATTATTCCTGGCAGGCCTGCCAGAGAGCAGGCCGCTGGCGATAAATCAGGCAACTGACGTCCAGAATGCAAAACTGAATATATTTCAGACAAATCCCTAAACTTCTTTACGCGTTATTTTGTTTTATTCCCTGGCAATCGTTTTGTGACTCAAAACAGGACACAAAAAATGATTGTGCAGGCTTTAATTGTATTATTTTGTTACATTCACCAGGTTAATTGCTGAATTAACACCCATTTTGTTCGCCACCACCGTTCTCCCCTGCCTTATCCCGCGCCTGGTCCACCCCTCAGGCAGCAACAGGTACTGTTAACGGCCGGCATAATGGCCTAAAATGCCGCTCGCGTCGCAAACTGACACTTTATATTTTCCCGCCGAAGATATTTTGTTGTTTATAACTGTTACGAGTTTGTTGGTTATTTTCTTACACGTATTCATAACGTTAATTTGCCTCGCCTGTTGATGAATTTTTTCATCAGGGCTAATGTCGGCTGTAAATAATGGGTTTTTGAGCTCCGTTGGCATTCGTGCTGGCTTGACAAGCTTTTCCTCCGCTCCGTAAACTCCTTCTGGTGGGAATTTGTGGGATAAAGTGGCGAAAAGGGGTGAGGCTGGCATGTTCCGTGGAGCAACGTTAGTCAATCTCGACAGCAAAGGCCGCCTGGCCGTGCCAACGCGCTATCGCGATGGGCTGATCGAGGACGCTGCCGGTCAATTGGTATGCACCATTGACATTCATCACCCGTGCCTGCTGCTTTATCCATTGCCTGAATGGGAAGTCATCGAGCAGAAATTGTCGCGTTTATCGAGCATGAATCCCGTTGAGCGGCGCGTACAGCGTTTGCTTCTGGGTCATGCCAGCGAATGTCAGATGGATAATGCTGGTCGCTTGCTGATTGCGCCGGTGTTACGGCAGCATGCCGGGCTGACAAAAGAAGTGATGCTGGTCGGGCAGTTTAATAAATTTGAACTGTGGGACGAAACGACCTGGTATCAACGGGTCAAGGAAGATATCGACGCTGAGCAGTCCGCGACCGGTGAACTGTCGGAGCGCCTGCAGGATTTGTCTTTATAAAAATGATGGAAAATTTTAAACACACTACGGTACTTCTGGATGAAGCCGTCAACGGCCTCAATATTCGTCCAGACGGTATCTATATTGATGGTACCTTTGGTCGCGGCGGTCACTCGCGCCTGATCCTCTCCCGGCTGGGAGCGGAAGGACGCTTGCTGGCAATCGATCGCGATCCACAGGCGATTGCCGTCGCGCAAACCATCGATGATCCCCGCTTTTCCATCGTACATGGTCCATTTTCACAGCTTGCTGATTATGTCGGCGAGCGCAATCTTACCGGTAAGATCGACGGCATTCTGCTCGATCTCGGCGTCTCTTCCCCACAGCTTGACGATGCGGAACGCGGTTTTTCCTTTATGCGCGACGGACCGCTGGATATGCGCATGGATCCGACGCGCGGTCAGTCTGCGGCCGAATGGTTGCAGACCGCTGAAGAAGCGGATATCGCCTGGGTGATTAAAACCTTCGGCGAAGAGCGTTTCGGCAAACGGATCGCCCGCGCGATCGTCGAACGTAATCGCATTGCACCGATGACTCGCACCAAAGAGCTGGCGGAGGTCATCGCCGCGGCTATGCCGGTAAAAGATAAGCACAAACATCCCGCGACCCGTACCTTCCAGGCGGTGCGCATTTGGGTAAACAGTGAACTGGAGGAGATAGAGCAGGCGCTAAAAAGCTCGCTTAGCGTGCTGGCCCCAGGCGGGCGGCTGTCGATCATTAGTTTTCATTCGCTGGAAGATCGCATTGTAAAGCGCTTTATGCGCGAGCAAAGCCGCGGTCCGCAGGTTCCGGCGGGAATACCGATGACCGAATCGCAGCTCAAAAAACTGGGCGGCCGTGAGTTACGAGCACTAGGCAAGTTGATGCCGGGCGAAGAAGAGGTGGCAGAGAATCCACGCGCCCGTAGTTCAGTGCTGCGTATTGCAGAGAGGACGAACGCATGATCGGCAGAGTGACAGAGGCCTTAAGCAAGGTTAAAGGGTCGATTGGAAGCAACGAGCGCCATGCTTTGCCTGGCGTGATCGGGGACGACCTTCTGCGGTTTGGGAAACTGCCACTCTGCCTGTTCATTTGCATCATTATTACGGCGATTACCGTGGTCACCACCGCGCACCACACGCGCCTGCTGACCGCGCAGCGTGAACAACTGGTTCTGGAACGCGACGCCCTGGACATTGAATGGCGCAACCTGATCCTCGAAGAGAACGCGCTCGGCGATCACAGTCGGGTTGAGCGGATCGCGACCGAGAAGTTGCAGATGCAGCACGTCGATCCATCCCAAGAAAATATCGTTGTACAGAAATAAGGATTATTGCGACGGATGAAAGCAGCGCCAAAAACGCCTAAAGCAAAACGTCAGGAAGAACAGGCCAACTTTATCAGTTGGCGTTTTGCGTTGTTATGCGGCTGTATTCTCCTGGCGCTGGCTTTTCTGCTGGGGCGGGTTGCCTGGCTACAGGTAGTCAGCCCGGACATGCTGGTGCGCCAGGGCGATATGCGTTCTCTGCGCGTACAGGAAGTATCCACCGCGCGCGGGATGATTACCGACCGCTCCGGTCGTCCGCTTGCGGTCAGCGTGCCGGTGAAGGCTATCTGGGCCGATCCAAAAGAACTTCATGATGCCGGCGGGGTAACCCTGGATACGCGCTGGAAGGCTCTGGCGGATGCCCTCAATATGCCGCTGGATCAGCTGGCGACGCGCATCAATACCAATCCGCGGATGCGTTTCATCTATCTGGCGCGTCAGGTTAACCCTGACATGGCCGACTACATCAAAAAATCTGAAGCTGCCGGGCATTCATCTACGTGAAGAATCCCGTCGTTACTACCCTTCCGGGGAAGTGACCGCTCACCTCATCGGCTTTACCAACGTCGACAGCCAGGGGATTGAAGGGGTCGAAAAGAGCTTTGATAAATGGCTTACCGGCCAGCCGGGCGAGCGTATCGTGCGTAAAGACCGCTATGGTCGCGTAATTGAAGATATTTCTTCTACTGACAGCCAGGCAGCGCACAACCTGGCGCTGAGCATCGACGAGCGTCTGCAGGCGCTCGTCTATCGTGAGCTGAACAACGCCGTGGCCTTTAACAAAGCCGAGTCCGGCAGCGCGGTGTTAGTGGACGTGAACACCGGCGAAGTGCTGGCGATGGCCAACAGCCCGTCCTACAACCCAAACAACTTTGCCGGCACGGCGAAAGACACCATGCGTAACCGCGCCATCACCGACGTGTTCGAACCGGGTTCGACGGTGAAGCCGATGGTGGTGATGACGGCGCTGCAGCGCGGTATCGTCAACGAAAATACCGTGCTCAATACCGTGCCTTATCGAATTAACGGCCACGAAATCAAAGACGTGGCACGCTACAGCGAATTAACCCTGACCGGGGTATTACAGAAGTCGAGTAACGTCGGTGTTCTAAGCTGGCGTTAGCGATGCCGTCCTCAGCGTTAGTAGATACTTACTCACGTTTTGGGCTTGGAAAGGCGACCAATTTGGGGTTGGTCGGAGAACGCAGTGGCTTATATCCTCAAAAACAACGGTGGTCTGACATAGAGAGGGCCACCTTTTCTTTCGGCTACGGGCTAATGGTAACCCCGTTACAGTTAGCGCGAGTCTACGCAACGATTGGCAGCTACGGCATCTATCGCCCGCTGTCGATTACCAAAGTTGATCCACCGGTTCCGGGCGAACGTGTCTTCCCGGAATCACTCGTTCGTACCGTCGTTCATATGATGGAAAGCGTGGCGCTGCCTGGCGGCGGCGGCGTGAAAGCGGCGATCAAAGGCTATCGCATCGCGATTAAAACCGGTACGGCGAAAAAAGTGGGGCCGGATGGCCGCTACATCAACAAATATATTGCTTACACCGCAGGCGTTGCGCCCGCCAGCCATCCGCGCTTTGCGCTGGTGGTGGTGATCAACGACCCGCAGGCAGGTAAATACTACGGTGGCGCCGTTTCCGCGCCGGTATTCGGTGCCATCATGGGCGGCGTATTGCGTACCATGAACATCGAGCCGGATGCGCTGGCAACGGGCGAAAAAAAGTGAATTTGTAATTAATCAAGGCGAGGGGACAGGTGGCAGATCGTAATTTGCGCGACCTTCTCGCTCCATGGGTGCCAAACGCACCGGAGCGCATTCTGCGAGAGATGACGCTGGACAGCCGGGTGGCTGCTTCCGGCGATCTCTTTATCGCGGTACAGGGTCATCAGGCGGACGGGCGTCGATATATCCCGCAGGCGATAGCGCAAGGTGTGGCTGCCATTATTGCTGAAGCCCAGGGCGAAGCTAAAGACGGTGAGATCCGTGAAATGCACGGCGTGCCGGTTATCTACCTGAGCCAGCTTAACGAACGCTTATCGGCGCTGGCCGGGCGTTTTTATCATCAGCCGTCGCAGCAGCTGCGTCTGGTGGGCGTGACCGGTACCAACGGCAAAACCACCACCACCCAGCTTCTGGCGCAATGGGCGAAAACTGCTCGGCGAAACCAGCGCGGTGATGGGGACCGTCGGCAACGGCCTGCTGGATAAAGTGGTGCCGAGCGAAAACACCACCGGTTCTGCGGTCGATGTTCAGCACGTGCTTTCCGGCCTGGTCGAGCAGGGTGCAACCTTCGGCGCGATGGAAGTCTCTTCCCACGGGCTGGTGCAGCACCGCGTGGCGGCCCCTGCAGTTTGCCGCCTCGGTATTTACCAACCTGAGCCGCGACCACCTCGACTACCATGGCGACATGGCGCACTACGAAGCGGCGAAATGGCTGCTGTACTCCAGCCCACCATTGCGGCCAGGCCATCGTCAACGCTGACGATGAAGTCGGTCGTCGCTGGCTGGCGAAGCTGCCGGACGCGGTGGCGGTGTCGATGGAAGATCATATCAATCCGAACTGCCACGGCCGCTGGCTGAAGGCCACCGCGGTCAACTATCACGACAGCGGCGCCACCATCCAGTTTGACTCCAGCTGGGGCAACGGTGAAATCGAAAGCCGCCTGTTGGGCGCCTTTAACGTTAGCAACCTCCTGTTGGCGCTGGCCACGCTGCTGGCGCTGGGCTATCCGCTGGCCGATCTGCTGAAAACTGCGGCGCGTTTACAGCCGGTATGCGGCCGTATGGAAGTGTTCAGCGCGCCCGGTAAACCGCGTGGTGGTGGATTATGCCCATACCCCTGACGCGCTGGAAAAAGGCACTGCAGGCCGCGCGCCTGCACTGCAGCGGCAAGCTGTGGTGCGTCTTCGGCTGCGGCGGCGACCGTGACAAAGGCAAGCGTCCGCTGATGGGGGCGATTGCAGAAGAGTTCGCCGATATTGTGGTCGTCACTGACGACAACCCGCGTACCGAAGAACCGCGGGCGATTATCAACGATATTCTGGCCGGCATGCTCGATGCAGGTCATGCAAAAGTGATGGAAGGCCGTGCGGAAGCGGTGACCAACGCCGTGATGCAGGCGCAGGAGAACGACGTGGTGCTGGTGGCGGGTAAAGGCCATGAAGATTACCAGATCGTCGGTAACCGTCGTCTGGATTATTCCGACCGCGTCACCGTCGCGCGTCTGCTGGGAGCGGTAGCATGATTCGCTTTACGTTAAGCCAGCTCGCCGCGATCGCCCATGGCGAACGGCAGGGTAGCGATATCGCTATCGACGAGGTGACCACCGACACCCGTAAAGTCACAGCGGGCTGCCTGTTTGTGGCGCTAAAAGGCGAGCGTTTCGACGCCCATGATTTTGCCGAACAGGCAAAAGCGGCAGGCGCCGGCGCGCTGCTGGTGAGCCGTCCGCTGGCCTGCGATCTCCCGCAGGTGATCGTGAAAGATACCCGGCAGGCTTTCGGCGAGTTAGCCGCCTGGGTCCGTCAGCAGGTGCCGACCCGCGTCGTCGCCCTAACCGGCTCGTCCGGTAAAACCTCGGTCAAAGAGATGACCGCGGCGATCCTCAGCCAGTGCGGCAACACGCTGTATACCGCCGGCAACCTGAACAACGATATCGGCGTACCGATGACTCTGCTGCGTCTGACCAAAGAACATCAGTACGCGGTGATTGAGCTCGGCGCCAACCACCAGGGCGAAATCGCCTGGACCGTCAGCCTGACGCGTCCTGAAGCGGCGCTGGTCAACAACCTTGCCGCCGCGCACCTTGAAGGTTTCGGCTCGCTGGCGGGCGTGGCGAAGGCGAAGGGCGAAATCTATACCGGTCTGCCGGAAAACGGCATCGCCATTCTCAATGCCGACAACAACGACTGGCTGAACTGGCAGGCAGTGATTGGCGATCGCAAAGTGTGGCGCTTCTCACCGAATGCGGCCAACAGCGATTTCACTGCGACTAACGTGCAGATCACCAGCCACGGCACCGAATTTACGCTGCAGACTCCAACCGGTAACGTTGATGTACTGCTGCCGCTGCCGGGACGCCACAACATCGCTAACGCGCTGGCGGCGACCTCGCTGGCGATGGCGGTAGGCGCCGATCTGGCGGCGGTGAAAGCCGGTCTGGCGCAGCTGCAGGCCGTTCCGGGACGTCTGTTCCCGATCCGCCTGACCGAGAGCCAGCTGCTGCTGGATGACTCCTATAACGCTAACGTCGGTTCGATGACCGCAGCGGTGCAGGTCCTGTCAGAGATGCCGGGCTTCCGGACGATGGTGGTCGGCGATATGGCCGAACTTGGCGCGGAAAGCGCGGCTTGCCACCGTGAAGTCGGCGAAGCGGCGAAAGCGGCAGGGCTGGATTGCGTTCTCAGCGTCGGCGTCTTGAGCGCGGATATCAGCCGCGCCAGCGGCGTGGGCGAACATTTTAACGATAAAGCCGCCGTGGTGGCTCGCCTGCGCGAGCTGCTGGCGGAGCATAAGATAATGACCATTTTAGTGAAGGGTTCACGTAGTGCCGCCATGGAAGAGGTAGTACGCGCATTACAGGAGACTGGGACATGTTAGTATGGCTGGCCGAACATTTGGTCAAATATTATTCCGGCTTTAACGTCTTTTCGTATTTGACGTTTCGCGCCATCGTCAGCCTGCTGACCGCGCTGTTCATCTCTCTGTGGATGGGCCCGCGCATGATCGCCCGTCTGCAAAAACTCTCCTTCGGCCAGGTGGTTCGTAACGACGGTCCGGAGTCTCATTTCAGTAAGCGCGGTACCCCGACCATGGGGGGGATCATGATCCTCACCGCGATCACTGTGTCGGTGCTGCTGTGGGCTTACCCGTCCAACCCGTACGTCTGGTGCGTGCTGACGGTGTTGATCGGCTACGGCATCATCGGCTTCGTTGATGATTACCGTAAAGTGGTGCGCAAAGACACCAAAGGTCTGATCGCCCGCTGGAAGTACTTCTGGATGTCGGTGATTGCCCTTGGGGTAGCCTTTGCCCTGTATCTGGCGGGGAAAGACACCCCGGCGACCGAGCTGGTGGTGCCGTTCTTTAAAGACGTCATGCCGCAGCTGGGGCTGTTCTATATCCTGCTGGCCTACTTCGTGATCGTCGGCACTGGCAACGCGGTTAACCTGACCGACGGTCTCGACGGCCTGGCGATCATGCCCACCGTCTTCGTCGCGGCGGGTTTTGCGCTGGTGGCGTGGGCGACCGGTAACATGAATTTCGCCAACTACCTGCACATTCCTTATCTGCGCCACGCCGGCGAACTGGTGATCGTCTGTACGGCGATCGTCGGCGCGGGGCTAGGCTTTCTGTGGTTTAACACCTACCCGGCGCAGGTCTTTATGGGCGACGTCGGTTCGCTGGCGCTCGGTGGCGCGCTGGGTATTATCGCCGTGCTGCTGCGTCAGGAATTCCTGCTGGTGATTATGGGCGGCGTTTTCGTGGTGGAGACCCTGTCGGTGATCCTGCAGGTTGGCTCCTTTAAGCTGCGCGGTCAGCGTATCTTCCGCATGGCGCCGATCCACCACCACTATGAACTGAAAGGCTGGCCGGAGCCGCGCGTTATCGTGCGCTTCTGGATTATTTCGCTGATGCTGGTGCTGATTGGCCTGGCGACGCTGAAGGTACGTTAATCATGGCAGATTATCAGGGTAAAAAAGTCGTCATTATTGGGCTGGGCATGACCGGCCTGTCATGCGTGGACTTTTTCATGGCGCGCGGCGTAACCCCGCGCGTGATGGACACCCGCGTCGCGCCTCCTGGGCTGGATAAATTGCCTGAATCGGTCGAATGCCATGTCGGCGGCCTCAATGATACCTGGCTGCTGGCGGCGGATCTGATTGTCGCCAGTCCTGGCATCGCGCTGGCCCATCCTTCGTTGAGTGCGGCGGCAGATGCTGGCGTAGAGATCGTTGGCGATATCGAACTGTTCTGCCGCGAAGCGCAGGCGCCGATCATCGCCATTACCGGCTCGAACGGCAAAAGCACCGTCACCACCCTGGTGGGCGAGATGGCGAAAGCGGCCGGGATTAACGTCGGCGTGGGCGGCAATATCGGCCTGCCGGCGCTGATGCTGCTGGATACCGATCGTGAGCTGTATGTCCTGGAGCTCTCCAGCTTCCAGCTGGAAACCACCTCCAGCCTGCAGGCGGTGGCGGCAACCATCCTCAACGTGACTGAGGACCATATGGACCGCTACCCGCTGGGGCTGCAGCAGTATCGCGCGGCGAAGCTGCGGATTTACGAGAATGCGAAGACCTGCGTGGTCAACGCGGACGATGCGCTCACCATGCCGGTACGCGGCGCGGACGATCGCTGCATCAGCTTTGGTATCGACGTCGGTGACTATCACCTTAACCGTCAGCAGGGCGAGACCTGGCTGCGCGTAAAAGGTGAGAAAGTCCTCAATGTGAAAGAGATGTCTATCACGGGCCAGCATAACTACAGCAACGCCCTGGCGGCGCTGGCGCTGGCCGATGCCGCGGGTCTGCCGCGTGCCAGCAGCCTGAAGGCGCTGACCACCTTTACCGGCCTGGCGCATCGCTTCCAGCTGGTGCTGGATCACAACGGCGTGCGCTGGATTAACGACTCGAAGGCAACCAACGTCGGCAGTACCGAGGCGGCGCTGAACGGCCTGCAGCTTGATGGCACGCTGTATCTGCTGCTGGGCGGCGACGGCAAGTCCGCTGATTTCACTCCGCTGAAGCGCTACCTTGGCGGCGATCGTATCCGTCTGTACTGCTTTGGTCGCGACGGCGCCGAGCTCGCCGAGCTGCGTCCTGAGGTGGCGGTACAAACTGAAACCATGGAGCAGGCGATGCGTCAGATAGCGCCCCTGGTGAAGGCGGGCGATATGGTTCTCCTGTCGCCAGCCTGCGCCAGCCTGGATCAGTTTAAGAACTTTGAACAACGGGGCGAGATGTTTGCCCGCCTGGCGAAGGAGTTAGGTTGATGCGTTTCTCTCTCCCACGCCTGAGAATGCCGCAGCTGAGCTTGCCTCGGTTGAGACTGCCGCGACTGCCGGGGATGTTTATCTTCGCCTGGCTGTTCGCCGCGCTGAAAGGCTGGGTGATGGGCTCGCGCCCAAAAGATAACGACAGTCTGGTGATGTATGACCGGATGCTGCTGTGGCTGACCTTCGGCCTGGCGGCGATCGGCTTTATTATGGTGACCTCGGCGTCAATGCCGGTGGGGCAGCGCCTGGCGAACGATCCTTTCCTCTTCGCCAAACGTGACGGCTTGTACATTGTGCTGGCCTTTGTCCTCGCGCTGGTGACGCTGCGCCTGCCGATGGATTTCTGGCAGCGCCACAGTACCGCGATGCTGATCGCCTCGATCGTCATGCTGCTGATCGTGCTGGTGGTGGGTAGCTCGGTAAACGGCGCATCGCGCTGGATCGCCCTCGGTCCGCTGCGCATCCAGCCGGCGGAGTTCACCAAGCTGTCGCTGTTCTGCTACATCGCCAACTATCTGGTGCGCAAAGCCGACGAAGTGCGCAACAACCTGCGCGGCTTCTTAAAACCGATGGGCGTGATTTTCGTACTGGCCATCCTGCTGCTGGCGCAGCCTGACCTCGGTACGGTGGTGGTGCTGTTCGTCACCACGCTGGCGATGCTTTTCCTCGCCGGCGCCAAGCTGTGGCAGTTCATCGCTATTATCGGCATGGGCATCTCGGCGGTGGTCCTGTTGATCCTCGCCGAACCGTACCGTATTCGCCGCGTGACCTCCTTCTGGAACCCGTGGGAAGACCCGTTCGGCAGCGGCTATCAGCTGACCCAGTCGCTGATGGCCTTTGGCCGCGGCGAGATGTGGGGGCAGGGACTCGGCAACTCGGTGCAAAAAGCTGGAGTATTTGCCGGAAGCGCACACTGACTTTATCTTCGCCATCATCGGCGAAGAACTCGGTTATATCGGTGTGGTACTGGCGCTTTTAATGGTATTCTTCGTCGCTTTCCGCGCCATGTCGATTGGCCGAAAAGCGCTGGAGATCGATCATCGCTTCTCCGGCTTCCTCGCCTGTGCGATTGGTATCTGGTTTAGCTTCCAGGCGTTAGTTAACGTCGGGGCGGCGGCGGGGATGCTGCCGACGAAAGGTTTGACGCTGCCGCTGATCAGTTATGGTGGTTCCAGTCTGCTGATTATGTCGACGGCCATCATGTTGTTGTTGCGAATTGATTATGAAACGCGTCTGGAAAAAGCCCAGGCGTTTACACGGGGTGTTCGATGAGCGGTCAGGAAAAGCGGTTGATGGTGATGGCGGGCGGTACCGGCGGGCATGTGTTCCCGGGACTGGCGGTCGCACACTATCTAATGGACCAGGGCTGGCAGGTTCGCTGGCTGGGTACCGCCGATCGTATGGAAGCGGATTTAGTGCCGAAAAACGGCATCGAGATTGATTTTATCCGTATCTCCGGCCTGCGTGGCAAAGGGATTAAAGCACAGCTGCTGGCGCCGGTGCGGATCTTCAACGCCTGGCGTCAGGCGCGGGCGATCATGAAGCGTTTCCAGCCGGACGTGGTGCTGGGCATGGGCGGCTATGTATCCGGGCCTGGCGGCCTGGCGGCGTGGTCGCTGGGGATCCCGGTGGTCCTCCACGAACAAAACGGCATTGCCGGCCTGACCAACAAATGGCTGGCGAAGATTGCGAAGAAAGTGATGCAGGCGTTCTCGGCGCCTTTCCGCATGCGGACGTGGTCGGGAATCCGGTGCGCACCGATGTGCTGGCGCTGCCGCTGCCGGGGCAGCGTCTGGTGGGCCGTCAGGGGCCTATTCGCGTGCTGGTGGTCGGTGGCTCTCAGGGCGCGCGCGTCCTGAACCAGACCATGCCGCAGGTGGCGGCGAAGCTCGGCGATACGGTGACCATCTGGCATCAGAGCGGTAAAGGCGGCCAGCAAACCGTACAGCAGGCCTATGCCGCCGCGGGGCAGCCGCAGCATAAAGTGACGGAATTTATTGATGATATGGCCGCGGCGTATGCCTGGGCAGATGTTGTGGTATGCCGTTCCGGCGCCCTGACGGTTAGCGAAATCGCGGCTGCGGGCTTACCGGCGCTGTTTGTACCGTTCCAGCACAAAGATCGTCAGCAGTACTGGAATGCGCTGCCGCTGGAGAAAGCCGGCGCGGCGAAAATTCTCGAACAGCCGGCGTTCACGGTTGAGGCGGTAGCCTCTACTCTGGCGAGCTGGGATCGGGAAACCTTGCTGGATATGGCGGAACGAGCGCGTGGCGCTTCGATTCCGGACGCTACCGAGCGGGTAGCAGAAGAGGTCAGCGCCGTAGCTTTGGCGCGCTAATTGCGGTGATTTTCACCGCCCGAATACAGAAGTTGATGGCGTAAAGAATGAATACACAAGATTTGGCAAAACTGCGTTCCATAGTGCCCGAGATGCGTCGCGTCCGGCACATTCACTTTGTCGGCATCGGCGGTGCCGGTATGGGCGGTATTGCCGAAGTGTTGGCTAACGAAGGTTATCAGATCAGCGGCTCCGACCTGGCGCCGAATCCGGTGACCCAGCAGCTGTCGCAGCTTGGCGCCACTATTTATTTCAATCATCGCCCGGAAAACGTGCGCGATGCCAGCGTGGTCGTAGTTTCCAGCGCGATTTCCGCCGATAACCCGGAAATCGTCGCCGCGCACGAGGCGCGTATCCCGGTGATCCGTCGTGCGGAAATGCTGGCGGAGCTGATGCGCTTCCGTCACGGGATCGCCATTGCCGGGACCCATGGCAAAACCACCACCACCGCGATGGTATCCAGTATTTACGCCGAAGCCGGGCTGGACCCGACTTTCGTCAACGGCGGGTTGGTGAAAGCGGCGGGCGTCCATGCGCGCCTCGGCCATAGCCGTTACCTGATTGCGGAAGCGGATGAGAGCGATGCATCGTTCCTGCACCTGCAGCCGATGGTGGCCATTGTTACCAACATCGAAGCCGACCACATGGACACCTACCATGGCGATTTCGAGAATCTGAAGCAGACCTTTATTAACTTCCTGCACAACCTGCCGTTCTATGGACGCGCGGTGATGTGTGTGGATGACCCGGTGATCCGGGAACTGCTGCCGCGCGTCGGCCGGCAGATCACCACCTACGGTTTTAGCGACGACGCCGACGTCCGCGTAGAAGACTACCGTCAGGTTGGAGCGCAGGGGCATTTCCGCCTGGTGCGTCAGGATAAAGAACTGCTGCAGGTGACGCTCAATGCCCCGGGACGCCATAACGCGCTGAACGCGGCGGCGGCGGTCGCCGTGGCGACGGAAGAGGGGATTGACGATCAGGCGATCCTGCGCGCGCTGGAAAGCTTCCAGGGTACCGGCCGTCGTTTCGACTTCCTTGGCGAATATCCGCTGACGGAAGTCAACGGCAAAGCGGGCAGCGCGATGCTGATCGATGACTATGGCCACCACCCGACGGAAGTCGACGCCACTATCAAAGCGGCGCGTGCCGGCTGGCCGGATAAAAATCTGGTCATGGTATTCCAGCCGCACCGTTATACCCGTACTCGCGATCTGTACGATGATTTCGCCAACGTGCTGACCCAGGTCGATGCGCTGCTGATGCTTGATGTCTACCCGGCAGGCGAAGCGCCGATCCCGGGTGCCGACAGCCGCTCGCTGTGCCGTACAATCCGTGGTCGCGGTAAAGTTGACCCGATTCTGGTGTCCGACCCGACGCAGGCCGCGGCGATGCTGGCGTCGGTGCTGACCGGCAACGATTTAGTGCTGGTGCAGGGGGCCGGAAACATTGGAAAAATCGCCCGTCACCTGGCTGAAATCAAACTGATCCCGCAAAAAACGGAGGAGGAGCGCCATGGCTGATAAAATCGCGGTGCTTTTCGGTGGAACCTCCGCTGAACGTGAAGTGTCGCTGAATTCAGGCGCCGCGGTGCTGGCCGGGCTGCATGAAGCCGGGGTGGATGCCCATCCGGTTGACCCGCGCGATGTCGATATTACCCAGTTGAAAAAGCTGGGCTTTAAGAAAGCGTTTATTGCCCTCCACGGTCGCGGCGGGGAAGATGGCACGCTGCAGGGGGTGCTGGATCTGATCCAGCTGCCTTATACCGGCAGCGGCGTGATGGCTTCGGCGATTTCAATGGATAAACTGCGCAGCAAATGGCTGTGGCAGGGGGCCGGATTACCGGTCGCGCCGTGGGTGGCGCTGACCCGCGCCCAGTTTAGCGCCGGATTGTCTGCTGATGTCGAACAGCAGATTGCGGCGCTGGGTCTGCCGCTCATCATCAAGCCCAGCCGCGAAGGCTCCAGCGTTGGGATGTCGAAAGTCAGCGAAAGCTGTGATTTAGCGAGTGCACTGGCGTTGGCTTTTCAGCATGATGATGAAGTTTTAGTCGAAAAATGGCTCAGTGGGCCGGAATTTACCGTCGCCATCGTCGGTGAAGAAATTTTACCGTCAATACGTATCCAGGCGGCTGGAACCTTCTATGATTATGAGGCGAAGTATCTCTCTGATGAGACGCAATATTTCTGCCCAGGATTGGAGGATCCAGCGCGTGAGGCAGCCATTCAAAGCCTGGTGCTTAAAGCCTGGAATGTTCTGGGTTGCAAAGGCTGGGGCCGTATTGACGTCATGCTGGACAGCGATGGACAGTTTTATCTGCTGGAAGCGAATACTTCTCCGGGCATGACCAGCCATAGCCTTGTACCGATGGCGGCGCGTCAGGCAGGAATGAGCTTCTCCCAGCTTGTTGTACGAATTCTGGACCTGGCGGGGTGATATGTCGCAGGCTGCGCTGAATACGCGGAACCATGAAGAGGACGTTTCTTCTTCGCGTCGGAGTAATGGAACGCGGCTGGCAGGGATCGTTTTCCTGCTGGCGGTGCTGTTTACCGTGCTGGTCAGCGGGTGGATGGTTCTTGGCTGGATGGAGGACGCGCAGCGTTTACCGCTGTCGAAGATGGTGGTGACCGGCGAGCGTCACTATACGCGCAATGATGACATCCGCCAGGCGATCCTGGCGCTGGGTTCGCCGGGCACCTTTATGACTCAGGACGTGAACATCATTCAGAGTCAGATTGAACGTCTGCCGTGGATTAAGCAGGCGAGCGTCCGAAAGCAGTGGCCCGATGAATTGAAGATTCATCTGGTTG
>OKVR01000263.1_pt1 | contig 16993 bp, 18 predicted proteins | sample 1606891 | NCBI WGS metagenome assembly OKVR01 (sample SAMN03281011, study PRJEB24777) | human gut metagenome | isolation source: fecal sample PR176 from 1 month old male Indian infant, caesarean delivered... | place: Singapore | collected 2006-01-13 | reverse complement strand
GATAAACAGCGCTTCAAACAGGATACCAAAGTGGTACCAGAAGCCCATATCCGCCATCGGGATGATTTTATGGAACACGTGGGCGATACCGACGGCCAGCGTCGGCGCGCCGCCGGCGCGGTTCAGTACCGAAGGTTCGCCGATATCTTTCGCCGTCTGCAGGATCTGCTCAGGTGAAATCACGAAGCCCCAGGAGCTGACGGTCGCCGCCGCGTGGACGGTCACTTCTTTCAGCTGCGCGGCGATCATCGCCGCGTTTTCACCGCCCATTTCGTGCAGGTTCGGCATGACGATGCCCAGGCCCGCCGGCGGGGCTGTTCATCGCGAAGTAGAGACCCGGTTCGATAATCGAGGCCGCGACCAGCGCCATGATGGCCACGAAAGATTCCATTAGCGATCGCGCCATAGCCGATAAAGCGGGCATCGGTTTCGTTGGCCAGCAGCTTCGGCGTGGTGCCGGAGGCGATCAGCGCGTGGAAGCCGGAGACCGCGCCGCAGGCGATAGTGATAAACAGGAACGGGAACAGGGTGCCTTTCCACAGCGGGCCGGTGCCATCAATGTACTGGGTCACTGCCGGCATTTTCAGGTCCGGGTTGAGGATAACGATCCCCAGCGCCAGGCCGACGATAACGCCGATTTTCAGGAAAGTAGCCAGATAGTCACGCGGCGCCAGAATCAGCCATACCGGCAGCAGGGCGGAGATAAACGCGTAGCCAATCAGGGTAAAGGTGATGGTGGTGTCTTTAAAGGTCAGCGCCGGGCCCCAGTAGGGGGTCGCTGAGCAAATAATGCCGCCGAACCAGATGGAGGCCACCAGCAGCACGATACCGATAACCGACACTTCACCCACGCGGCCCGGGCGCAGGAAGCGCATGTAGATACCCATGAACAGGGCGATAGGCACCGTCGAGCAGACGGTAAAGACGCCCCACGGGCTCTCCGCCAGCGCTTTCACTACGATCAGCGCCAGTACCGCGAGGATGATGATCATAATCAGGAAGCAGCCAAACAGGGCGATAGAGCCCGGAACCGGCCCCATCTCCTGCTTGATCATCTCGCCCAGCGAGGCGCCGTTACGCCGCGAGGAGATAAACAGCACCATAAAGTCCTGTACTGCCCCCGCCAGCACCACGCCGGCCAGCAGCCAGAGGGTGCCAGGCAGATAGCCCATCTGCGCGGCAAGCACCGGGCCCACCAGCGGGCCGGCGCCGGCAATGGCGGCGAAGTGGTGGCCAAACAGCACGTAGCGGTTGGTCGGCACATAGTTCAGGCCATCGTTATTAATGACCGCCGGCGTCGAGCGCGTCGGGTCAAGCTTCATCACCTTCTGCGCGATATACAGGCTGTAATACCGGTAGGCGACGAGGTACACGGAAACCGACGCCACGACGATCCACAGGGCACTGACGTGCTCACCGCGGCGCAGGGCGACGACTGAGAGGCAAAATGCCCCGATGATTCCGAGAATCACCCAGGGTATGTGCTTGAGTAGTTTTTTGGTATCCATAGTAAAACCTGGCGTTAATTAGATGAATAATTGGCCGAAGCCGTCTGGTTTTAAGTAAGGGTTAATGGAGGTATTGATTAGCTAGGCTGGCTTCGATCTTGCCAGAACGACGCGCGCGTAAAGTTGGGTAAATCGGTGAGTGGTTGTATAGGGGGTTAAGCGGTTACTGGAGGGGGTAAGCGGTTGGCTACGAAGTGAACAGGGCTGGATTATGTGATTGTGATCACAGGAGATTGTGGCCTGCGACTCTGTTGGTTAACGCTCCTCCCCAACCGGGGAGGAGCAGGCGAGGCCATTACACCGCGACTTCCATGTCCATCATCACCGGGTGGAAACGGCGTTTAAAGTAAATCAGGCCATGGCCTTGCGGGCTCAGGGTAATATTGCGGATCTCCACCAGATATACCAGGTGGGTACCGATGGTTTGCACCTGGCTAATCTCGCCTTCGAGACTGGCCAGCGAGCCCTTCAGCACCGGCTGCCCGAGCGCGCCGTGCTGCCAGCCGCTGAGGGCAAACCGCTCTTCCATCGTCACCCCGGTCATCCCGGCGAAATGACGGGCCATGATTTCCTGTTCGTGGTTCAGCACGTTGATGCACAACTTGCCGTTGCCCTGAAACACCGGGTTCATCGCGCTGTTTGCGTTGATACACACCATCACCGATGGCGGCGTATCCGTCACCGAGCACACCGCCGTGGCGGTAATCCCGCAGCGGCCGGCTTCGCCTGCGGTAGTGACCACATTCACCGCCGCCGACAGGCTGGCCATGGCATCGCGAAAACGCAGGCGTTGTTCATCTAATTGCATTATGACCTCCCGCTGCGAATTACTTCAGCAGCTTATCCAACATGTTGATATCAGCGTTATTGTGCAGATGCGGCACCGTCCAGCCGTTCTGGTCGTACTCGGAAAGGCAGCGGTCGACCATCGCCATCATCTTGTCCATATTGCCGGAGCTCTGCGCCTGGCGCAGACACTGCAGGCGAATCTCATCCTGGCTACCGGAGTAGTTGATTTCATACAGCTCGTGGCGGCCGCCGAATTCGCTGCCGATGGCGTCCCACATCAGTTTGAGGATCTTGATGCGTTCAACGTGATCCATACCGTTGGAGCCGCGCACGTACTTCGCCAGATACTGGTCGATCTGCGGGTTGTTCAGATCGCGGGCGCTGGACGGCAGATAAATCAGGCCGCTGGTGACGTTGCGCTCGATGATGTTTTTGATCTTGGCGTAGGCCATCGGGGCCATCACGCGATAGGTCTGCAGCGCGGCGTGATCCGGCAGCCATGCGCCGTTGACCCACGGCGTCGCTTCCGAGCACATGGAATCGCTTAACGCCCAGAACATGTTGCGCCACGCCACAACTTCGCCAAGGTCGGCCTGCACACCGCGGAATTCGAGGGTACCGGTACATTCCAGAGAACGCTTCAGCAGGGCGGTGATAAAGTCCAGTTTCACCGCCAGGCGCACGCAGGCCTGCAGCGGATACATGCGGGCGAAACCGCCCTCCATGGTCCAGCGACGGCAGCGGTCAAAGTCGCGGTAAATCAGCACGTTCTCCCAGGGGATCAGCACTTTATCCATGACCAAAATCGCGTCGTTCTCGTCGAAACGGCTGGAGAGCGGATAGTCGTACGGGGACCCGGTCGCGCCGGCGACCATCTCATAGGAGGCGCGGGAGATAAGTTTCACCCTTCGGCATCCATCGGCGCGACGAACATCAGGGCGAAGTCCGGGTTCTCGCCCATCACCTGTGCGGAGCCGAAGCCGATCATGTTGTAGTGGGTCAGCGCCGAGTTGGTGGCGACTACTTTCGCGCCGCTGACGATGATCCCGGCATCGGTCTCTTTTTCCAGCTTGATGTAAACATCCTTCACTTCATCAGCCGGCTTGTGGCGGTCAATCGGTGGATTGACGATCGCATGGTTAAAGTACAGGCCGGTTTCCTGAATGCGGGTGTACCAGTTGCGGGCGTTCTGCTCGAACTGGCCCGTAAAAAAGCCCGGGTTGGCGCCCAGCGCGCAGCCGAAGGCGGCTTTATAGTCCGGGGTGCGGCCCATCCAGCCGTAGCTTAAGCGCGACCATTCGGCGATGGCGTCGCGCTGCTGGCGCAGATCGTCGGCGCTTTTCGCCACGCGGAAGAATTTATGGGTGTAGCCGCCGCTGCCGGTATCGGTGCCCCAGCACAGGGAATCCTGCATCTCCGGTTTGTGCAGCGCATCGTACAGTTGCGCGACAGAAGCCGCGGCGTTACGGAAAGCCGGGTGGGTGGTGACATCCTTCACGCGCTCGCCGTAGATATAAATTTCGCGGCCATCCTGCAGGCTTTTTAAATATTCTTCGCCAGTTAACGGGCGTTTCGCGTCGGCGCGGAAATCTTCAGGTTTCATAGGGGCCTCTTCAGTATTTATCGGAAAATAATGTTAAATATATGTTTTGTTTTTGTTGTTTAATTGAAGCGGTTATTGCGCTTGTCGTGAAGGGACGTTTGCGACAACGACGGGTACTTTTCAGGCGGGAGTGAATTTTGTGATCTCTGCAGCTTTTGCCGGCTGGCGCGGCGCTGACCCGACCTGTGGGCCATCGTCCGGCAGGCGCAGCGCCAGCGGGAACTTACGATACCGGTACTTTTTGCGCCCGGTAGCTGCTGGGCGAGCAGCCGACCTGGCGGCTAAAAAAGCGCGCAAAATAAGCGGGATCTTTAAACCCCAGCTGCCAGGCTATCTCATTAACCGCGCTATCGGAAAACAACAGCAGCCGCTTCGCCTCGCGTAGCTGGCGGTCGAATATCAGCCGCTTCGGCGAACGGTTGGCAAAGCGGCGACAGATATCGGTCAGCCGCGATTCGGTCAGGTGTAGCTCCCTGGCGTAATCCGGTACCGTCCAGTGCTGATGGTAGTGGCTGTCGATCATCTGGTTAAAGCGCTGGAATAGCTTCAGCTCGCCGCGCATGCCGCTGGCAGCGTGATCGTCGAGCTTTGCGTTACGCAATAGCAGGGTAAAGACCGCCTGCGCCAGCAGCGCCAGGGTATGCTCGCGCCCCGGCAACTGGGCGGTAGATTCCCGGCGAATCAGCTGCCAGTAGTGCGCCAGCGCCGCCAGCTCGTCGGGTTTATCCGCCAGCGACAGGCAGATCCCCGGCAGGCCGAAGGTCTCCCGCGTGCCGGGATAAAGCACCTCCAGCAGCGGCCAGATGAGTTCTTCGTGCACCGTCAACACGTGACCATCGCTATCGGACTCGGTAATAAAGGCGTGCGGCACCGAAGGCGGCGTTATCACAAACAGCGGCGCCTGCACCGAGTAGCGATGGTCATCAAGCTGCAGCTCAATCTGCCCGGTATCAAGAAAGTGCATCTGAAAATAGCGGTCGTGGCGATGCGCCTGCATGTCGCGGCCAAAAAAGGCCGCCATACGGGCAAACGACTGATAGTGCACCTCTTCGGTACCCAGGCTCTCGTCGTAATCTTTATTGATGTCGATGTTGGCGATGGAATGCTGACACATACCCGCTCCTTAGTGGCCTTTTTGCGCCGCTAAGCCCGGCGCGGCGGCGGCGTCCTCACGCTGGCTCATTGGAATGCGGGTGAGCACCAGCGCGCCGACGATCAGCAGCCCGGCGACAAACCACAGCCCGGAGCTAAAGCTGCCGGTGGTATCGCGCAAAATGCCGATCAACAGCGGGCTGACGGCAGAGCCGACGTTGCCGATGGCGTTGATCACCGCCAGCGCCACCGCGCGCGACTGCAGGCTGATCACCCGATCCGGGGTGGTCCAGAAAATGGCCATCGCGGTAAAGGATCCCACCGAAGCCATAATAATGCCGATCAGCTGGATCAGGCTGTGGTGCGTTGCCGAAGCCAGCAGCCAACCCGCCGCGGCGAACAGGTAGGGCAGGATGGTATGCATCTTGCGCTCTTTGCGCCGGTCGGAGCGGCGACTCCACCAGATCATGCCGAAAATGGTGCAGAACTGCGGGATCGCCGCCAGCAGGCCAATCATGATGTTGCTACTGCCGGTGTTGAAGCTCTGCAGGATCTGCGGCGTCCAGATATTAATGGCGCTGAGGGTATTGGTCAGGCAGAAGTAGGCCAGGGTATACATCAGCACCGCTGGCGTCAGGACTTCGCGCAGCGTGGAACGCGGCGAAGCCGGGACGATCGCCGCATGTTCCCGTTCGCGATCGATCATCGCCTTCAGCGCCTGTTTCTCTTCGTTATCCAGCCAGTTGGCTTTATCCGGCGTGTCGTTGAGGAAGAACCAGGTGACGACGCCAAGCACCACCGATGGCAGGCCTTCCAGCAGAAACAGCCACTGCCAGCCCTTCAGGTTCCACAGGCCGTCGAGCGCCAGAATATAGCCGGAAAGTATCGAGCCGAGCATCATGGTCACCGGCATGGCGATCATAAACAGGGCGTTGGCGCGGGCGCGATGGTAGGCCGGGAACCACCAGGTCAGATAGACGAGGATCCCTGGTAGGAAACCAGCCTCGGCGATGCCGACCAGCATGCGCAGGATGTACAGCGTATGCGGGCTGGTGGCGAACATGGTACAGGTCGAGGCGATCCCCCAGACCACCATGATCCCGGCGATCCAACGGCGCGCGCCAACTTTCGCCAGCATGATATTGCTGGGGATCCCGCACAGCACGTAGGTGACGTAGAACAGCGTCGCCGCCAGGCCGAACATGGTGGAGGTCAGGCCGAGGTCTTTGCCCATCGTCAGGCCGGCGAAGCCGATATTAATGCGGTCCAAAAATGAGAAAACAAAGAGAACGAACAGGAAGGTGATCAGGCGGCGGAACAGCTTTTTGATCACCCGGTTTTCTACTTCAACGGATTTATTATCATTGTGTTGCAGGGTAGAGGTAGTCATGTTGCGCTCCACATTATCCGTTCAATAGACGGATTTATTGTTATCGGTTGTGGTCGTTGCGGTGTGGGTAAACCGGGCCGCCAGCGCTTCTGCGCCGCGGGCCAGCAGGGTGGTATCGACGCCGACGGCGACGAACAGCGCGCCCAGTTCGAGATAGCGCTTCGCCAGCTGTTCATTGGCCATCAGGATCCCCGGCGCTTTACCGGCCTGACGGATTTGCTGGATGGCATCTTCAATGGCGGCCTGTACTTCCGGGTGCTGCGGATTGCCGCCGTGACCCATATCGGCGCTGAGGTCCGCCGGGCCGATAAACACCCCGTCCACCCCGTCGACATCGAGGATCTGCGGCAGATTTTTCAGCGCTTCACGGGTCTCAATCTGTACCAGGACGCACATGGCGTCGTTGGCCTGGTGGAGATAATCCGGCACGCGGTTCCAGCGCGAGGCGCGGGCCAGCGCGCTGCCGACGCCGCGCATGCCGGCGGGCGGGTAGCGAGTGGCTCTGACCGCCAGCCGCGCTTCGTCGGCGTTCTGCACCATCGGCACCAGCAGGGTTTGCGCGCCGATATCCAATAGCTGTTTGATCTGCACCGGGTCGTTCCACGATGGGCGGACCACCGGCTGGCTAGGGTAGGGCGCGATGGCCTGAAGCTGGGTCAGCACCGTTTGTACATTGTTGGGCGCATGTTCGCCGTCGATCAGCAGCCAGTCGAAGCCGGCGCCGGCCAGCAGTTCGGCGCTGTAGCTACTGCACAGCCCAAGCCACAGGCCGATTTGCGGACGCCCGGCCTTGAGCGCCGCTTTAAAAGCGTTGTTCATGTTGCTCTCCTCAGACAAAGCGGCAGCTGATGGCGCCCATGTTGCCGTAGTCGACATGGAAGGTATCGCCCTTGCGTGCCGGTACCGGACGGGTAAAGGAGCCGCCGAGAATAATCTGCCCGGCTTCGAGCTGAACATCGTACGGCGCCAGCTTGTTGGCCAGCCAGGCCACGCCGTTGGCCGGGTGATTGAGCACCCCGGCGGCGACGCCGGTCTCCTCAATCACGCCGTTGCGGTACAGCAGGGCGGAGATCCAGCGCAGATCCAGCTCGTCGGGTTTAATCGGGCGGCCGCCGAGGATCACCCCGGCGTTGGCGGCGTTATCGGAAATGGTGTCGAACACCTTGCGCGGGCGCTGGGTTTCCGGATCGATGTTGTGGCAGCGGGCGTCAATAAGCTCTAGCGCCGGAATAACGAAGTCGGTGGCGTTGTAGACATCAAACAGCGTGCAGTTCGGGCCGCGCAGCGGTTTGGCCAGCACGAAGGCCAGCTCGACTTCGATACGCGGCACGATAAAGCGGTCGGTGGGGATATCGCTGCCGTCGTGGAAGAACATATCGTCAAGCAGCGCGCCGTAGTCCGGCTCGCTGATCTGCGAGCTGGCCTGCATGGCTTTTGAGGTCAGGCCGATCTTGTGGCCTTTGAGTACGCGGCCTTCGGCGATCTTCATCTCGACCCACTCGCGCTGGACGGCGTATGCGTCCTCAATGGTGATCGACGGATAATCCAGCGAGATCGCGCGGATCTGTTCACGCTGTTTTTCGGCCTGATTCAGCCGCTGGGCAATCAGGGTTCGGGTCTGTTTATCGAGCATAGTGATTCCTGTGGCATTGTATTGCCGGATGGCGCTTCGCTTATCCGGCCTACAAATTCATGGCCGTTGTAGGCCCGGTAAGCGCAGCGCCACCGGGCAATTTGCACATTATTTAAATAACGCGTGCACGTTGTTCTGTTTGTAGTTCAGCGTCGGGTCGAGCTCTTCCATGGCGAACGACAGCGCCAGGTAGCGACTCTCCATCAGCGCCGCGAAATGGGATTTGATCAGCGCGAACAGCATATCTCCCACGTCCTGACGGCTCTCCAGGCTGCGCCCGGAGCCGATCTTCAGCGTCATATGGACAAAGGCGTAATCCTGCTTGCCGTCGGCCATCTGCCAGGTATCGAGCCAGTGGGCACGGCTGCGGATCCCGCCGATCGGAAAGATGCCGGTGGCGGCCAGCGCCTCGTTGACTTTGGCGAACAGCCCAGGCAGATCGGCCTGCTCGCGGATGTTGTCGGTACATTCGGCGATAAAATGCGGCATGGGGCCCCCTTACGCCTGCGCCGGCAGCGGGAACACGGCGTTAACCTGGCCGGTACCGGAGCTGGCGAACAGCTCGGTGATAAACTCCACCTTGCCGTCATATTTATCCCAGCCCAGCAGGCCGAGCAGCATCACCGTGTCGTGCATGTTGCCTTCGCCGTAGCAGTAGTCGGCGTACTCCGGCAGCATGGTGCAGAACTCTTTAAATTTGCCCTCGCGCCACAGCTTCACCACCCGCTCATCCATCTGATGATCGAACTCGCGGGTGTAGCTGTTCATCCCCTCTTCGGCGCGTTGATCGTCGATAAAGCGGTGCGACAGCGAGCCGCTGGCCAGCACCGCCACGGTGCCGTCATATTTCTCAATGGCCTTGAGGATCGCTTCGCCCAGCCTGCGGCTGTCGGCAAAGTCGTGAACGGTACAGAAGGCGGAAATAGACACCACCTTGAAGTGCTTATCGCTATTCATGTAGCGCATCGGCACCAGGGTGCCGTACTCCAGCTTCAGGCTCGGAATATTGTGCGCTTTGGCGCGTACCCCGAGCTTCACCGCCTCGTCGGCAATCAGGTGGCCCAGCTCCGGGTTGCCGTCGTAGTCGTAGGTCATGTCGCGAATAAAATGCGGCAGTTCGTTACTGGTGTAGACGCCCTGGAAATGGTCGGCGCAGTTGATGTGGTAGGCGCTGTTGACCAGCCAATGGGTGTCGAACACGATGATGGTATCGACGCCCATTTCGCGGCAGCGCTTGCCAATTTCTTTATGTCCGTCGATAGCGCCCTGGCGGCAGCCGTGGTTTTTCCCGGGCAGCTCAGACAGATACATCGACGGCACGTGAGTGATTTTTGCTGCTAACGCTAACTTACCCATATCAGACTCCCCATTTCGGGATCGGATGGTCGCCCATCGAGATGCAGACGTTTTTCATTTCGGCGAATACTTCAAAGCTGTACTCGCCGCCTTCGCGGCCGGTGCCGGAGGCCTTCACGCCGCCGAACGGCTGACGCAGGTCGCGCACGTTCTGGGTGTTGACGAACACCATCCCGGCTTCAATACCGCGCGCCAGACGCAGCACTTTGCTGACGTCCTGGGTCCAGATATACGACGCCAGGCCGTATTCCACATCGTTAGCCAGGCGCAGCCCTTCCGCTTCGTCTTTGAACGGCAGCAGGCAGGCGACCGGGCCAAAAATCTCTTCCTGCGCGACGCGCATGCGGTTGTCGACATCCGCCAGCACCGTCGGGCGCAGGAAGTTGCCGGCTTTCAGATGCGCCGGCAGGTCGGACGGCTTATCCGCGCCGCCGGCCAGCAGGGTGGCCCCCTCTTCGATGCCGAGGCGAATGTAACCGGACACTTTCTCCCAGTGCTGTTGGCTAATCAGCGCGCCGACCTGGGTATTCGGATCGGTCGGATCGCCCACGCGCAGGCGGTTGGCGCGCTCGGCGAAGCGCTTGACGAACTCCGGATAAATACTCTGCTGAATAAAGATGCGCGAGCCGGCGGTGCAGCGTTCGCCGTTGATCGAGAAGATGGTGAACAGCGCGGCGTCGAGCGCGCGCTCGATATCGGCATCTTCAAAAATCAGCACCGGCGATTTGCCGCCCAGCTCCATGGAGTACTTTTTCAGCCCGGCGTTTTTCATGATGTTGCGCCCGGTGGCGGTGCCGCCGGTGAAGGAGACGGCGCGCACATCATGATGGCGCACCAGCGCGTCGCCGGCGGTGGCGCCGTAGCCCTGCACCACGTTCAGCACGCCGGCCGGGATCCCGGCCTCCAGCGCCAGCTCGCCCAGACGATCGGCGGTCAGCGGAGATAGCTCGGACATTTTCAGCACTGCGGTATTGCCTAAGGCCAGGCACGGCGCCACCTTCCAGGTGGCGGTCATAAACGGCACGTTCCACGGCGACACCAGCGCGCAGACGCCCACCGGCTGCACGAGGGTGTAGTTGAGCATCTTGTCGTCGACCGGATAGGTCTTGCCGTTCATCTGCTGGCACACTTCGGCGAAAAATTCGAAATTGTGTGAGGCGCGCGGGATCAGCACGTTTTTGGTCTGGTGGATAGGCAGGCCGGTATCGGCAGTTTCCATCGCCGCGATCTCCGGGACGTTCTGATCGATCAGATCCCCCAGGCGACGCATCAGGCGCGCGCGCTCTTTCATCGGCAGGTTAGCCCACTTCGGGAAGGCCGCTTTCGCCGCCGCTACCGCCTGATGGACTTCACTTTCACCGCCGGCGGCGACTTCCGCCAGCACTTCGCCGGTGGCCGGGTTGGTGGTATGAAAATAGTCTGCGCCGGCAACGTTTTTACCGTTAATCCAATGGTTAATCTTTTTCATGACAGTGTCTCCTCATACGCTTGCTGGCTGATGATATGGTTGACCAGGCGGACCCACGGCCCTCGACCTTCAACGATCACCTCGTCGCCCGGCACCACATCGGATAGACCCCTTCGGTGTGCCGGTGGCGATCATGTCGCCCGGTTGCAGGGTCATAAATTCGCTTAAGTAAGCGATGAGGAAACGGGATGCTGAAGATCAGATCGGCGGTGGTGCCCTGCTGGCGCAGCTCGCCGTTGACCCAGGTGCGCAGCGCCAGATTATGCGGATCCGGGATCGCCTCTTTGCCGACGATCCACGGGCCGATCGGCGTCAGGGTGTCGCGGCTTTTTACCCGCAGGTTCGGCCGATAGTAGTTTTCCAGATAGTCGCGGATCGCGTAGTCGTTGCACACGGTATAGCCGGCGACATAGTCCATGGCCTCGGCTTCGCTGACGCGGCGCGCGGTTTTCCCGATCACCACCACCAGCTCGGCTTCGTAGTGCATGTATTCGACGTTATCCGGGCGTACCGACTGCTGCTGGTGGCCAGTAAAGGTGTTTGGCGCTTTGATGAACACCAAAGGCTCGGTTGGCGGTTTAAACTCCAGCTCGCTGGCGTGGTCGGCGTAATTCAGCCCCAGCGCGAACAGCGTGCCGTCGGCGGGCGGCAGCCAACGGAATTCACCTTCTTTTAATACCGTGCCATCGTCCAGGCGCACCTGGTCGCGTTCATCGACCAGCACGTCGCGTACCTGTCCCTGCCATTCAATGCGTGCCTGTTTCATGCCAGCTCTCCTTCTGCGACAACCGGGTTTTCCAGCGTCGGGAAACCGTCGGCGAGGATACGTACCCGGTCGCCGGAGCGCAGCGTGACGCGGGAGTGGGGCGTACCGATGAGGATCGCGTCGCCGGGATTGAGGGTGGCGAACTCGCTCAAGGCGCTCAGCAGCTGCGCGGCGTTACGCTGCAGATCGCCGGTATGCCAGCTGTCCGCTTCGCGGCCGTTGATTTCGGTGATGATGGTCAGGTTATCGACGTTGCGCACCGGCGACAGCGCGCCGAGGGGGGCAGAAGCCATCGCGGCACTTGGCCTTGATCGCCGGGCGATAAAAACTCTCTTCCGGCAGGCTGACGTCGTTAGCCAGCGCGTAGCCGGCGATATAGTTCGCCGCCTCTTCTTCCGCCACCTTGCGCGCGGTTTTGCCGACAATCAGCGCCACGGTGGCGCCGCTTTGCACGGTTTCACCCGGCGGATAGGGGATCGCCTCGCCATCGCCAATCACGGTATTGCGCGGCTTGATAAACCAGACCGCGGTCTTCGGCGGCGTCTTGTAGGGGGCCTGTTGAAACGCCTCGCGCCAGGCGTCGAGCTGGCTGCGATGATTGAGCGCAACGGCGAAGATGGTACCTTTCATTCACCACTCCTCTGGGACTGATTTCGGTTCAAAGGGATTTCGTTAATATATTAATGATCATCTTTTATGCTTTGCGCTGAGGTTTAGCAACTGGAAGTGAATGTTTTGTGATCTGATTAACACAATATTTACACATCAGTAACTTATTTATTATTAATCAATGAGTTGAATATTTTTCAGGGAAAGACTGGTACTTTTCAGGTGCAGAAACCGGTTGTACATGGCAGGATTAACGCTAATTATTAATTTGTTAATAAGTTTTAGATGAGGCCGTTGAGGGGATACTATGCATGATTCATTAACCATTGCCTTGTTGCAGGCGCGTGAAGCGGCGATGGCCTACTTTAGACCGATCGTTAAACGACACAATCTCACCGAACAGCAGTGGCGGATCGTGCGGATCCTCGCCGAACGTCCGTCGATGGACTTTCACGATCTGGCTTTTCGCGCCTGTATCCTGCGCCCCAGTCTGACCGGTATTTTGACGCGTATGGAGCGGGATGGACTGGTGCTGCGCCTGAAGCCGGTCAACGATCAGCGCAAGCTATACGTCTCGCTGACGCCTGCCGGAACCGCGCTGTACGAAAGCGCCCAGGCGGAGGTGGAAGAAACCTATCGCCTGCTGGAGGCTCAGTTCACCACGGAAAAGCTGCAGCAACTGACCTCGCTGCTGGAGGAGTTTATTGCGCTTGGCGTCCCTGCCGGGCGCGGTGATGAAGAAGAGTAGCGGTTACGGCTCGGCGCTCAACCTGGCGAGGGCAATAAGCGTTTCCGCGCGGGCAGGGGCCAGCGGTTCTCTCGGCTGCGGCAGCGGCCAGCCATATAACCAGCGGGCGCTGGCGGCGCAGGTGCGCCCCTGACAGGCGCCCATTCCGCAGCGCTGGGTAAGTTTGGCCTGCGGCCAGCCTCCGGCTGCCGCCACATCGCCGCAGCGCACATCCTCGCAGCGGCACAGCAGGCTCTCCGGCGTCGCCGCGTTTTTCAAAGATTCCGCCAGCCGGAAGGCGCGGTTATGGCGTCGGCGAAGCGCTGCCAGCGGGCGCGACGGGCAAATCGCGCCTGGGCCTGCTGGCTGGCACCGGCGGCGGCATACCCGGCGATTTCGCCCTCCACCAGCGCCAGCTCGCTCCCGCCGAAACCGGTGCACTCCCCGGCGGCGTAGACATCCGCGATGCTGGTCTCCTGCCAGCGGTTAACCTGGATCGCCTCCTGCGCCGTGGCGCAACCGAACAGCAGCCCTGTCTCGATATTGGGCACCAGCCCGTAGCCGATGGCCAGCCGATCGCAGGCGATAGTCCGCTCGACGCCGCGCTGGCGCAATGTCACGGCCTCCAGCCGCGTTGTGCCGTGGGCGCGGATCGCCTGGGCGCCGCTAAGATAGCCTTTCGGGGCCAGCGTCGCTAACTGGCGCAGCTTCTGCGGCCAGCGCCACAGCCCGCTGGCGAAGCGCAGCAGCGCCGGGAGCGCCGCTTGCTCAATGATATTCGTTACCTGGCCTCCGGCCTTATTCACCGTATCCGCCACCGCCAGCAGCAGCGGGCCGCTGCCGGCAATCACCACCTTTTCTCCTTTCAGCGACAGGCCCTGTTTGATCTGCGCCTGCAGGCCGCCCGCGCCGGTAACGCCGGGTAAGGTCCAGCCGGGAAAGGGCAGCGACAGCTCGCGCGCACCGCAGCAGAGGATCAGTTTCTGCCAGTCAACCACGCCCCCGCCGTCGGCGGTTTCAAACAGCACGCTGCGCGCGGAGGGGCGGGCAATCAGTCGCGCGCCGTTCACCATCCGGATGGCGGCAGACGCGGCGATGGCGTCGCGGTAGCGCCGGGCCAGGGCGGGCAGCGTCGTCTGCGGGCCGGCGCGCCAGATTTGCCCGCCGGGTGCGGGGTTATCGTCGAGAATAATGACCTGCTTATTGCAGGCGGCGGCAGAGAGCGCGGCCGCCATGCCGGCGGGGCCGGCGCCGAGGATTAAAATGTCACAGCGCAGCGTGTGCATAGCGGCCCTTTCTATTTGCATGCCGGCCCGGCACAGGGTCTGGCAGGCCAGCACCCGCCGGCCGTCGACGGTGATCCGGCACTCCTGGCAGATCCCCATGCCGCAAAACGGCGCGCGGGGGTCGCCGTTAACCGCCTGGCGGGTGGTGGGATCCGCCGGTCAACGCCAGGCGCCGCCGCCACGCTGATCCCTTCCGGCACCGTCAGCGCTTCGCCATCGACAGTGATATTGAGCGTGTTATTCATGCGATCGCCTCCTGATGATACAGACGGGTCGGGAGCCAGGCCTCAGGCGCCAGCGGGCAGCGTTCGCCGAGGATCTGCGCCGCCAGCAGCTCAGCCGTCGCCGGGGCGGTGGTGACGCCCAGCCCTTCATGGCCCAGCGCCAGCCATACACCGCGGCGCGTGGGGTGCGGGCCAATCAGCGGATTGCCATCCTGTGAGGCGGCGCGCAGGCCGCTCCAGCAGCGGATGATATTCAGCGTCGCCAGCGCCGGCACAAAATGGCGGGCGCGATCGAGCATCTGCCCCAGCAAGGGGAGATCCAGCTGGCGCTCGCGGTTATCAAACTGGCGCGACGAGCCAATCAGCAGCTGGCCGGTGGGCCGCGGCTGCAGGTTAAAGGCCACCGAGGTGCCGCCGCCGTGGGCGCTGGCGCCGTAACCCAAGTTCCAACCAGCTGGTGATGCACCCGCGGCCCGTAGCGATCGGTTATCGCAGTTGGCCTTTTTTCGGCCGCAGCCAGTTTTCTGCTAACAGCGCGTTGGCTTCAAAGTCCGCAGGGCCACCACGATGGCCCGCGCCTGTAGCCGTTTGCCGCTGGCGAGCTGTACCTGTGGTTCGGTAATCGCCTGCGCGCTGTCGCGCAGGCAGGTGAGATGGTCTCCGGCATCGGCCACCAGCCAGCGGGCGACGTTCGGCGCGTAGACGATACCATCGCCGGGCACCCATAGCCCGCCGGCCAGCCCGCTGCGCAGCAGCGGTTCGCGCCCGGCGATCTGCTGCGGGGTCTGCAGCTCGCTGTGGACCTGATAGCCTGCCAGCCGCCGCTGTTTTTCGCCCCCGACGGCCATCTCTTCTTCGCTATCCGCCCAGCCACAGCGTGCCGCAGCCGCGCCAGGCGCAAGCGTCGGGCATCCGCGGCGTGATGGCGCGCCAGCGCGCCAGCGACCACGCCGACAGCGCCAGTTCGGCGGGGTCGTCATCCATGCACACCAGATGGCCCATACCGGCCGCTGTCGCGCCGGGCTGACCGTCGTCGATAAGCGTCACGCTCTGCCCCCGCTTCGCCAGCCTGCCACGCCGCAAGCGGCGCCGATGATCCCGGCGCCGATCACGATGACATCGCACGACTTCACGGGGCGATCCCCCAGCAAAAGGGATCGTCCGGGTTGAGGATCAACTGATTATCGCCGCACACCCAGGCTTCGCCGCGGATCGTGGGGATGATGCCCGCGGCGGCGCGCTGGTAGCTGGCGGTAAACTGGCTGCCGATGATGCTGGCCTGGCGCCAGATCGCTCCCGGCTGCAGTTTGCCATCCTGCGCCAGGCAGGCCAGCTTGGCGCTGGTGCCGGTGCCGCACGGCGAACGATCCCAGGCCTTTCCCGGACAGAGTACGAAGCTGCGGCTGTCGGCGGCATCGTCATCGGCGAACAGCTCGATATGATCGATAACGCCGCCGTCGTCGCCGCGGATCCCCGCGGCTTCCAGCCCCTCGCGCACCGCCCAGGCGTAGTCGGTGAGCTGTGGGATGTGCTCCGGGGTAATGGCGAACGGGTGATCGTTGATCAGGAAAAACCAGTTGCCGCCCCAGGCAATATCGCCGACGACGGGGCCGAGCGCGGTCTCCACGCGGACCTGCTTTTTCCAGCGGCGGGCCGGGACGTTTTGCACCGATACGCTGCCATCGTCGTGCAACGTTGCGCTTACGTCGCCGACCGGGGTTTCAATCAGATGTACGCCTGGCTGGATACGGCCAAGCCACGCCAGCGAGGCGATAAGCCCGATGGTGCCGTGGCCGCACATATTCAGAAAACCGGCGTTGTTGAAGAAAATGACGCCAGCGGTGGCCGCCGCCGAGACCGGCTGGCACAGCAGCGCGCCGACCAGCACATCGTTGCCGCGCGGTTCGAGAATCACCGCCTGACGCCAGCGATCGAAGTCACGGGCGAAACGGTCGCGGCGCTGCGCCATGCTGCCGCCGCCGAGGTCGGGGAAGCCGTCAACGATCAGGCGGGTGGGTTCGCCGCCGGTGTGTGAATCAATGGCTCTCAGCGTAATAGGGGGGCGTGGCGCGGTCATTCTGCTCTCCGAAAGTTAACAACATGTTTCATCATGCTGGCGCAACCCGGGGCGGGCGGCTTGAGCGCTTTCGGCAGAGATAATGACGAAATCGGCATAATCGTGCCGGGGTGATGTGCATACGTTACATAGTTATTTCTTATTAATCAATTGGTTAATGGCGTGGTAAACCGAAAGTGGCGATTGCGCCAGTGGATAAACCAGGGGAAGGCGTAAAGCGGATCCAGGATCGCAAAACCGGCGGTTACCGCTTGAGGTGTTAACAGGAAGTGAATAAATATCCTTCGGTCACTTACCATGAGGAAGCCCTATGATCGGTGTTTCTGAAGCGGCGCCGCCGCGCGCTGTTAATCAACCGGAGCTGGCGGTCGATGAGCTGAGCCAGATCTGCGAAGGGCTGGCGCGCCAGCGGCCGGAGAATATGCCGGCGCTGCTCAATGCCCTGGCGCTGATCGCCCCCCTTGC
>OKVR01000261.1_pt1 | contig 17107 bp, 19 predicted proteins | sample 1606891 | NCBI WGS metagenome assembly OKVR01 (sample SAMN03281011, study PRJEB24777) | human gut metagenome | isolation source: fecal sample PR176 from 1 month old male Indian infant, caesarean delivered... | place: Singapore | collected 2006-01-13 | reverse complement strand
GTTTAGTACTTCGATAGATCACACAAAACATAGTTTTACTCGGAATTAGACCCGTGGTCACTTGCCTCAATATATCAGTGACTATAACATGCCTTTTAGTCTTCGGAATATCACCGCACTTCGGCGGTCGATAAACAGCAAATTGAGTAAGGCCAGGATGTCAAATACGCCAATCGAACTTAAAGGCAGTAGCTTCACGTTATCTGTCGTTCATTTGCACGATGCAAATCCCGAGGTTATTCGTCAGGCGTTAGAAGACAAAATCGCCCAGGCTCCCGCCTTTTTACGCCATGCTCCGGTGGTGGTGAATATCGCCAGCGTCGAGGAGAGTGTCGAATGGCGCGCCGTCAACGAGGCTATCGCCGCGACCGGTTTACGCATTATGGGCGTCAGCGGATGCAAAATCCCGCGCCTGAAAACCGAAATCGACCGCGCCGGGATCCCGTTATTAACCGAAGGGAAAGAAAAAGCCCCTCGTCCGGCACCGTCCGAACCCGCCCCGCCGCCGCCAGTTGCTAGTCAGATCACAAAAACGCGTTTGATTGATCAGCCGGTACGTTCCGGTCAGCGCATTTATGCGCCACACTGTGATCTTATTGTTACAAATCATGTGAGTGCCGGTGCGGAACTTATCGCTGACGGCAATATCCATGTATATGGCATGATGCGAGGACGCGCATTGGCAGGCGCCGGTGGCGACAGAGACGCCCAGATATTTTGTACCCACCTTGCGGCGGAGCTGGTCTCCATCGCCGGGGAATATTGGCTGAGCGATAACATCCCGGCCGAATTTTATGGCAAAGCGGCACGCCTGCGTTTAGGCGAAAGCGCTTTGACAATTCAACCGTTAAATTAATCCCCTTTTTAACAAGGAATTTCTATGGCACGCATTATTGTTGTGACTTCGGGTAAAGGGGGGCGTTGGCAAGACCACCTCCAGCGCGGCCATCGCTACAGGTTTGGCCCAGAAGGGAAAGAAAACCGTCGTTATCGACTTCGACATCGGCCTGCGTAACCTCGACCTGATTATGGGCTGCGAACGTCGCGTCGTTTATGATTTCGTCAACGTCATCCAGGGCGATGCCACATTGAACCAGGCGCTGATCAAAGATAAGCGCACGGAAAACCTCTACATTCTTCCGGCGTCCCAGACCCGGGATAAAGACGCCCTGACCCGCGAAGGCGTCGACAAAGTTCTCGAAGAACTGAAGAAGATGGAGTTCGATTTCATCGTCTGTGACTCCCCGGCAGGCATTGAAACCGGTGCGCTGATGGCGCTCTATTTCGCTGACGAAGCCATTATCACTACCAACCCGGAAGTCTCCTCCGTTCGCGACTCCGACCGTATCCTTGGCATTCTCGCCTCCAAATCCCGCCGCGCGGAAAATGGCGAAGAGCCGATCAAAGAGCACCTGCTACTGACCCGCTACAATCCAGGCCGCGTCAATAAAGGCGATATGCTGAGCATGGAAGACGTGCTGGAGATTCTGCGCATCAACCTGGTGGGCGTGATCCCGGAAGACCAGTCAGTCCTGCGCGCATCCAACCAGGGTGAGCCTGTGATCCTCGATGCCGCGTCGGACGCAGGCAAAGCCTATGCCGATACCGTTGAACGTCTGCTCGGAGAAGAACGCCCTTTCCGCTTCATTGAAGAAGAGAAGAAAGGCTTCCTCAAACGCTTGTTCGGAGGATAAATTATGGCTTTACTCGACTTTTTTCTCTCGCGAAAAAAGAACACGGCTAATATTGCGAAAGAACGCCTGCAAATCATCGTCGCCGAGCGCCGCCGCGGGGACGCGGAGCCGCATTACCTGCCGCAGTTGCGCAAAGATATCCTGGAAGTGATCTGTAAATACGTGCAGATCGACCCGGAGATGGTCAGCGTGCAACTGGAGCAGCGGGACGGTGATATTTCCATTCTTGAGCTGAACGTGACCCTACCCGAAACGGAAGAGTCGAAACCCTGACCTGCTGTTCCATCCCGGAAAAAAAACCGGCTACGCCACGCGCCGCCGGATTTTTTTATGGCCTGAACCAGACCGTCCGCTAGCGCGGATAGTCGCTTAACAGCCTCTTCAGCCGTTCGGCCATCAGCTCACCACGCCAACCGGAAATCAGCTCAGGCTCAGCGGCCTGCGTTTTCAGCTGCCAGTGCCAGTTCAACAGCTGGTTGATCTGCCGACGCGACGCCAGCAGCTCCGCGCTTACGCCCTTCTCAGCGCTCACTTCCTGCACCAGCGCTTTAATATCTTTAAAGGCTTTGCGGTAGCCCGGCATGTCGATCAGATTCTGCAGCGGCGCCGGCAGGGCCGACTCCGGCAGCGCCTGTGCTTTCTCGACCAGGCTAATCAGCGTTTTGCCATGGAAGCGAATTTCGCTACCGGACAACCCGAGGCTGTCGAGCTCGCCGAGGCTGGTGGGCATATAGCGTGCCACGCTCCACAGATGCTCTTCCCGCACCACAAAGTTCACCGCCAGGTCGCGCTCCCGCGCTTTGCGCAGGCGCCACTCCGCCAGCAGCTGCAGGCAGCCCAGCTGGCGGGTACGCAGCTGCCAGGCGTTGCCGATATCGCGCCAGGGCCTCGGCCGGGTCACCACCTCCTGGCGACGCCGGCTGCATTCAGGCGGCATTCGCCAGTGCCGCCGATAGCCAGCCCGCGCGATCGGTCTCCGCCATTAATTGGCTGGCGATCGGCAACAGGTACCAGACGTCGGCCGCGGCATATTCACACTGACGCTCGGTTAGCGGACGCGCCAGCCAGTCGGTGCGCGATTCACTCTTGTCCAGCGTAACGCCGGAATACTCTTCCACCATCGAGGCGAATCCCCAGGACATCGGCCGACCGCAGAAGGCTGCCAGGATCTGGGTGTCGATCAGCGGCTGCGGCATCAGGTTGAACGCGTTGAGAAAGACTTCTAAATCTTCGCTGCCGGCATGCAGGTATTTGGTCACATCCGGGTTGAGCAGCAGCTCGCGCATCGGCGCCCAGTCGGTAATCGTTAAGGGATCGATCAGAGAGACCTGGCGGCCGTCGAACAGCTGCAGCAGGCCCAGCTGCGGGTAATAGGTACGGGTACGGACAAATTCCGTATCCAGAGCGACGGCGGAGGCGGCGCTTGCCGCTTCGCAGACAGCGCGCAGGCCATCGTCGGTGGTGATCATCTGATAGTTCAAAGCATACTCTCTTACTTGCGCCCATAAAAAACGCCGGCGTAGCCGGCGTCTGGCGACTCATTCGTTACTTAGCCTTTATTGTCCACTTTAGCGCGCGCTTCGTCACGCAGTTCTCGCCGCAAAATTTTCCCGACGTTGGATTTCGGCAGTTCGTCACGGAATTCCACCAGCTTCGGTACCTTGTAACCGGTCAAATGGCGACGGCAGAACGTAATCAGCGCTTCTTCGGTTAACGCGGCATCTTTCTTCACCACGAAGATCTTCACCGCTTCGCCGCTGCTGCCGGACGGCACGCCGATGGCCGCCACCTCAAGCACGCCGCTGTGCTGCATGACCACATCTTCGATTTCATTCGGATAGACGTTAAAACCCGACACCAGGATCATATCTTTTTTCCGGTCAACGATGCGCAGGAATCCCTCTTCATCCATCACCGCGATGTCCCCGGTGTGCAACCAGCCGTCTTTAATAATCTCATCCGTCGCGTCAGGACGCTGCCAGTAGCCCAGCATCACCTGCGGCCCCTTGATACAGAGCTCGCCCGGCTGACCCGGCACCACTTCGTTATCGTCGTCGTCCACCAGTTTGGCTTCAGTGGAGGGCACCGGCAGGCCAATGCTGCCGCTGTGGTAGTCGATGTCGTGCGGGTTGACGCTGACCAGCGGCGAACACTCGGTCAGGCCGTAGCCCTCCAGCAGATATTGTCCGGTCAGTTTCACCCAGCGCTCAGCCACCGCCTGCTGCACCGGCATACCGCCGCCGGCGGAGAGGTGCAGCGAGGAGAAATCAAGCTGCTGGAACTCTTTGTTGTTCAGCAAGGCGTTGAACAGGGTGTTGACCCCGGTCATGGCGGTAAACGGATATTTCGCCAGCTCCTTCACCAGCCCGGGGATATCGCGCGGGTTGGTGATCAGCAGATTCTGCCCGCCCAGCTCGATAAACAGCAGGCAGTTCATGGTGAGGGCGAAAATGTGATACAGCGGCAGCGCGGTGACCACAAACTCTTTGCCGCGATGCAGCAGCGGGCCGTAGGTGGCATTGACCTGCTCAAGGTTGGCCAGCATGTTGCGGTGGGTCAGCATCGCCCCTTTAGCCACCCCGGTGGTGCCCCCGGTGTACTGTAGAAACGCCAGATCTTCCGCAACGATCTCCGGCTTCACGTACTGCATGCGATAGCCGTGCTGCAGCGCGCTGCGAAACGAGATGGCATCCGGTAGATGGTACTTCGGCACCAGCCGCTTGATGTACTTAACCACAAAGTTCACCAGCGTGCCTTTGGCGGTGGAGAGCTGGTCGCCCATGCGCGTCAGGATCACGTGTTTCACCTGGGTCTTCGCCACCACTTTTTCCAGGGTATGGGCAAAGTTGGAGACGATGACGATCGCCGCCGCGCCGCTGTCGTTGAGCTGATGCTCCAGTTCACGCGGGGTATATAAGGGGTTGACGTTAACCACAATCATCCCGGCGCGCAGGATGCCAAACAGGGCCACCGGATACTGCAGCAGGTTAGGCATCATCAGGGCCACCCGGTCGCCCTTCTGTAGTCCTAAGCCCTCCTGAAGGTAAGCGGCGAAGGCGCGACTGCGCTCTTCCAGCTTACGATAGGTCATCACTTCACCCATATTGATAAACGCCGGTTGGTCGGCGTAGCGGGTGGTGGCATGTTCAAACAGTTCAACCAGGGATTGATAGCGGTCAGGATTTATCTCCGCCGGAACATCTGCGGGATAACGGTTTAGCCAAACCTTTTTCACTGCATCACCTCTGAAATAGTTATTCGTCGTCATCACAGCCCCTGGAAAATACATTTTGTTAACATTATATTAACTCAGCGTACCAGTTTATTAATTAGGCAATGAGCAGGTTGCGAAGCGCGTCACTATTTTTTTTCTTATTCGACTGAAAACAAAGAAACAGCGGACCGGCCGCTGTTTCTTTGAACTAACAAAAACAACAAAATCATTCGGTTACAACGTTTCTGACCTCAGCTGGGCCGGGGTTGTACCACCCCCATCCGCCATAGCCGTAACCCCAGGGGCGCGGACCCAGCATCCACGGGTCGATCGGCTGCGGGGGCATCACCACCTGCTGCACCACGTTCCAGCGTTTGTAGCCGGTGGCGTTCATCAGCATAAATTTGTAGGGCGTGCTGCCTACTTTGCCTTCGACCACTCCGGCAATCGGCCCGACCACGGTCACCAGCTGACCGCGGAAGTCCACCGGATCGAGGAAGCCATTAACATCGGCATAGATCCGCCCGCGCGAGGGTTCGCCAAGTTCCGGTCGCGCACCGCTGTCCAGCGGCACGGTAGCGATTTCTAAGCGGGTTTTCCCCTGCTGGTTCTGCACGTTGACCACCTTGCCGCCAAAGCGCGCTTCCTGACCGACGTACAGCTGCGGGGCATTCATCACCCGCACTAAATCCTGCTGCGGCGTGGGGCTGGTGCCTTTGATGGCATCCGGCACCGATACGCAGCCGCTCAGCGCAACGGCAACCGCCGCGGCCAGCAGCAAGCGAACGCCCTGTTTTTGACCCGCCATGATGCGACTCCTTTTCTCAGTCTTCTTGTTACTGAGATTCACTCGCGGCCCGGAAGTTTCTTCCACGCCACCTCGTTACGCAAATAAACCGGCTCCGCTTTCTCCACGGCCACGGTTTTCCCTGCCGCCAGCAGATAACAGGCTAACGGCAGCATATCCTCTGCCGCCGGCAGTTCAATTTCGCCGCTGCTTAAGGTCAGTCCGCTCTCTTTCGCCAGATCCGGCCACGCCTGCCAACCGGTGCCGACGGTGGCCCATTCGCCGGAAAGCTGTGCCAGCCGTTCGGCCACCGCGTCCGGTTTGAGCACCGCTTCCGTCTCTTCGCCGTGCCAGACGCCCTGCTCGTCGCGCTGATACTCGGCCCAGTAGACTTCCCCCATCCGGGCGTCAATCGCCGCCAGCACGCGGGTGGCGCCGGTTTTGCGCCACGCGCCCTGCGCCATGGTGGCCAGCGTGGAAACACCGATCATCGGCAGCTCCGCGCCCAGCGCCAGCCCCTGAGCGATACCGATGCCAATGCGTACGCCGGTAAAGCTGCCAGGACCGCGGCCAAAGGCTAGCGCGTCCAGCTCGGTCAGGGTGGTGCCGCTCTCGGCGAGGACCTCCTGCACCAGCGGCAGGATACGTTGGGTATGTTCGCGGGGACAAATTTCGAAATGAGCACTAAGGGTGCCATCATTCCACAGCGCTGCGGAGCAGGCTTCTGTGGCGGTATCGATAGCCAAAATTCGCATGGGTGGTCACGCTCTCGTTACATAGTTCAGGCCTTCAGGCAGCCTGTTTTCCGGCAGACGGACAACCCGTCGCCACACCGCCCGAAGTCTAGTGGGAACCGCTAATTAACAAAATGGCGCGCAGCTTAACACATTTCAGGGCGGATTACCTTGCCGGCGGCACGGCGAGAAAGCGCACCGCCCGGCGGATATCGCGGGTTCGCGGCGCCGGCGGCAGACTGGCCAGAAAGACCGCGCCGTAGGGGCGCATCACCAGCCGGTTGTCGCAGATCACCAGCACCCCGCGATCGTCGATATCGCGGATCAGGCGGCCCACCCCCTGCTTAAGGGTGATCACCGCGTCCGGGAGCTGCACTTCATCGAACGGATCGCCGCCGCGCAGCCGGCAATCTTCCATCCGCGCTTTCAGCAACGGATCGTCCGGCGAGGTAAACGGCAGCTTATCAATGATCACCAGCGACAGCGCGTCGCCGCGCACGTCGACTCCTTCCCAGAAGCTGCTGGTGGCCACCAGCAGGGCATTGCCGGCGCTGACGAACTGCTGCAGAAGCTGGCCTTTACTGGTCTCGCCCTGCAGCAGCACCGGCAAAGTCATGGTGGCGCGGAACTGCTCCGCCAGATCGCGCATCATGGCGTGCGAAGTGCACAGCATAAAGCAGCGACCGTCGTTAGCCTCGATCAGCGGCTTGAGCATCGCCGCCAGATGGCGCGCCGCGCCGGGCTGGTTCGGCAGCGGTAGGTTACGCGGCACGCAGAGCAGCGCCTGATGCTGATAGTCAAAGGGGCTCGGCAGCAACAGTGTCTGCGCCTCGTCGATCCCCAGCCGGGCGGTGAAATGGTGCAGATCGTCGTTTACCGACAGTGTCGCCGAGGTAAAGATCCAGCTCCCCGACTTCTGCGCCATCACCTCTTTAAACTTCTCGGCCACGGTCAACGGCGTCAGCGCAAGGGTAAAGTGGCGCGAGGTGCACTCATACCAGTAACTGTAGCCCGGCTGATTGATCTCTTTCAGCCGCTTCAGGCGCCCGCGATAAAGGGTGGCGCGCTCAAAGGCGGCATCGAGCAGCGCCGAGCGCCCCAGCGAGAGTTTGGCGACGTCGTAACACAGTTCAAGCGCATCATCGAGCAGCAGCAGCGCCCGCTGAATGTGGCTGTCCGCCAGCAGTTCCCGCAGGTTTCCCGCGGTAGCCAGGGTCCCCCAGCTGCAGGCGGAAATCCTGGGCACTTTGCGCCAGGCGGTCGGCGCAATTTTTGCAGCTGTTGAGTGTCCTTTCAGTTCGGTGCGATAGGCAATAGTGATGTCTTTCGCCAGATCCAGCAGCTGGCGGCTGGAGAGCGACTGGCCAAAGTACTGGCTGGCGATATCCGGCAGCTGATGGGCTTCGTCGAAGATCATCACCTCCGCCTCGGGGATCAGTTCGGCAAAGCCGCTCTCTTTGACCACCATATCGGCAAGGAACAGGTGATGGTTGACGACCACTACGTCGGCGTCCATCGCTTTTTTACGCGCCTTCACCACGAAGCAATCTTTATACAGCGGGCAGTCGCTGCCGAGGCAGTTATCGTTGGTACTGGTGACCAGCGGCCAGGCCTGGGAATCTTCCGCCACGCTGGCGCAGGTGCTGATATCGCCATCCTGAGTTTGGTTCGACCAGGAGCGCAGGAGGATCACGTCGCTGAGGGTTTGCACCGGCAGATCGCCGCCCGCCAGCGCCTGCTGTTCCAGGCGTTCGAGGCACAGGTAGTTGGAGCGCCCTTTGAGCAGCGCCAGTTTGCCGGTGAATTTGAGCGCTTTGGCGACGGTGGGCAGATCGCGGCTGTAGAGCTGATCCTGCAGCGCTTTCGACCCTGTGGAGATAATCACCTTTTTTTTCGCCCGCAGCGCTGGCGCCAGGTAAGCGTAGGTTTTACCGGTTCCGGTCCCCGCTTCCACCACCAGCGGCCGGGAGGCCTCAATCGCTTCGCTGACCGCCACCGCCATCTGGCGCTGCGGCTCGCGCGGTTTAAATCCCGGTATGGCCTTTGGGCTAGCTGGCCGTCTGCTGCAAAATCGTCGATCACATTGCCCCCTGGTTATTTGGACAGTGATTATGTCAGGGAGGGCGGCGTTTCGCCAGTCCGGGTAGTGACGCGAGCGGAACATTATGGCAGTCTTGCCGCAGCTAAATGGAATGCTCAGAGAGGAATGTGAAATGACAATTACGCGTATTGATGCCGAAGCCCGCTGGTCAGATGTAGTGATCCACAATCAGACCCTTTACTACACCGGCGTGCCGGCGAATCTTGATGCCGATGCCTTCGAGCAGACCGCCAACACCCTGGCGCAGATTGACGCGGTGCTGGAAAAACAGGGCAGCGACAAGTCGCGCATTCTTGACGCCACCATTTTCCTCGCCGACAAAAGCGACTTTGCGGCGATGAATAAAGCGTGGGACGCCTGGGTGGTAGCCGGTCACGCCCCGGTGCGCTGCACGGTGGAAGCAACGCTGATGAACCCGCAGTATAAGGTTGAAATCAAAATTATCGCCGCGGTGTAATTACTCGTCTTCGTCTTCATCTTCAAAGCGCGCGACGATCCGTTCGCCGGTATGCGTCGCGCGTAGCTCTTCCGCCACCAGGGCAATCGCCTGGCCGCTGCTCATCCCCTGGGCCATCAGTTCCTGGATACGTTCGACCGCTTTTTGCTGTTGCTCGTGGCTCAGCGAAGGTAAACCTGCAAACATCTTGTACTCCTGCTACATTGTGGGGCGTAATTATTTCACGCCGTCCCCGCCTACGCCAGAGGGACGGTAACGTTCAGGATCGAGAAAGATGTTGTCCCCCGCGATTATTACCCTGCCCTGGCGCCCGGATGCCGCCGAACACTATTTTACGCCGTTAAGCGCCCTGCCCTGGGCGATGCTGCTACATTCCGGCTTTGCCGACCATCCGCATAACCGTTTTGATATCCTGGTGGCGGCCCCGCGCGCCACGCTGCTGACGCGCGGTGAAGAGACCTGGGTCGATGACGGCGAGACCACTTTTGTCTCGGCGGACGATCCGCTGCAACTACTCCAGCAGCAGCTGGATCGTCAGCCGTTCACGCCGCAGCCCCATGAGGATTTGCCGTTTCTTGGCGGCGCGCTGGGGCTGTTCGGTTACGATCTGGGCCGCCGTTTTGAGCGACTTCCCACTGTGGCGCAGGCCGATATCGCGCTGCCGGATCTGGCGGTGGGGATTTATGACTGGGCGCTAATCGTCGACCATCAGCGCCAGCAGGTGTCGCTGCTCAGCTATGACGACCCGCAGCAGCGTCTGCAGTGGCTGGAGGCGCAAACGTCGGCGCCAGGTGAAACCTTCACCCTGACCTCTGCCTGGCAGTCAAATATGAGCCGCCAGCAATACGGCGAGAAATTTCGTCAGGTGCAGGCCTATCTGCGCAGCGGTGACTGCTATCAGGTCAATCTCGCCCAGCGTTTTCAGGCACGCTACGTCGGGAATGAATGGCAGGCTTTCCGCCAGTTGAACGCCGCCAACCGCGCCCCCTTTAGCGCCTTCATCCGCCTTGCGGAAGGGGCGATTTTAAGCCTGTCGCCGGAGCGATTTATTCAGCTCCGCCAGGGGGAAATCCAGACGCGCCCCGATTAAGGGCACCCTGCCGCGGCTCGATTCGCCGCTGGCGGATGCGCAGCAGGCGGAGAAGCTGGCGAACTCGCCGAAAGATCGCGCCGAGAATTTAATGATTGTCGACCTGATGCGCAACGACATCGGCCGCGTCGCCGTCCCGGGCAGCGTGCGGGTCCCCGAGCTGTTCGTGGTGGAGCCCTTCCCGGCGGTCCATCATCTGGTCAGTACCATCACCGCCCGCCTGCCGGCGACGCTGCACGCCAGCGATCTGCTGCGCGCCGCCTTCCCGGGAGGGTCGATCACCGGCGCGCCGAAGGTCCGGGCGATGGAGATTATTGATGAACTGGAACCCCAGCGACGTAACGCCTGGTGCGGGAGCATCGGCTATCTGAGCTATTGCGGCAATATGGATACCAGCATCACCATTCGCACCCTAACGGCCTGGCAGGGGCAACTGTACTGTTCCGCCGGCGGCGGGATTGTGGCGGATAGTGAGGAAGCCGCAGAATATCAGGAAACTTTTGATAAAGTTAATCGTATCCTGCACCAACTGGAGAACTAGACCATGGCGGACCGCGCCCTCAATCTGGATGACTTTCTGTCCCGCTTTCAGCTGCTGCGTCCACAGCCTTCGCCACAGGCGCTAAACCAGCGGCAGGCGGCGGTGCTGGTACCGATCGTACGCCGGCCGCAGCCTGGTCTGCTGTTGACCCAGCGTTCGCCGTTGCTGCGCAAGCACGCCGGCCAGGTCGCCTTTCCCGGTGGGGCGGTAGATAATACCGATGCGACGCTTATCGCCGCCGCTCTGCGCGAAGCCCAGGAAGAGGTGGCGATCCCGCCAGAGAAGGTTGAGGTGATTGGCGTTCTGCCGCCGGTGGACAGTGTCACCGGCTTCCAGGTGACGCCGGTGGTGGGCATTATTCCACCGGATCTGCACTATCACGCCAGCCAGGACGAGGTCTCCGCGGTATTTGAAATGCCGCTCGCCGAAGCCCTGCGCCTCGGGCGCTACCATCCGCTCGATATCCACCGCCGGGGCAACGACCACCGCGTCTGGCTCTCCTGGTACCAGCATTATTTTGTCTGGGGAATGACCGCCGGGATCATTCGCGAGCTGGCGCTGCAGATAGGCGCGCGCCCTTAGCTATACTGATTATGAGAGGGCGCTCTCACTATTAGTAAAATCGCGGTTATCCATTAGTTTAATTCATGTGAATAGTTGAACTGACAGGGCGCTTCCCTCTTACACTATGCGCTGTTATTAGTTCGTTACTGGAAGTCCAGTCACCTTGTCAGGAGTATTATCGTGATTAGTCTATTCGACATGTTTAAGGTGGGGATTGGTCCCTCATCTTCCCACACTGTTGGCCCGATGAAGGCCGGTAAACAGTTCGTCGATGACCTGGTCGAAAAAGGATTGCTTAATGCAGTGACCCGCGTGGCGGTTGACGTCTACGGTTCGCTGTCATTAACCGGCAAAGGCCACCATACGGACATCGCCATTATCATGGGACTGGCGGGCAATCAGCCCGATACGGTCGATATAGACGCGATACCGGCATTTATCCGTGACGTCGAGACACGCGGCCGTCTGCTGCTGGCCAACGGTCAGCACGAAGTGGACTTCCCGGCGGATGACGGCATGCGTTTTCGCAGCGACAATCTGCCGCTGCACGAAAACGGCATGACCATTCATGCCTGGGCCGGCGAGAAAGAGATCTACTGCAAGACCTATTACTCGATTGGCGGCGGCTTTATCGTCGATGAAGAGCACTTCGGCAAAGAGAACGCCAACGAACTGCAGGTGCCCTACCCGTTTAAATCGGCGCAGGAAATGCTGGCCTACTGCAAAGAGACCGGCCTGTCGCTCTCCGGGATGGTGATGCAGAACGAGCTGGCGCTGCACAGCAAAAAAGAGATCGAGGACTATTTCGCTAATGTCTGGCAGACCATGCGCGCCTGTATCGACCGCGGCATGAACACCGAAGGCGTGCTGCCTGGCCCGCTGCGCGTACCGCGTCGCGCGTCGGCGCTGCGTCGTCTGCTGGTGGCCAGCGATAAGCTCTCCAGCGATCCGATGAACGTCGTTGACTGGGTCAACATGTTCGCGCTGGCGGTCAATGAAGAGAACGCCGCCGGCGGTCGCGTGGTGACCGCGCCGACCAACGGCGCCTGCGGCATCGTTCCGGCGGTACTCGCTTATTACGATCACTTTATCGAATCCGTCAGCCCGGAGATCTATATCCGCTACTTTATGGCCTGCGGTGCGATCGGCGCGCTGTACAAGATGAATGCCTCCATTTCCGGCGCCGAAGTCGGCTGTCAGGGCGAAGTGGGCGTCGCCTGCTCGATGGCGGCGGCGGGTCTGGCCGAACTGCTCGGCGCCAGCCCGGAACAGGTCTGCGTGGCGGCGGAGATCGGCATGGAACATAACCTCGGACTGACCTGCGACCCGGTCGCCGGCCAGGTACAGGTGCCGTGCATTGAACGTAACGCCATCGCCTCCGTGAAAGCGATCAACGCCGCGCGGATGGCAATGCGCCGCACCAGCGAACCGCGCGTCTCGCTCGATAAAGTGAATCGAGACCATGTACGAAACCGGCAAAGACATGAACGCCAAGTACCGCGAAACTTCGCGCGGCGGACTGGCGATTAAAGTTCAGTGTGACTAAAGTGTTGGCTTTCGCCTGCCCCCTCCCGGTGCGCAGGCGTAAAGCGAGGGGAACTGAAAGCCCCCTGCCTTCCTGATGCGCCCTCTGTGGCGCATTTCTTTTTTCTATACCTGACGATATTCTGCCACTACAATTGCTCTATTAAATAAGCCACGCTTAACCACTCGTCCTGTCGACAGGGTGTCGCACATGCAGACTGCACAAAAAGTCATTACGGCCTATCGTCGCAAACGCATTATTGTCTGCCTGCTGGTAGCCCTGGTGACCCTGGGCGCCACCTTAGCTATCCGATTTATTTCGCAGCGTAGCGAAAATGAAGGCTATATTCGCATGGCCGCCAGCCAACGGGTGGCGGCGCTGGATAACATCCTGCGTCCGCTGAGCGCGCAGCGAACCACCCTGCTTCCTCTGGTGGGCCACCCCTGCCCGGATATCCATTTGTCGCTGCGTAAAATCGCGGCCTCGTTGCAGACCGTTCGTTCCGTCGCGCTCGTGACGTCAGGTATCGTTTACTGTTCGAGTATTTTTGGGCCGCGACAGGCGGATTTACATCGCCTGCAGCCTGCGCTTCCTGCACCCCGTCCTCTGCTGCTCTTTTCGAACGACAGCTCCTTGCTCAAAGGCACACCGGTGCTGATACAGTGGTATCCAGCCTCGGAGAGAGGCGTGGATGGCGTGATGCTGATTGTCAATATCGAGCTGCTGGGGACCTTAATTCTCAACGAAAAATCATCCCTGATAAGCGACGTCAGCCTGCAGGTTGGCGATCGTTATTTTAGCAGCAGCCATGGGCTTCTCGAGAAAGCGCATACCCCGCCGGGAACGGTGATTTATCGCCAGCGCTCTACCGAGTTTCCGTTTATCGTCAATATCAATGGCCCTGGCGCCTCGGCGATTGCGCTTGAGGAGCTGCCCGGCGAGCTGCCGCTGGCGCTGATCTTCAGCCTGTTGATGACCGGCATCGCCTGGCTGGCCACCGCCGGCAGAATGAGCTTCTCGCGGGAGATAAGCCTCGGTATTTCCGCCCGGGAGTTTGCCCTCTGGTGCCAGCCGCTGCAGGATGCGCGCAGCGGCCGCTGCTGCGGGGTGGAGATCCTGCTGCGCTGGAACAACCCTCGCCGCGGTGCGATTTCGCCGGAGGTGTTTATTCCCATCGCCGAAGGGGACAATCTGATCATCCCCCTCACCCGCTATGTGATTGCCGAAACCGCCCGCCCGTCTGGATGCTTTTCCCCGCGACCGCCAGTTTCATATCGCGATTAACGTCGCTGCCCGCCACTTTGCCAACGGCTTACTGCTGCATGACCTGCATAATTACTGGTTCAGCATGAACCCGGTACAGCAGCTGGTGGTCGAGTTGACCGAACGCGATGTCCTGCAGGATGGCGACCAGCACATGGCCGAAGATCTGCACCAGAAAGGCGTCCAGCTGGCGATCGATGACTTTGGCACCGGCAACAGCTCCCTATCGTGGCTGGAAACACTGCGCCCGGACGTGCTGAAGATTGACCGCTCGTTTACCAGCTCGGTGGGGATAGACAGCGTCAATGCCACGGTGACCGATATCATTATCGCCCTCGCCAACCGGCTGAATATTATTACCGTTGCCGAAGGAGTGGAGACGCAGGAACAGGAAAGCTACCTCAGAGACCACGGTGTCGATGTGCTGCAGGGGTTTTTATTATGCCCGGCCGATGCCGGTGGAGGCATTCCCGGCGTGGCTGGCCAGCCGAGAGGCAACAGAATAACGCGCCGGTCCCCAAGGGGACCGGCGCGCAGGACGATTACTCTTCTTCGTCGCTCGGCGGACGGGTGACCACCGCGCGAACCAGATCGACCCGGTAGTCATTCGCTTCCACCACGGTGAAATGCAGCGGCGGCAATGACACCACGTCGCCAATGCGCGGGATATGGCCATTGGCGGAGATCACCAGACCAGCAACCGTAGCAATATCCTCATCGTCATTGATCAGCGGATCCAGCCCCAGCGCCTGCTGCAACGCATGCAGGTCGGTCGACCCCTTAATAAGCCAGCCGTCGCCATCGATAACGATCTCCGGCGTCTCATCGGCGTCCGGGAATTCTCCAGCGATCGCTTCCAGAACGTCCAGCGGGGTCACTAATCCCTGCACCACGCCAAATTCATTGGTCACGATGACGAAACTGCCGCGGGCGCGGCGCAGGACGCCGAGCAGATTGATCGGGTCCAGCGTTTCAGGTACCACGATCGCCGGGGAGGCGGAGGCCAGCGCCGCGACGTTTTCGCCCGACTCCAGAGCCACCAGCATCTCCTTCGCCCGCACGATACCAATGATTTCATCCAGTTCTCCGCGGCAGACCGGGAACAGACTGTGCGGCGACGAAAGCAGCTGACGGCGAATTTCATCTTCACTCTGCTCGGCGTCGACCCAGCTGATTTCCCCGCGCGGCGTCATGATGCTGCGCAGAGAGCGCTGAGCCAGGGTCAGCACGCCGTTAATCATGTAGCGCTCTTCTTCCGCAAAGGCGCCTTCCGGTACCGGCACCGCCGCCGGGCTGTCAGCGTCGTGGTTGACGGAGGCCTGTTTAATACGGCCGCCCATCAGACGCAAGATCGCATCCGCGGTACGGGCGCGCAGCGGCAACGTCGACTGGTGACGTACAAAGTTGCGGCGCGCCACCTGGTTAAAGAACTCAATGATGATCGAGAAACCGATCGCCGCGTAAAGGTACCCTTTCGGAATATGGAAGCCAAACCCTTCCGCCACCAGACTCAGGCCGATCATCAACAGGAAGCTCAGACAGAGCACCACCACCGTCGGGTGCTGGTTGACAAAGCGCGTCAACGGCTTGGAGGCCAGCAGCATCATGATCATCGCGATCACGACCGCTGCCATCATCACCGGCAGATGGTTCACCATCCCGACCGCGGTGATCACCGCGTCCAGTGAGAAGACGGCATCCAGCACTACGATCTGCAGTACCACCACCCAGAAACTGGCATAGCCTTTCCCGTGACCGGCATCGTGCTGGCGGTTTTCCAGCCGTTCATGCAGCTCAGTTGTCGCCTTGAACAGCAAGAAGATCCCGCCAAGCAACATGATGAGGTCACGCCCGGAAAAGGAGAAATCGGCGATAGTAATCAGCGGCTTCGTCAGCGTCACCATCCAGGAGATCACCGACAGCAGCCCCAGGCGCATCACCAGCGCCAGCGACAGGCCGATCAGTCGCGCTTTATCACGCTGCTTCGGCGGCAGTTTGTCCGCCAGGATGGCAATAAACACCAGGTTATCAATACCAAGCACAATTTCCAGAACGATAAGCGTCAACAGGCCGGCCCAGATTGAGGGATCCATTAACAATTCCATGTGCGACTCCGGTTAGCGGCAAGGTCAGTCATCGCCATGTCATGCACGGACGCGACAATAGATGCTGAAAGATAAGCGTGATGCGTGGAGGTGGCAACCAGGTGCCAGAAAGTGAAAAGACGTCGATGACGGTCCATACTGCGGGCTATGCCCTATACTCCTGAGTAATTAAACGGAAGTTAAACATAGCAAAATATAGAGCGAAATTGGAAAAGATTTACCTGAATTTGCAATAACTAAGGCTATTTTTTGCGCTGCAAAATTATTAGCAGGCGATGCCTGATTAACGGATCTTCATCACATTAATTATTTTTTCACTGTCTAAAATAATTCGCGGTAGTAACTATTTTCTATCTTACACCCTAACTGAATCGATTTTGTCCTCAAGAGTGATTCAGGATGTATCAAAGCAGATGATGCATTCACGATAATAAAGGAGGTAGCAAGTGACCATTGCTATTGTTATAGGCACACATGGTTGGGCTGCAGAACAGCTGCTGAAAACAGCAGAGATGCTGTTGGGCGAGCAGGAAAACGTTGGCTGGATCGATTTCGTTCCGGGTGAAAACGCCGAAACGCTGATCGAGAAATACAATGCCCAGTTGGCAAAACTGGATACCAGTAAAGGCGTGCTGTTTCTCGTCGATACATGGGGGAGGCAGCCCGTTCAACGCTGCGAGCCGCATTGTCGTCGATAAAGAGCACTACGAAGTTATCGCCGGCGTCAACATCCCGATGCTGGTGGAAACCTTCATGGCCCGCGATGACGATCCTTCCTTTGATGAGCTGGATCGCCTTAGCGGTAGAGACCGGCAGCGAAGGCGTGAAAGCGCTGAAGGCCAAACCGGTCGGAAAAAGCGGCCCCTGCGCCCGCTCCAGCCGCGGCGCCAAAAGCCGCCGCACCCCGTTGGGTCATTGACGATATTGTCAGCAATCATGGCAGCGTCTTACAAGCAGTTAATAGCGAGAATGAAAAAACGCTGGCCGCTATAGCTTCGTTGCAAAAAGAACAGCCGGAAGCCTTTGTTGCCG
>OKVR01000260.1_pt1 | contig 17229 bp, 17 predicted proteins | sample 1606891 | NCBI WGS metagenome assembly OKVR01 (sample SAMN03281011, study PRJEB24777) | human gut metagenome | isolation source: fecal sample PR176 from 1 month old male Indian infant, caesarean delivered... | place: Singapore | collected 2006-01-13 | reverse complement strand
GCCCGATACCTTCCTGCTGTGCGCCGAGCGCATGGGCGTCGCGCCGGGAAAAATGCGTGGTCTTCGAAGATGCCGACTTTGGTCTGCAAGCGGCGAAGCGCGCGGGAATGGACGCTGTAGACGTGCGTTTGCTGTGAGCGACGCGCTGTCACTCCTCTCGCTGTTTGCCAGTAGCTTTTTAAGCGCCACGCTGCTTCCCGGCAATTCGGAGGTTGTGTTGGTGGCTATGCTACTTGCGGGGGTCAGTCATCCGTGGTGGTTAGTATTAATAGCAACAATCGGCAATAGCCTTGGAGGGGTAACTAACGTTATTCTGGGGGCGCCTGTTTTCCGCTGCGCAAAACCTCGCGCTGGCAGGAGCGGGCGGCCGGCTGGCTTAAGCGCTACGGCGCGGTTACGCTGTTGCTGAGCTGGGCGCCGGTTGTCGGCGATTTACTGTGTTTGCTGGCGGGATGGATGCGCATTTCCTGGGGACCGGTACTCTTTTTCTTATGCCTTGGTAAGGCGCTGCGCTATATCGCTATTGCGGCAGTGACGCTTCAGGGCATGACGTGGTGGCACTAATTGGACTGACAGTTCATCCATTACAATTATGCTTATTCAAACGATTTCGACAGGCGGGAGGTCAATTTGATCCCGGACGTATCACAGGCGCTGGCCTGGCTGGAAAAACATCCGCAGGCTCTGCAGGGTATTCAACGTGGTCTGGAGCGGGAAACGCTGCGCGTGAACGCAGACGGCACCCTTGCAACGACCGGTCACCCTCCGGCGTTAGGCTCAGCGCTGACGCATAAATGGATTACCACCGATTTTGCCGAAGCTTTACTTGAGTTCATTACGCCAGTAGATGGCGATATTGAGCATATGCTGACCTTTATGCGCGATGTCCATCGCTATACCGCGCGTCAGCTTGGCGACGAGCGGATGTGGCCGCTGAGTATGCCATGCTATATCGCCCCCGGTCAGGATATTGAGCTGGCGCAGTACGGCACCTCTAACGTGGGGCGCCTGAAAACGCTATATCGCGAGGGGCTGAAGAACCGCTATGGCGCGCTGATGCAGACTATCTCCGGCGTGCACTATAACTTCTCCCTACCGATGGCCTTCTGGCAGGCTAAATGTGGTGTGGAAGACGCTGAGAGTGGTAAAGAGGCCATTTCGGCGGGCTATTTCCGCTCAATTCGTAACTACTATCGCTTTGGCTGGGTGATCCCGTATCTGTTCGGCGCCTCGCCGGCGATTTGCGCTTCGTTCCTGCAAGGAAAGCCGACGACGCTGCCCTTTGAGGAGACGGGCAACGGCATGTATTACTTGCCGTACGCCACCTCGCTGCGCCTCAGCGACCTTGGTTATACCAATAAGTCGCAAAGCAATCTCGGAATTACGTTTAACGATCTGCACGAGTATGTGGCAGGATTGAAGCGCGCGATTAAAACGCCGTCGGAAGAGTACGCCAAAATCGGGCTGGAAAAAGACGGTAAGTATCTGCAGATCAACAGCAATATCCTGCAGATTGAAAACGAACTCTATGCGCCGATCCGCCCGAAACGCGTCACCCGTCGGGGCGAAACCCCGTCTGATGCGCTGTTGCGCGGTGGTATTGAGTATATCGAAGTGCGTTCGCTGGATATCAATCCGTTCTCGCCGATCGGCGTTGACGCCCAGCAGGTGCGTTTCCTCGACCTGTTTATGGTTTGGTGCGCGCTGGCCGACGCGCCGGAGATGAGCAGCGATGAGCTGCTGTGCACCCGCACCAACTGGAATCGGGTGATTCTGGAAGGGCGTAAGCCGGGCTTAACGTTGGGCATCGGCTGCGAAAGCGCGCAGTTCCCGCTGGCGCAGGTGGGTAAAGATCTGTTCCGCGATTTACGCCGTGTAGCGCAGACGCTGGACAGCATTCACGGCGGCGAGGCCTATCAACAGGTCTGCGATGAGCTGCTGGCCTGTTTTGACGATCCGGAATTAACCTTCTCAGCCCGCATTCTGCGTTCTATGATTGAAGAAGGGATTGGTGGAACCGGCCGTGCGCTGGCCGATCGTTACCGGACCCAGCTGCGTGAAGAGCCGCTGGAGATCCTGAGCGAAGAAGATTTCATCGCCGAGCGCGACGCGTCGGTGGCGCGACAGAAGAAAATAGAAGCGGAAGACAGCGAGCCGTTTGAGGCGCTGTTGGCGCGGCACGCGTAGCGGTCGAAGCGCTGGAAAAGAAAAAGGCCACATCACTGTGGCCAAACTTTCATCTCTGATTCAGGGATGATGATGATAATAAATGCGCGTCTTTCATATACTGAGACTCGCGGCTGAACAAAGAGTTCATTTTATTTTAAAAAAATTCACTCCCGGAGGTGACGAATGCCGTTGTTAAGATAGTTTCACAGTCGACCATACCCGAATGGAAGCCCCAGCGGTGCGTGTCGCGAAGAAAATGAACACGCCGCATGGCGATGAAATCACCGTATTCGATCTGCGCTTCTGCGTGCCGAACCAGGAAGTGATGCCGGAGCGCGGTATCCACACCCTCGAGCACCTGTTCGCCGGCTTTATGCGCGATCACCTGAACGGGAATGGCGTGGAAATTATCGACATTTCGCCGATGGGCTGCCGCACCGGGTTCTATATGAGCCTGATTGGTACGCCGGACGAGCAGCGCGTCGCCGACGCCTGGAAAGCGGCGATGGCCGACGTGCTGAAGGTGAAAGATCAGAACCAGATCCCGGAGCTGAACGTCTACCAGTGCGGGACCTACACCATGCACTCGCTGGAAGAGGCGCAGGAGATCGCTCGTCATATCATCGAGCGCGATGTGCGCATCAACAGCAACGACGAACTGGCGTTGCCGAAAGAAAAACTGCAGGAACTGCACATCTAGTGCTTCCGCCGCGGCCCGACGCCTGTCGCCGGGCCGCTTTCCCGACGCCGCCATGACGACGACCACCACCTTCTCCTTTCAGCACCGCCCGCTGGTGCCCTTTGCCCATGATTATGCTCACGGTGACCAGGAAGACTGGCATCAGCATGACTGCGCCCAGCTGCTGCATATTTTAAGCGGCGTGGTGCGGGTGGCGACGCCGGCAGGCTACTGGGTGGTGCCGCCCGGACGCGGCGTCTGGCTGCCGGCGGGAACGCCGCACGCGCTGCGCATGACCGGCAACGTGGCGGCGCGAACGCTGTTTATCGATCCGCTGGCGCGCGCCGATCTTCCGGCGGGCTGCCAGATCGTACAGATCACGCCCCTGCTGCGGGAACTGATTGTCTCCTCCCTGGCGCTGGCCGAGCGTTATGCCCCCGCCAGCCGCGACGAACGGATTTATGAGCTGATCCTCGATGAGATCCGCGGGATGGCGATCCTGCCGTTTGGCCTGCCGGAGCCGCAAAGCGAAACGCTGCGCCGGCTGTGCCAGCAGGTGCGCGAGGCGCCGGGCGACGTCTGGAGCAGCAGCCAGGCGGCGAAGGCGTGCAGCATGAGCGAGCGAACCCTGAACCGCCATTTTCAGCGGCAGACTAGCCTGACGTGGCGCGAGTGGGTGCGCCGGGCGAAGCTAATGGAAGCGCTGATTCGCCTGGCGCAGGGCCACTCCGTGCTGCGGGTGGCGCTGGAGCTGGGCTACGGCAGCCACAGCGCCTTCAGCGCCATGTTTCGTCGGGTGATGGGCGTCGCCCCCAGCGACTATTTTCGTCCCCCGGCCTGATCGGCGGCGCTGAGCGCATTGCACAGCGCCTGCAGCGAGGCGCGCGCCACGTCATTATCGATACCCACGCCCCAGTAGCTTTCTCCTTGCGGAAAAACGCAGCGGATATAGGCCACCGACCGGCTGTCGCTGCGCGCGCCGAGGGTATGCTCATGATAGTCCTTGATCATAAACGGTTGCCGAAACAGCGCGCTGAGGCCGCTGGCTGCGGCGGAGAGCAGGCCGTTGCCCTGGCCCTGCAGGCGTCGGGTTTCGCCGTGGTGACGCAGCGTTGCCTGCAGGGAAAGCTGGCCATTCTGCTGGCTGGCGCTCTGATAATCGATCAGCGTCAGCGCAGACTGCGTCTGCAGCCCGTAGCGCGTGCGGAACAGCTGCCACAGCGCATGGTGGGTCATCTCTTTGCCGTCGCTATCGGTGGCCTGCTGAACGTGCTGGCTGAAGTCCTGCTGCAGCCCGCGGGGCAGCTTCAGGCCATGATTTTGTTCGATAAGCCAGGCGCTGCCGCTTTTCCCCGACTGGCTGTTGACACGGATCACCGCCTCATAGCTGCAGCCAATATCCTGCGGGTCAATCGGCAGATAGGGCATCCGCCACGGGTCGCCAGGCTGACGGGCATCAAATCCTTTTTTGATCGCATCCTGATGAGAGCCGGAGAAGGCGGTGTAAGCCAGACTTCCCGCCCACGGGTGGCGCGGGTGAACGGGGATCTGATTGCAGTTTTCCACCACTTCCACCACCCGGTTCATCTGCTCGAAGCGAAGCTCAGGGTCGATGCCCTGGCTGTAGAGATTCATCGCCAGCGTCACCAGACAGACATTGCCGGTGCGTTCGCCGTTGCCAAACAGGCAGCCTTCCACCCGGTCGGCACCGGCCATCACCGCCAGCTCGGCGCTGGCGACGCCGGTGCCGCGGTCATTGTGCGGATGCACGCTGATGCAGACTTCGCCGCGGCGGGAGAAGTGGCGGCAAAAATATTCGATCTGATCGGCATAGACATTCGGGGTGTTGACTTCCACCGTCGCCGGCAGATTGACGATCATCGGTCGCTCGGCGCAGGGCTGCCAGACATCCGCCACCGCTTCGCAAATCTCAAGCGCAAACTCGGGCTCGGTGAAGCAGAAGGTTTCAGGCGAATATTCATATTGCCAGCGGGTCTCTGGCTGCTGTTCGCACTGCTGACGGATAAGCCGGGTGGCGCGGGTCGCGAGGGCGATCACCTCGGCCTTGTCCATGCCGAAAACCAGCTCGCGGAACAGCGGCGCGGTGGCATTGTAGAGGTGGACGGTGGCCCGGCGGGCGCCGCGCAGCGCCTCAAAGGTGCGCAGGATCAGCGGGTCTCGCGCCTGGGTCAGCACCTGGATAGTGACATCCTCCGGGATGCGCTGTTCGTCAATCAGCTGGCGGACAAAGTTGAAGTCGGTTTGTGAAGCGGAAGGGAAGGCGACCTCAATCTCTTTAAAGCCGCACTCCAGCAGCAGATCCCAGAACTGCAGTTTGCGGGCGCTGTCCATGGGCTCGGCCAGCGCCTGGTTGCCGTCGCGCAGGTCAGTCGACAGCCAGCGTGGGGCGTGGCTGATTTGCCGGTCAGGCCAGCGGCGGTCGGGAAGAGCGATCGGCGGATAGGGTCGGTACTTTTCAGCAGGATGGCTCAGCATAGTGTTCTCCTTAATGGTCAGCCTTTATCCTGCCCGAGCGCCGGCGGGCGGGCTTTCGCAAACGAGACAGAAACTAGCGAGAACTGGACAACCTGAAGGCGTAAAAAAGGGACCCGCAGGTCCCTTAATGTGAGGCTTAGTGCGCGCCGCCGCCGCCGCCGGCGCTGAACGGGGGTCTGGCGAACCACACCAGTCCCAACAGCAGGATGAAAATGGCCGCTGAGATCCAGAAGATTTCGTTGGCGGAGATAATCAGCCCCTGGTTGGTTATCTGCTGTGCTATCCAGCCGGACGCCTGTTGCTGCGTCATTCCCATCCCCTGCAGCTGATCGTAGATCTGCTGCGCGTTGGGGTTGAACGGCGTCACCGATTCGGTGAGCTGCGCATGGTGCAGCGCCTCGCGGTTGGTCCACAGGGTGGTGGTGATCGAGGTACCGATGGAGCCAGCAAGGGTACGGGTGAAGTTCGACAAGCTCGACGCCGCCGCCAGCCGCTCCGGCGGCAGGCCGGAAAGGGTGATGGTGGTCAACGGCATGAAGAAGCAGGCCACCGCGAAGCCCTGGATAAACTGCGGCCACGCCGAGGCGCCAAAGTCCATCCCCAGGTTCGAAGGTCCAGGCGCGCCAGTAGAAGCAGACGGCGTACATGATAAAGCTGAAGGTGACCAGCCGCCGCATATCGAGCTTATGCGCAAAGCGGCCGATAATCGGCGACAGAATGACCGGGATCACCCCACCGGCGCTGACGCCAGGCCGGCCCAGGTCGCAGTGTAGCCGTAGACCTCCTGCAACAGCTGCGGCAGCAGCACGATGGCCCCGAAGTAGAGCATGTAGGCCAGGCTGATGCAGAGGCAGCCGATGGTGAAGTTGCGCGACTTAAACAGCGACAGATCGACAATCGGGTTATCGTCGGTCAGCTCCCAGACGATCAGGAAGCTTATCGCCACCACCGCCACGATGGTCAGAATGATAATTTCATTGGAGGAGAACCAGTCCAGCTCTTTGCCCCGGTCCAGCATCACCTGCAGACTACCGATACCGATGATCAGCAGCGCCAGGCCGACGCCGTCGATACGCCGCTGTTCGGTTTTGGTTTCCCGGTTGCGCAGGGGTCTGCAGGGTCATCAGCACCACCGCCACGCCAATGGGCACGTTGATAAAGAAGATCCATCCCCAGTGGTAGTTATCGCTGATATAGCCGCCGAGGATCGGGCCGCAGATGGGAGCGACGATCACCGTCATCGACCACAGCGCCAGGGCGATAGAGCGTTTCGCCGGCGGATAGTTGCTGAGCAACAGACTTTGCGACAGCGGGATCAGCGGCCCGGCAACAATCCCCTGAATGACGCGGAAGAAGATCAGCATCGTCAGGCTGTTGGAGACGCCGCAGGCCCAGGAGGCGATGGCGAAAGCGGTGGTGGACCACAGGAACAGCTTCACCTCGCCCACGCGCTTGGCCAGCCATCCGGTGATCGGAATGGAGATGGCGTTAGCGACCCCGAACGAAGTGATGACCCAGGTCCCCTGGCTCAGCGATGAGCCAAGGTTACCGGCGATGGTCGGGATCGCCACGTTGGCGATAGTGGAATCCAGCACCTGCATGAACGTCGCGAGCGACAGCGCAATGGTCATGATGACCAGCTGCGCGCCTTCCAGCGGTTTTTGCTGTTGCATTACACTCACCCCGAATTATCCGGCGTTGGCCTGAATGATCTCGTCTATCAGCTTATTGACCGGATCGAGAGCGATTTCGCGGGCGTTGCTCTCGTAGACCGGGGAGCTCCGCACCTGGCTTGCCAGCATTTCGCCATCGCGATCGGTGGTGTTAACTTCTACCAACGTCGAGAGGCCGATGCGCAGCGGGTGTTCCGCCAGCTGTTTTTCATCCAGTTCGATGCGGACCGGCAGACGCTGTACCACTTTGATCCAGTTACCGGTGGCGTTCTGCGCCGGCAGCAGGGAGAAGGCGCTCCCGGTCCCCATATCCAGACCAACCACCTTGCCGGTGTATTTCACGTCATCGCCATAGATGTCGCTGATCACCGTGGCCGGCTGGCCAATGCGCATATGCGCCAGCTGGGTCTCTTTAAAGTTAGCGTCGATCCACAGGTTAGTTGCCGGAACCACCGCCATCAGCGGCGTGGTGGTGCCGATCTGCGCGCCAGGCTGTACCGAGCGACGGGAAACGTAGCCGCTAATCGGGCTGACGATCTGCGTACGCTGCAGGGCCAGCCAGGCGTTACGCACTTCGGTCGCCGCCTGCAGCACCGCCGGCTGCTGTTCGAGTTTGGTACCCAGCACGATCGCCTGGTTGGCGTTGTACTGCTGGATGGCCACGTCAAGCTCGGCCTGCGCGCTGGCGACGGTGTCGCGGGCGTGCTGCAGCTCTTCGCGGCCGATGAGGTTCGCCGCGCCCAGCGGGATACGGCGGTTCAGGTCAGCCTGCGCCTGGGCGAGGGCGGTCTTTTTGACGTCAATATTCGCCTGCAGCTGCTTGCTGTTGATCATCTGCTGACGGGTTTGACGCACGCTGGCGGCCAGCTGCGTCTTGGCTTTCTCAAACGCCTGTTGGGCATCGGTCTGATCGAGGGTGACCAGCGGATCGCCTTTCTGCACGTAGTCCGTGTTGTCAGCCCAGACTTTGGTCACGCTGCCCGAGACCTGGGCCATAATTTGTACCTGGTTCCCTGCCACGTAGGCATCGTCGGTCTCTTCGTAGTGACGCAGTACCAGAAACCAGTAAATCCCATATGCCACGGCAATAATAATGAAGAGCAATGTCAGCAACAGAAGGGCGCCTTTACGCTTCCCTTTTTTGCTGCCTGGTTGCTGCGGGGTTTGGCTCTCCGCATTTGCGCTCATGTTATTCTCCACGATCTTATTATTTCACATCGGCTGAGCCGACCTGTTTATCAGAAAGGCCAGCAGAGATCTGCTGGCCTGGCTGTTTTCCTTGCAACGTAAAAATGGGCTGAGCGACGCCGCCCTTAGCGTAGAGAGTCCGCCAGCACGCCTTCTTCTTCCATCTGGTCAAGGCGGCTCAGGAGTTTGCGGGTAATATGTTCGAGCTGATCTTTTTCGCTGGTGCTGAGTGAAGACCACAGCTGATGCAGGCAGTTATGCTGAGGCGGCAGGACTTCACGCAAAAACTGATGGCCCTTTTCGGTCAGCTGCAGATGCAGACAGCGACGATCGTTATCGCTCTCGCGGCGTTCAATCCAGCCGCGTTTTTCCAGTTCATCAGCGATACGGGTGGCGTTGGTACGCGACGAGCCCAGCGCACAGCTCAGCTCGGACGGCTGAATGCTGTGGTTTTCCTGCGACTCCAGCGTAATCAGCGCCATAAATAATGTCTCGTTAATTCCCTGCGCTTTGAGCATTTTATTGCGATTTTCCAGCAGCTTACCTTGCATATGCATGCAAAGACGAGTTAACAGAATCTCCTGGAACGGGAAATCTTCATGGCGGCTGGCGCGGAACTTGAGCATTTGCTCAATGGGAGTAAACGAACTATCCATTTGGGTATGACCTCATTAATTACAGCCGATATAATAACTATTGTGACAAATAAATCAAATGAATTATTGACCAAAATTGATACGTAAAGCTTAGAGCCCGCTGGCGATTTTCCAGGCCAGACCGTAGGCCAACGCCGACAGGAGGGTCGGGATAATAATGCTGCGGGTTTTCCAGAAGGCGCCCCCCAGCACCAGGAAGCCGATCAGCGTCGGCGCCAGACGATGGGCATCGGCGAGGATCTCCGGCACGCTGGAGACCACCAGCAGCGCGCAAATCGAGGCGATGCCGATGGTATCCAGCAGCACGCTGACCGGGCCACGGCGGGCAGGCCGGGCATGGCCCGCGCGCAGACGCAGGGGAAGATAGCGAAACAGATAGTTCACGCCGCCGACAATCACCCCGAGCAGAAGGACCTCACTGTTCATCCGGCATCCCCTTCAGCATGGCCTGGACCAGCGCCGTCAGACACCCGCAAACAATCCCGGCAAGGATCGCCGCCGGAATGGAAAATAACAGAATGCCATCCAGGGACGCCCGCCAGCGCCGCGGTGACGCACAGGGATTGCTGGCGCTGGAAAGAGGCCAGCAGGAAGCTCATAAACAGCGCCGGCAGCATAAAGCCGAGCGCGGCTTCCACCGCCGGATAGTCCACCAGCAAACCGTTGCCGGACCAGGCGCCGGCCAGCGTGCCGCACACCCAGGATGCCCACGAGGTGAACGCGAGACCGAGCATCCAGTTTTCGCTCCAGCGGCGGTGGTCGCGAACCAGCCTGGCGGTGGCGGCGGCGAAAACCTCATCGGTCAGGCCGAAGGCCCAGAGGGCGGTTTTCTTTTTGTTCAGCGCGGTATGAATGCGGCTGCGCAGCGAGGGTCCATACAGCACGTGGCGTACGTCCATCGCCATCACCGTCAGGGCGGCGACCCACAGCGAACTGCCGGCGGCCAGCATGGCGGTGATCACAAACTGGCTGGCGCCGGCGTAAATGATGCAGGAGAAAAACAGGCTTTCCAGCGGGGTGAAACCCAGCCGGGTGGCATTGAGTCCGAAGGCGAATGCCACCGGAAGGTAGCTGATGACGATGGGGAGACTGTCTTTAATGCCTTCGCCGACGGTGGCGACACGTTCAGATAAGGCACAGGTTAAGGGCGCGGGGTTTTCCATATGAATAACTTATCGCTGGATCCATGTGAAGGTGGCAAATTGACCGATGTCCCCACCTTAACAGAGCGCGACGCGCCTTAACACTATGAAAATGCCCGCAATCCGCTTTTCCCTGACCCAGACGGGATGAAAGGCGGGGAAGGGGGCCCGGATAAGGCGTCGGGCCTTATCCGGGAGCGGGTTACTGCTGCGCGGCGAGGGCGGCTTTCACCCAGCTGTCGAACAGCGGCTGGTGGGCCTTGATCCAGCCATCAACATGACCGTTAATGTCGGCTTCAGAAGCATGGCCGTCGTGCATCATCGCATTCTCGGCATTGATGTCGGCGATCGGCAGCTTCATGACGCTAAACAGAGTGGCGGCGGCCGGGTTTTTCTCCGCCCAGGCTTTGTTGGCGACAATGTGCATGGTGTTGACCGGGAATCCATAGTTGGCGCCATTGGCCAGTTTGGTATCGATGTTTTTCTGCTCGCCCGGCAGGGAGGAGAACGGCACCTGCAGCCAGACGACGTCTTTGCCAGGCTTCAGCACGTCGCTAACCCAGTACGGCGTCCAGGTGTAGTAGAGCACCGGTTTACCCTCTTTATAACGGGCGATGGTGTCGGCCATCATCGCCGCGTAGTTGCCCTGGTTATGGGTGACGGTTTTGCTCAGGCCATAGGCGTCAATCTGGTGGTTAATCACCGCTTCGCAGCCCCAGCCAGGGGTGCAGCCGGTGAGGTCCGCTTTGCCGTCGTTGTTGGTATCAAACAGTTTGGCGATCTGCGGATCTTTGAGCTGATCGATGGAGGTGATGTGGTACTGCTCGGCGGTTTTTTTGTCGATCAGATAGCCCTGGGCGGCACCTGAGACGTATACCCCCTTGCGGTAAAATTTGTTATCACCGCCCGCCGCGGCGTACATGTCATCGTGCAGCGGCTGCCAGTTGGTGGCGATGAAGGTGGTATCCCCAGCGGCAATCGAGGTATAGGCAACGTTATAGTCCACTTCGCTCGGTTTCTCGACGGTGTAGCCAAGCTTCTCCAGCGCGCGGCTGACCAGCAGGGTCTGGAAGCTCTCTTCGGAGATGGTGCTCTGGGCCGGCTTGACGGTAATGCCTTTGCCCGGCAGGTCGGCGGCGAAGGCGCTGGTGGCGATCAGGGTGGCAAAGGCGGCGGTGGCCATCATCGTGCTATGTCGCATGGTGGTTCCTCTTATTGTTTAACGGGAAGGGCGGCCCCCCGGCATCGGCTGGTGCCGGGGAGCGGCGCTGTTATCGACTTATCGACAGAAAGGGCGAGTGAGAAGCCCCAGCGGGCCGGTGGTGTACCAGCGGCGGTTGCCGCGACTGCGGGCGTCGCGGCCGACGGCCTGGGTAAGGCGGTCAAGAATAATCGCCAGGATCACGATCCCCACGCCGCCGACGGTGGCCAGGCCCATATCCAGGCGACCAATGCCGCGCAGCACCATCTGGCCAAGACCGCCGACGGCGATCATCGAGGCGATCACCACCATCGACAGGGCCAGCATCAGCGTCTGGTTAACCCCGGCCATAATGGTGGGCATCGCCAGCGGCAGCTGAACTTTAAACAGCAGCTGTCGCGGGCTGGCGCCAAATGAGCGCGACGCTTCGATCAGATCCGCAGGCACCTGGTTTATCCCGAGGATGGTCAGACGGACGATGGGCGGCAGGGCGAAGATAATCGTCACCACCACGCCGGGCACGTTGCCGATGCCGAACAGCATTACGATCGGCACCAGGTAGACGAAGGCCGGCGTGGTCTGCATGGCATCCAGCAGTGGGCGGAAATTTTCGCCGCCCGCGGACTGCGCGCCAGCCAGATCCCCAGCGGCAGGCCGATGATCATGCAGAACAGCAGGGCGGTGAGGACCAGCGCCAGGGTGACCATCGCCTGCGACCACGCGCCGATGGCGCCAATGGCAATCAGCGATACCAGGGTGGCGACCCCCATGCCGAGGCTGGAGATCTGCCAGGCGATCAGCGCGAAGACGATAATCGCCACTGGCGCCGGCATTCCCAACAGCAGCTGCTGAAAGGCGCTGAGAATGTAGTCGATCGGCACGCGGATCCCCTGGAACAGCGGACGGAAGTGCAGCACGATCCAGTCGATGGCGTGGGTCACCCAGCTGTCGAGCGGGATCAGGGTCTTATGGAACGGATCCATGATATTGAACTGTTCCGGCTGCGGCGCCGGGGCGCTGTGCAGCCAGTCGGCGCCGCCGCCATTGGTCGGCGCGGCAGTAGAAGCGCCACCCCAGGCGTCTGCAGCCTGGGCGGCGTTGTCGGTTGCCGGGGCGCTGTCCCACGGATTGGTTTGATCAGCCATGATTCACCCCCTCGCGATCTAAAGCCTGGAGCAACATTCGTTTGGAAATGATGCCAATATATTGTTGTTCTTCATCCACCACCGGGACGGCGCACGGGGCGTGGCCGACGTGGGAGAGCAGATCGCTGAGCGGCGTTTGCGCCTCCACCGCCAGCGGGGCGTCAATCAGCGCCGCCTCGATCCCCTGGCCGGCGCTGAGCGCGGTTTTCAGAGAATCGATCGACACAATCCCGACAAAGCGATTACCACGCTCGATGACATAGCCATATTCCCGGTCTTCATCCTGTAATAATTTCAGCGCTGAGCGGGGGCCAAAACCTGGTGTTTTACGAATCAGGCCGACCGGACTACGACGGGCAATATCTTTGGCGCTGAAGACCTGGCTAATATCGACGCCGCGGAAGAAGGTGCGGACATAATCATTGGCCGGATTATTCAATATTTCATCCGGAGTACCGACCTGGACCACTTCGCCATTTTGCATAATGGCGATACGATCGCCAATTCGCATGGCTTCATCAAGGTCATGGGAAATAAAGACAATGGTACGCTGATGCTTAGCCTGTAATTTGATCAGCTCATCCTGCATTTCGGTGCGAATGAGCGGATCGAGCGCGGAGAAGGCTTCATCCATTAACAGAATATCGGGATTAATCGCCAGAGCGCGGGCTAAACCGACGCGCTGACGCATCCCGCCGGAGAGTTCATCCGGCCAGGCGTGGGCATAATTCTCCAGCCCCACCTGCCGCAGCGCTTCCCGCGCTTTTTGCTCTCGCTCAGCGGCCGGGACGCCGGCAAGCGCCATGCCAAACGCCGTGTTGTCGAGCACGCTCATGTGCGGCATCAGTGCAAATGATTGAAAAACCATCGCAATTTTTTTACGACGCACCTCGCGCAGCTCGGCGTCCGACATTTTCGCGATATCGACCCCGTCAATCAGCACCTGGCCGCGGGTGGGTTCAATCAGGCGATTGAGAAGGCGAACCATGGTGGATTTCCCCGAACCGGAGAGCCCCATGATGACGAATATCTCGCCTTCTTCAATGGCCAGACTGGCGTCTTTGACGCCAAGCGACAGCCCCGTTTTTTCCAGTATTTGCGCTTTGTTGAGTCCTTTCTCAATATATTTGAAAGCACGGTGAGGGTGCTCGCCAAATATCTTATAAAGATTTTTAATTTCTAATTTAATTGCCATGCAATAGAGAAGTTCCTGTTATTTGTTTATTGCGATACGGTACCCAATGGTGATTATGATCTTTTTACACCCTAACATACTCAGATTCTGTGACAACCCTTAATGACAAACTCTCGGCAAAATGGAGTGAGGGACATGGCGGCGCAGCCCCCGTGATATAAGGGCTGAGCGGTAATTTGTTGTGGGTAATATTTTTTGATTATCTCTGGATAATTCGACTGAAATAGACCAGTTTTCTGCTAAATATGACGGGATGATGACGGTTAGGCCATGGAGAGAATATTTGACAGATGAACCCACTTTTCTGCGAAATAGATCACCAGGAATTCGGTCGCGATATTCCTGGTGAAAGTACGGTTAAAAGTCCCAGTCGTCGTCGGCGGTCTCTTCCATTTTTCCTATCACGTAGGAGGAGCCAGAACCGGAGAAAAAGTCGTGGTTTTCATCGGCGTTGGGCGACAGCGCCGCGAGGATCGCTGGATTAACCGCCGCCATCTCCGCCGGGAACAGCGCCTCGTAGCCGAGGTTCATCAGCGCTTTGTTGGCGTTGTAGCACAGGAAAGCGCTAACGTCGTCGAACCAGCCGCTCTCGCCGTACAGTTCCCGGCTGTAGGCCAGCTCGTTGTCGTAAAGATCCATCAGCAGATCGAGGGCGAAATTTTTCAATTCTTCGCGCTTGCCGGGGCTGACGATCTCCAGTCCTTTCTGATATTTGTAGCCGATGTAATAGCCATGCACCGCTTCATCGCGAATGATCAGGCGGATCAGATCCGCGGTGTTGGTCAGTTTTCCCCGGCTGGAGAAGTACATCGGCAGCCAGAAGCCGGAGTAGAAGAGAAAGGATTCGAGGAACACGCTGGCGATTTTTTTCTTCAGCGGCTCGTCGGCCTGATAGTAGCCCAGCATCAGCTGCGCCTTGCGCTGCAGGGGCTCACAGCTTTCGCTCCAGGCGAAGGCTGCATCCACCTCCTTGCTGTGGCACAGCGTGGAAAAGATGGAGCTGTAAGAGCGAGCATGAACCGCTTCCATAAAGCTGATGTTCGACAGCACCGCCTCCTCATGCGGGGTCAGGGCGTCCGCCATCAGCGCCGGCGCGCCGATGGTGTTCTGAATGGTGTCGAGCAGGGTCAGCCCGGTAAAAACGCGAATGGTCAACTGCTGCTCCGCCGCGCTGAGGGTTTGCCAGGCGGGAATGTCGTTCGACAGCGGCACTTTCTCCGGCAGCCAGAAGTTGCTGGTGAGACGGTTCCACACCTCCAGATCTTTATCGTCATCGATGCGGTTCCAGTTGATCGCGCTGACGCGCGTTAAATGGGTCATCCTGATCTCCTTACAGCGCGCAGGACACGCAGCCTTCAATTTCAGTGCCTTCCAGCGCCAGCTGGCGCAGTCGGATGTAGTAGAGCGTCTTAATGCCTTTCTTCCAGGCGTAGATCTGCGCCTTGTTGATATCGCGGGTGGTGGCGGTATCGGGGAAGAACAGGGTCAGCGACAGCCCCTGATCGACGTGGCGCGTCGCCTCGGCGTAGGTGTCGATGATTTTTCTGGGGCCCTATCTCGTAGGCATCCTGATAGAGGGCCAGATTGTCGTTATTCATAAACGGCGCGGGGTAGTACACCCGTCCGGTTTTCCCCTCTTTGCGGATCTCAATCTTCGAGACGATCGGGTGAATGCTGGAGGTGGCATGGTTGATGTACGAGATCGAGCCGGTGGGCGGCACCGCCTGCAGATAGCGGTTGTAAATGCCATAGCGCATGACGTCGTCGCGCAGCTGGCGCCAGCTTTCCCGGTCGGGCAGGGAGATGCCGGCGCGGGCGAACAGCGCGCGGACCCGTGCGGTTTCGGCTGCCACTCCTCATGCAGATATTTGTCGAAGTACTCCCCGCTGGCGTAGCGCGACTGCTCGAAGCCGGCGAAGCGCTGACCGCGCTCGCGAGCCAACAGCATCGAGGTGTGCAGCGCGTGCCAGGTCACGGTGTAAAAGTAGATATTGGTGAAGTCCAGCCCCTCCGGGCTGCCGTAGGCAATGCCTTCCCGCGCCAGGTAACCGTGCAGATTCATCTGCCCCAGGCCGATGGCGTGGGAGGCTCCTCGAAAGCTCCGCCGCCGTCGGCGGGCACGTTGCCCCCAACCTGGGCGTCGTTGAGCTTACGGTCGCGCTCCATCGCGTGTTTAACTCCCCCACCGACAAAATTGTCTTTGACGTTTCGCACCAGACCTACGCCCACAAGGCGCTGACTGGGCGCGCGTACACTTATATCGACCCGGCACGCTACGGCGAGGCCTCTGGCTTTGCCAATCCCGACGAGTCCGAACACGACCTGTTCGCCATGGGCCATACCTCCACGTCGGTGAGCCTGGGCTGCGGCCTTGCCCACGCGCGCGACCTGGCGGGCGACAGCTACAACGTCATTACCATCATTGGCGACGGTTCGCTTTCGGGCGGTCTGGCGTTTGAGGGCTTTAACAATGCCGCCGAGCTCGACAGCAACTTGATCATCGTCGTCAACGATAACGACCAGTCCATCGCCGAGAACCACGGTGGCCTCTATCGCAATCTGGCCGAGCTGCGCGCCAGCAACGGCACCTGTGAGCGCAACGTTTTCCGCGCGATGGGGCTCGACTACCGCTATCTGGACGCCGGTAACGATGTGTTGGCCCTAGTCGACGTGCTGCAGGAACTGCGCGATATCGATCATCCCATCGTGCTGCACGTTTCCACCGCCAAGGGCAAGGGCTTTGAGCCAGCCCAGAGCGATCCCGAGCGCTGGCATCATGTAGGTCCGTTTGACATGGCGACTGGGCGCAAGCTCTGCCCGGGCCATCCGAGCGAGCCTGCGCCGCGCACCTATGCCGACATTACGGGCGAGGCCCTGAGCGCTGCCATAGAGCGCGATCCGCAGGTTGTGGGCATCACGGCCGCAACGCCCTACATCATGGGCTTTACGCCCGAGCTTCGCGCCGCGGCAGGCAAGCAGTTTGTTGACGTGGGCATTGCCGAGGAGCACGCCGTGACCTTTGCCACCGCGCTTGCGCGCTCGGGCGCCAAGCCAGTCTTTGGTGTGTACGGCACGTTTTTGCAGCGCGCCTACGACGAGCTGTGGCACGACCTGTGCCTCAACGACGCCCCCGCAACCATCCTGGTATTTGGCGCGTCGATCTTTGGCACCACATCCGAGACGCATCTCTCGTTCTTTGATATTTCCATGCTGGGCGGTCTTCCCAACATGCACTACTTGGCGCCGGCCTGCATGGAGGAATATCTGTCCATGCTGAGCTGGTCGCTCGATTACCGCGAGCATCCCGTGGCGATTCGCGTGCCGGGCATTGGCTTGGTAAGCCGCCCCGACTTGGCGCCTGCCGAGGACGCCGATTACGGCGCCGTTCGTTACAACGTGGTGCGCCAGGGTCGCGACGTGGCCGTGCTCGCGCTTGGCGATTTCTTTGAGCTGGGCGAGCGCGTGGCAAACCGCTTGGCCGCCGAGTGCGGTATCGAGGCCACGCTCGTCAACCCTCGCTTTGCAACCGAGCTTGACCGCGAGTTCCTCGACAGCCTTGCCGCCGAGCATCGCGTTGTCGTCACCCTCGAGGACGGCATCTTGGACGGCGGCTGGGGCGAGCGCGTCGCGTGCTATCTGGCCTGCACGCCTGTGCGCACGCGCACCTTCGGCATCGCCAAAGGCT
>OKVR01000259.1_pt1 | contig 17244 bp, 15 predicted proteins | sample 1606891 | NCBI WGS metagenome assembly OKVR01 (sample SAMN03281011, study PRJEB24777) | human gut metagenome | isolation source: fecal sample PR176 from 1 month old male Indian infant, caesarean delivered... | place: Singapore | collected 2006-01-13 | reverse complement strand
AACCTTGACTTAACATCCAATAGGCCAGCGTTTTACGGTGGTCTTTTTGTAGTTCCTAAACGCTGCATAAAACTTTTTTGCAAACTTCCTCAATTCTCTATTGACTTTTCATTTGCAGGCTAATTTTAAAATTTCTGAGCACTGCTTTTATGTTGATATGGAGTTAAATACATTTGCTTTTATGGCTTCCAAAACAGTTACCTATTATCCATTACAACTATATATTTATTTTCTTGGGAGAGAAGGCCAATCTGTATCGCCTGAATCTTTCAAAAAAAATTTACAAGCAACATGAACATGTTACACTGAAATTAGTAAAAGCAGTTGAAGAAAATAAGAATATTTCGAAATTAAAAAAGAAATGTCTTTTTAGAAATATTATTTTGCCTATGGTTGAAACTCAGTATTTTATATGTACAGAATATTTAGATGATAATAAACCATTTTTATATTTTGATGAGTGTCTCAAGTCATACAGAGATATATACAATGATCCCTTTATCGCGAATGAACGGGTCTCATACCATCGCAGAACAAAAGGAAAAACTATTACATCAAAGAAATATAGGCGGGCCTTAAGTAAGTTTAAAATAAGTTAATAAGTAAAGCAAGTAATTTAAATATGGAGATACCTCGCGAAAGAAAAAGAAGATATGTTTTTTAGATATACTAAGATGTTTGGTTCTTATTATAATATTATAGAGTATGTGAAAGTTTTTCTGTAATTAAAGATTTATAAGGCCTTCTATGATAAATAAAAATTATAGGAGGCCATTTATAATGGCAAGAGAAAAGAAAACTATACACATAGTACAAATGACTGATGGAAAACGAAACATCATACGCCAACTTCTTGCGGAGCATGACATCAAATCTGTAAAAGTGTGTGGTACTCTCAAAATAATAATGAAAGCTGAAATGGACGAACACCTTGGTTACAGCAAATCAGAACATTCGGGCAATGATAACTGCTGTAATGGTTATAAAACAAAACAGGTCAACATCAGCTGTAGGAGTATGAAGATTGAGGTCCCCCAAGATCGGAAATCAGCCTTTGAACCAGATGACGTATAATTAGTTTCACAAATTCAAATTGATATAAATAGGCATGGTCTATAGCCGTTTGGCAGAATTAAGTTACCACACAAAAATCTCTCAAAGAGGCTAAACACAATGTTTTATAACATTATACAGCTAAACGAGGACATAATAAAGCACGATTTAAGAGATTTAGTCCGCAGCAGCGTTGAGGAAACCTTAAACGCCTTTTGGGTAAGGAAGCTGATGAACTGTCAATGCTCAAAAATATGAGCGTTCTGCCGGGCGTTAGGGTTACCGTTCAGGACACTATAAGAAGAATTTCCAGACAACTGTCGGAGTCGTGGAAATCAATGTCCCTAAGCTGAAAGGGTCCTTTTAAAACTGCCATCATTGAGTGCTACCGCCGCAGGGAATGCTCTATAGAAGAAGTCCTGATAGATGTACCTGGTAAATGTCTACGTATGTCGCGTGGAAGACATCACAGAGGCTCTATGGGGAACCAAAGTGTCTTCTGGTACCATTAGAAACTTGAGTAAAAAGGCTTATGAGCATATCGAAATATGGCGCAACTGCCCATTATCCAGCAACTATCCTCATGTCTATGTGGATTGTGTTTACCTGAAACGTAGTTGAGGTAGCGAGGTGTGGAATGTTTCCATTCTTGTTGCTATCGGGGTCTGTGAAGACGGATACCAGAAAATTATCGGTGAGGCTGAGGGTATTAAGGAAGACAAAGATTCATTGCATTCTTTCTTTGTATGGCTCAGAGAACGCGGTCTTAACGATATGCAACTCATCATAGGCGATAAAAAACTCGGAATATTGGAAACTATACTGGTGGTATTCCCAGCTGCCGCTATCAGCGGTGTACCGTTCACATTTACGTCAACATCTTCTCTGTTACACTACAGAACAGGATGAAAATGGTATCCATGATGCTGAAAGCCATTCACTCACAGAAAAGTAAGGTAAACGCCAAATGTTGGGATACCCTAACATTTGGCGCTTACTTTTCATCGTCCTTTGCATTGCGTTCTTCCAGCATCTTCTGCAGGGATACGATCAGATCATTCTGGGTACGGATGGTTGTATTCAGTTGTGAGATCGTATCCTTCAGTTCCTTGAACTGGATGTCCTTTGCACTGGATGCCATGGTCCTTCGCTCCTCTGTTTCATTACTGGTATTTTACCAGAAATCGAAGAAAAAAGCGTATTCGTCACGGCCAGGTATTCGTCATAATGAGGGTGGATAACTGACGCGGAGAGCAGCCATAAGATGGATAAACCAAGATATTTTCTGTTATGGCAATCTCTGAATACGATGAAAAGTGATGAAATAGAAATCGCGTAGGAGGTTATCCCGGCCTGGATGAAAAAAGAAAGAGTTATCCACGTTTCCATAAGAAATGTCACTGGAAAATTTCGTCGATTTCACGATGATTTTCAGCTGGTTTGGATCGCCTTTGGTTGTTCAATGTCCAGTCCGCTGAGCAGCCAGTCCAGCTGCCGCCAGGTAATTGCCTGAGCTTCTGAACGCTTCCGTGGCCAACGATAGCGTCCCTGTGCAACATTCAGTCTCTTGTAAAGGAGCACATATCCATCCGGTTCACGGAGCAGGACCTTGATCCGGTCACACCGTTTACCGCAGAAAAGGAACAGGGATGACTGATCCGGATCCATGGAAAGTTTGTCCCGGACAATGCTGCAGAGACCATCGATCGATTTGCGCATGTCTGTTGTGCCACATACGATATAGATGTTGTCCGCCACGGAGATATCGCCTAACACCCGGTGCCTTTCACAAGGCTCAGAATCCGATCAAGGATAGCAAGGTCAGTTCCATTGGCGATGCGGATTGTCGCATTGCCCAGAGATATTTCTATGCTGGCAGAAATATCTGCAATACAGGTTGGACTCGCAGGCGCCGACTGGCATAGAAGCATCAGCTCAGGATTCGCTGCTTTTGAATGAACGTTTAAGCGGACCATTTCCTGAGCCGGAGTCGGTGAAGGCTCCGCTTTGGAAATTGACTCAGGGATTTCACAGCAGGCCTTTCTCCTGAGTCTACTGACCCAGTTGTAAAAGGTTCCCGGATGAATTCCGTGCTCCTTACACCACTGATAATCGGAGAGCCCACTGTTCCTGCATTCCATAATTAGTTGGAGCTGCTGATCAGCTGGGACTCTGGCATTGTAACTGGACATTTTCGATCCCCCCATAAATGTGTAGTGAAATACTCGCGCCTATCAATGAAATGTATCGTATTCCAGAGCTAAGTGCTTGCATCTAGCTATCTATCATTATGAGGTATTTGGCGGCAAAGCGCTAGCTACCCTAATATTTGGCGCTTACGATAAACAAAAAGCAAAAGCTGTAAAACAAGCTCTAAAACTCCTTATTTCGGAAGGAGTAACCTCTCCCAAAACTGTACCTGCGGCAGTTTAAATTTATCAGTCTGTAGGATACCTTGTATTAGTGCGCCTTTTTTAAGAACTAAAGATATATTTTTCAATCTATAAATCTGAGATAAAAGACTGACTCACCAAGTAAAAAGTAAATGCTCAACTTTATTAATCTCCTAAGGTGGGGGATAGTCTATTAAATTCTACAACATCTTTAGTTGCGCATCAGTACTGATTTCGTGATTGGGCAGAGCAAATCTGCGAATATAACGAATGCTTCAGCAGTCATACTGTTAAGGAGTGGTGCAGTTAGCATAAGATAACTGTCTCTAATTATTACCGTTTAAAGTTTTTTAAGGCATGTCTTGAAAATTTTCAGGAAGACCTAGCATATAAAAGTGGACCTATGTCAATATTTTGGACAAAAAAAAGTATTGACATAGGTCCAGTTAAACTATTTATTAATTAAGAGCAATTATTTTTTTTATACCATATTTTACTGTGTATAAAAATCCATGGTCTCTAATACATCTTAAACACCCCCTTGCTTTATTGCTAAGAGATCTATGTTTTAAAGGTTGAATCCCAGAACTACATAGTACAAAAGAAAAATGTTCTAATAATAAATGATAGACGTCTAAGGTTCTAGCAATATTCCAATATGCTATATTAATTTTAGATCCATTCAAACTTCCTAAACAACTTGGATTATAACTTATTAAAAAAGCTTTATTCTCATTAGCATTATATTTATTATATAAGTTTAATGGAGCTTGTTTGATAACTCGAATTTCATTAATATCTTCGGTATAGTAATAAAGCAATTCATAACATTCTAAAAACATTTTCTTTTGAAAAATGATATTTAATTCTTCAGAAATAGATAATTTTTTATTTTGTCCAATGTTATTAAGCTGATTGAGCATTTTTAAAGGTTGCATAGTCTGCCTAATTTGAGATAAGTTCATAATAAATGCCCGATAATCTAGTAAATTATTCTTGTCTTCAATTTTTAAATCGTCTACAAGAAATTTTTCATATTTATCGGAGACATCATTTGCCATACCTATCATTAAGATATCTTTACAACCTATTATTAACTGGTCGTTTAAACTGATAGTATTAAGATTTTTAATATTTTGATTAAATAGGATATTCCAGTTAAAACAGGCTACACTATTATACTCACTTAATATCCATGGAAGCAATATACGAGAATCTGCAGGATACAAATGACGTTCTTTAAGAGTATCATAGATACTGCATAAGTTAATATAGGAAACCCGTATATTAGTATAGTCATAAAATTGTTCATCAAAAAGTTTAATAAAATTAGAGGATATATTCCAATGTAAAATAATAATATCATATTGTTCTGCTTTATAAATATTGCTTAGTAATGATTTTATTGTAACTAAGAATAAAAAAGGAGGAATATTATCAATGTTAAATACTATTGGAATATTATTTGTTTTTATAGGATTAATCTGAGTATACTTTGAAGTATTTTCAAAGTATAGTAGTTGAACTTCTGATAATCTTAAGTTCGGCTTTTCTTTTATTAATTTATAAAAGTATATACAAGAAAGTATTTCTCCCATAAAGCCAGGCATTCTAGCCATTTGTTGGTTATAATTAGACATATCAATCCTATTTTCAAGTTCTTTTAATACACTGAATTCAAAATCACATAATTCAAAAAAGTATTCTTTTTTAAGGATAAAACAGTTATATCCCCAAAAAAAAGACTGATTTAAAAATTCATTTGCAATAGAAAAATATTGAGGAAATTTTTCAGATATAATATCCAGTAATATCTGTAAATCTTCTCCATTCATAAAAAGTCTGTTATGGCCTTCAAAATGTTTATAGACATTCTGCTGTTTTCCAATAGGTGTAGGTAAAGTACTTAAATTTTGCTTACATGGTAAGATACAATCAAATTTTTCAATATATGCTTTCATAGATCTATCATTGTCTAGTTGATACATATGCGCTGTAGTATCATTTAATACTTTTATATAAATTTGACCTCTTCCACTTGGATCATTACTAGTATATTTTTTATTTGTCAAAGACAGAAAACGCCTATAATGACAGAAACCGTAATAATCCGCTTTTATATTCTTCCAAGCCCAATATTGCGTGGTTAATTCACAATAAGCCTTATTTTTTTTGATATATTATCTCCTGTATTATCTGGTATAAAAGAATCAGATAATGGTTTTGTTTGATATTCTGCACCTGCTACCACATTAATCATAAGACTGTTATTTATAATTTCATCCTCTTTATTTGGAATGTGTGTAACAAATATTTTAATATTGCACATAAAGTTTAAGTCCTTTACTATTTAATTTCTTTTTCTATTAAGTGTAATGCTGCTTCTATAACTTTATCCATATCATAATATTTATATTCACCTAAACGACCTGCAAATACTACATTAGGTGTATTTTCTGCTAATTCCTTATATTTTTGATAAAGACATGAATTTTTTTCATCATTAATAGGATAATACGGTTCATCGCCAGGCTTCCATTCTCTTGAATATTCAAAAGAAACAACAGTTTTTGGTTGGCTGCCAAATTCAAAATGTTTATGTTCAATTATTCTTGTATATGGTATATCACGTTCTGTAAAGCTCATAACAGCACATCCTTGATAGTTATCGCATTCTAATACTTTTGTATCAAACATAACAGAACGATATTCTAAAACACCAAGTTGATAATCAAAATACTCGTCAATTATTCCAGTATAGATTGTTTTTTCAGCTATATTAGGATTTTCTTTAATAAAATCCTTATACTCAGTTTTAAGTAATACATCAGAAGTTGATAGCATTTTTTTAATAATTGGATTATAACCTCCAATAGGTATTCCTTGATATCTGTCAAAATAATAATTATTATTATATGTAAAGCGTAATGGTAATCTTTTTATTATAAATGCGGGAAGATCTTTTGCATCACGTCCCCATTGTTTTTCAACATATCCTTTTATTAAACGTTCAAATATATCGGGTCCCACTAACGAAATTGCCTGTTCTTCTAAATTTTTTGGTATTTTGATATCTAACTTTTTTATTTGATTATTAATTATATCTCGAGCTTCATTTGGATATTTAATCCCCCAGATTTTACTAAATGTATTCATGTTAAACGGAAGATTGTAAACTTGGTCTTTGTAACATGCCATTGTAGTTAATACAAAGTTATTAAATTCTGAAAACTGATTAACATAATCCCATATTGCTTTATTGGAAGTGTGAAAAATATGTGCACCATAGGTATGTACATTAATACCCTCAATACTTTCACAAAAACAATTTCCCGCAATATGTTTTCTACGATCAATGACTAAACATTTTTTTCCTGCTTTAGAAGCTTCATGGGCGAAAACAGCTCCAAATAATCCTGCACCAACTATTAAATAATCATATTTCATTTTTTTAACCTCTTATATTAAATTTTGTAAATATTTATAATACTTTGTAATGCCTTCCTCTATTTCAATACATTGTTCCTTACATACAGATAAAATTTTAGTATTATTTAATATTATTGCAGGAACATCTACAGATCTAGCAGGTAAATACTTTACAGATATATCTGGAACCATTTTATGTATTATTTTGATGATCTCATTCTGAGATACTCCTGAATTTGAACTAATATTAAAAACAGATTCTTTGCCTTCATAGTAAATTAATGAAGCGAGCATGTGACATACATCATCAATATATATATAATCTCTTATAACTGTTCCATCTCCCCAAATTTCAATGGTTTGATTGTTTATTGCTCGTTTTAAAGCTGCATCAATAAATCCCACTCCCTTGGAATAATCTTGACCAGGACCATATGGGTTGGCAATTCTCGCTATAATAACGTTAGTATTAAATTGCTTATTAAATGTTCTGAAGGTGTTTTCGATGCAAAGTTTTAAATTACCATAATGATTTATAGGTATAGCCAAAGTTTCTTCGTCAATTGGCATATGAGTTTGAAAACCGTACACTGTTCCTCCAGAAGATAAATAGATTATTTTAAAATGATACTGCTTAGAAAGATCACACAGCTTTACCGATTGAAGAAAATCATGTGTATATCCTTGCATATATTTATTATTTGAATTACCTGGATTTATTGTACTTATTGCATGGAAAACTACATCGACATCTTTTAAATATGGAATTAAATCATCATCTTGAAAAAAATCGCCTTTAACGTAAGTTATTTTTGTCGATTCACGGAAACCATAATCCATATCAAATGATATAACGTCATGTCCCATAGAGCTTATATATTTACATAAATTTTTTCCTATAAATCCGTTTCCACCTAAAACTAGTATTTTCATATTTTTCATGTGACTTTTTTAATTATTATCACATATACTCCTTCCTTTTATTAAATGCCAATAATTATGCATACTTCCTATAATCGGTATTATGTAATGTTTCAATACCTTCTAGTAGCTTTTCGACGATTTTTGTGTAACCTCCAATCGGTATCCCCTGGTAACGATCATTAAAGTAATTATTGTCATATGTAAACCTGGTTGGTAGCCTCTTAATTATGAATGCAGGTAAATCTTTACAATCACGCCCCCACTGTTTCTCTGTATAACCCTTGACCAGCTTTTCATAAACATCTTTACCAACAAGCGACAGCGCCTGTTCTTCCAGATTCCGAGGATCCGTAATATGAAGTTCTTCAATCTGCTCCTGTATCTTTTGCTGAGCTTCCTCTGGCGTTTTAATTCCCCACATCTTACTAAAAGTATTCATATTGAACGGAAGATTATAAAGTTCATCCTGATAAATAGCAATAGGACTATTAATATAATTATTAAACTCAGCGAACTGATTTACATAATCCCAGATTTTCTTATTTGATGTGTGAAAAATATGTGCTCCATATTTATGCACATTAATATCTTCTACTTTTTCACAATAGATGTTTCCACCTATGTGATCTCTCCGCTCGATTACCAGACATTTTTTGCCTTTCTTGTGAGCCTCATGGGCGAAAACTGCTCCATATAAGCCTGCACCTACAATCAGATAATCATATTTCATATAACTTCCTCCTTACTGTAATGCCTGCATATAAGCATCACAAACTTCTTCTACTTCACCTTTTAATCTCACATTCCCTTTATCCAACCATAGTGCATGATCACATAAACTTCTCACGGAATCAATAGAGTGAGAAACAAATAATAAAGTCGTTCCTCCCTCAAGCATACCTTTCATTCGTTTTTCACATTTTTGCTGAAATGCATAATCTCCAACAGATAGTACTTCATCGACTATTAATATATCTGGCCGCACTACTGTTGCTATAGAAAAACCAAGCCTGGCCGCCATACCTGAAGAGTAATTTTTAATCGGCATATCTAAAAAATCTTGTAGTTCTGCAAATTCAACAATTTCTTCAAAATGATCCTGCATGTACTTTTTAGTATGTCCTAAAACTGCACCATTTAAAAATATATTTTCCTTAGCAGTTAAATCACCATCAAAACCAGCCCCTAACTCAATCAACGGAGCAATACTTCCCTGTATTTTAACAGTCCCCGTATAAGGTTTTAAAATACCACATATTAATTTAAGCAGAGTTGACTTACCAGACCCATTTGTCCCGATTACGCCCCATGCTTCTCCTTTTCTTACACTAAAATCTACATTTTTTAATGCCAGAAACTCCTGGAACATCAATTGATGTTTTACTAATTTTATCACATATTCCTTCAAATTATCAATACGTTCCGAAGCCATATTAAAACGAACCGTGGCATCTGATACATTTATTACAACATTATTTTCTTTCATATGGTCACCTTAAATATAAAGAATAAATTTATCCTGAGTCTTTGCAAAAAAGCATGTTCCTAAAATTAATGCAACCAGAGCAATGCAGGTTCCCTTTATAATCATAGCCGGCTCCGGCATCTGGGTATACATAACCACCATACGGAACTGTGTAACATAATTGTACATAGGATTATAGGTTACAATGAATTTCTGTAAATATTCAGGTAGCGCTTCCAGCGGATAAAATAGTGGTGTCAAATACATCCAGGCTGTAATAACCGCATTATAAATATACTGAACGTCTCTGAAAAACACAGAGGCTTGTGCTAAGAACATCCCAAGCCCCAGACAGAATACATATACCTGGAGTAATATAATCGGTATCCATAAGAAATAAAGTGTAAACTTCACTTTACATACTATAAATACAACAAGCATTGCACCAAGAGCAAATAGCAGATTAACTAAAGAGCTCGTAACTCTGGATATAGTAAAAACATATTTAGGCACATATGTTTTCTTTAATAATGCAGCATTACCTGTTATAGAAAAAATTGCCTGTGTCGTAGACTCCGTCAAAAAGTTAAAAACTGTCTGTCCAATAATTAGATATACTGGAAAGTTCTCAATATCGAAACGGAACATATTTGAAAAGACAATTACCATAATTACCATTGTCAAAAGTGGATTCAAAATACTCCATAAATATCCTAAAAAACTTCTTCTATATTTTAGCTTTACATCTTTTTCTACAAGCTGCTGCATCAAATGTCTATATGCAAAGAAACTATCCAGCCGCGCTTTCAACTTCATATTTATTTTTTCTCCTCTTCACGATTATTCCTGAGTTTCTTATACAGGCCTGAGCCAAGTAACTTCTCGTATAGTGCCGTATTAACGTGAAAAATACTCATGAGTATAAATACCCAATACTTTCTTCTCAATCTTTCATGATATACAGGATTTACATATTTTAATTTTTTATTAAATGATTTACATAGCAAACGCCCTTGATGTTTATTAGGATTCATAATGCATGCCACCGCATAATAGCTTAGGATAACAACCTCTGCTTTCCTGTAAACATACTCCCTGGCCGCTTCTGTTAAATAAGTTTCATTTCCATGAGTAGACAATCTTAGTGCCACTTGCTCAATATGAGTAATACGTCTTAATTTATTAACAACCGAAACGCTTTGCTCTGAGTTGCCAACTAAATATTCATACAGAAATATGTTAAATGGAATAATGCTTTCTGCTCTGCTGCATGGTATTGTAGAATACTCATGATCCTCATAAAATATCCCTTCAGACAGCTGATAATTCAGCGCCTTATAGAATGAAGTTTTATAACCAATACCGTGAAACAAAAAGCACTTATCAAAATCCTTCCATTTCTCAATAATTTCCTTTAATGTGTAAATCCGCTCATATTCTGAACAATACATACGAAAAACTGTTTTCTCGCCAGTTTCCATGTCAACGGTATGATATGGGGTTAAAAATACATCTGCCTCACAAACCTCGAGTTTTTTAATCAATTCTTTTAAATTATCCGTTATCACCCAATCATCGGCATCAATCACCTTTAAAAATTTACCATTAGCAGCTTCGGCGCCTGTATTTATAGCAGAACCATGACCTCCATTCTGCTTATTAATCAGTCGATATGTTTCCGGATACTTTTCCACATACTCGTTTGCAACTGTAGCAGTACTGTCTTTCGATCCATCATTAACGATCAGTACCTCAATCTTATCCAGAACATCGCCTGCCAAAAAAGAATCGAGAGCTTTTGATAAATATTTTTCCACATTATAAGATGGAATAATAAATGAAATTATCTTGTTCATTTTCTTTCCTTACCTATTCTCACATAAAGGGTATTCTTTGTCAATGTATGATTTACCTCAGATATTTCCTAACCATCCAGGATATAACAGGGTAAATATAATAGTTTGTTTTTCTAAGTATTGATACAGCCTTATGTTGGATTCCATTATATATTAAAGGCATATCTTGCTTCAAGTTTTCTTCCATCTCAATCAAATCCGACTTATGATTTTCCTTAAAGCTTAAATATATCTTATACTGACTCGTTACCATCCTACTAATCACTGTGACCATGGCTTTCGAACATGTGCAGTTTTCATTGTCATGATAATATTTAATCAGATGATCAAGCACCATTTCATGTTGGCTGCAGCGTTTTTTCATATTATCAATGCTCATACTTTGTGTAGGCATACCCACACGATATTGATAAACAAATTCTTTCAAAAATAACACTGTTTTAATAAACGGTATGGGATAAATTATATATTCTGTATCAACGTAAAAACAATTTTCATCCAAACGGATTCCCATATTCTGTAGAATGCTGGTCCGATAGGTCATTGCATGCATTTTCAAAAATGTTTTGTTTAATACCTCCCCAGCCAGATATATCTTCTCGTATTGAATTTGTGGACATAATTCGTCCACTTCTGCCTTTGTATCCCCAGTTTTATAATCTACCCAATGATAGTTCGATAAAATCAAGTCTGCATCTGTTTTTTTTAATGTCTTTACAAGTTTAACAAATGCCTCTTTAGCAACCCAATCATCACCATCTACAACTTTAAAGTATTTTCCAGTTGCCTCTTCTATTCCTCGATTAATCGTGGAACCATGGCCGCCATTTTGCTTTTTAATGATTCTAAATAATTGTGGATAAAGCCTCTCATATTCAGCAGCAATCGCTGAAGACCCATCCTTTGAACCATCGTCTATAATTAATACTTCAATGTCACCAATAATCTCCTGTACAATAAAAGACTCCAGACATTCTGAGATATATTTTTCTATATTGTACATGGGAATAACAATTGTTAAACACTTCATTTTTCTGCCTTCCAAACTTCCCCTTCTTTAATCAGGTCCTTAGTAAGAGCCAGCTCATTACTGCCGAACTCATCTTCTTTAATTCCCTCTGTGCTTTCTTTCATCAACATAATTTTAGGTGTCATCAGCATTAACTTCAAATCAAGCCATATGGAGTAATTTTGTATGTAAGTAAGGTCCAGTTTCAACTTATCATACGACGTAGTATTATATTTTCCAAATACCTGCGCATATCCTGTAAGGCCCGCTTTTACTTTTAGACGATAAGAGAACTCTGGTATTGTTTCTTCAATCTTTTCAGCTAACTCTGGTCGTTCCGGTCTTGGTCCAACCAAAGACATATCGCCAATTAATATATTCCATAACTGTGGAAGTTCATCCAGTCTAATACGTCTAAGCATCCTCCCAACTGGCAGAATCCTATCATCCTCTGCCGAAGCCAATCTGGCCCCCGTATGTTTCTCAGCATTTTGAATCATAGTCCTGAACTTATATATATCAAAAACTTTTCCGTCCTTTGTCAGACGCTTCTGCTTATAAAACACAGGGCCTCTATCGGTAACTTTAATACACAGTGCAATAATCAAAAAAAACGGTAATGTAATAATCAGACCAATCCCTGCAAAGACAATGTCCATTAATCTTTTCACCAATTTTTGTTCTATCTGAAGTCCCTCATTTCTTGATAACAAAAGTGGTGAATCAAAGATATCCAGATCCGATGATGTTCTAATCAATATATCTGATATTTTAGGCACTGTATAGGTTCTAACCGAACGGTTGAAAAATTCTTTCATCAAAAGATTTCTTTCATGGGCTGGTACATCACCAATAATTACGGCATCATACGATTCTGCAGTTTCAATAATTTTATCGTTGCCACAATTAATATGGATAGCCCCAGATAAATAATACTTATCCTCTCTTGAATTAATCTTTTCCATCAAATGAAACGCCGGCCTGTCCCCATAAATTAACAGTAACCTTTTTGGAGGGAACATTTTTTGATAGAGCCATTGAAAGATGTATGCCCATAATATAACAGCAACTACCTGAACTGCGGACATCGTCAGAATCATTCTCATATCATGAAATTTTTTATCTAAAAGAGAAATCTGAATATATGTTATAGTATTGACAAAAAGCAATGACAATACCTGAGAACGAATCAAATTCCCTCTCTTCAGATATCCAATTTTAAATCCACCATATGTCCGCAAGAAGAAAATTAGTAAGGTAGCATAAAGGGCGACCATAAGCCAATTTCCTCTTCGCCAAAATGGAAATTCTATTATTTTATTGTAATATCCAATCCATACATACCAGTAGATCAGGATTTCTAAAAAAACAATTATAAATGAAAAAGAAAACTTTATAACTCTTTTATACTGCTCATATTTCTTCAATTTCCAACATCCTTTGCTTGACCATTACCGGAACAGCCTAACGCCCCAAGTGTTAGCATCAACCACATGATAGGTGTCGCGATCGGCAAATTCAAATTAACAAATGCCTGAGTGCTATAGCATACTACAGCCATCATCGCTGCGATAACACAAGGATTACTGCACCCTCTGCGAATACATCTGACCACAAATGAAACAAGATACGTCAAATATGCGGCTAAGCCTAAAATACCAACAGTTATCAAATAATGCAAATATTCATTATGTGCATTATCAAATAGTTCACCGTACACATTGCCTTTTGTTTTATCCAACAATACAATTCCAAATGTGTCTGGCCCGAACCCAAACAATTTTTTAAATGGCGAGAAGGCATGAAATGATTCTATTGCATTCCGCCAAATATAGCCTCGATGTGTCCCCCACTCATCATTAAATAACAGATAATTACTTATTACACCATAACGCTCAGCATTTCCATTGACGTTTACATCAAGAAGGAGAAAAATACCACTACCAATGATTACAAATATAATTACTAACCATGCAAGCCTAACCCCACCACCAATGCTCTCTTTATAGTCAAAAATATCTTTATCTTTTTTTGTCATGTAATCCAGCAGATAAGCCAGGGCAGTTACCAGCCATAATCCGATGACAATATAAAGCAATCCACTATAATTTACAATAATACGGAATGCACTATCGATTTCTAAAACTCGTCCTGCCATGCTAATGTTAATCCAATCAATGCATTGTATAACCGAAAAAAACGTAGCAATGATAACTAAATATCGCCTAATTCCACATTTATCTTTAAACAGGTAAAGAGGACTTAAACCAAATAGTGCTGCTAACGATAAATACGCATTATCGCTAATGCCTGTAATTATTGCAACAAAACCAATTATCATGCAAATATAATAAAATATAATTCTCTTCTTTTCTCTCTCAGTACTATATAGAACTGCCGCAACAGCGACTATCATTCCTACTAACGCTGTATACGTATTAATATTTCCAATAGTAGAAGTAAACATAAACTTCTGATCTTCCAGCATTCCTACCTTGAATTTTAATAAATCCAATTGAAAATAATCGCTAATACCAAATAAACACACCAGCATGGAAAACACAAGGAATGCATCAAGATACCATCTTCTAAACTTCCCAAATCTTGTTACGCCAAAATATGCCGCACCATAGAGGCAGAGTAAAAACAATCCTGAATATCTTCCTTCATTACCCCAGAAAGATTCATAAACATAATCGGAAAGAATGGTAGAGAGCGCTGCTATAATAAGAAATGTAATTAGAGCCCAATCAGTCACTGTAAATTTTCTTAAGAACCCTTTCCAGTGAAATTCGGAAAAGTAGCTTTCAATTTTGCCCGAGTTTAAAATACCGGCAATTGCTAATGCAATAAATAGTAAAACCACTGATCCGATATAGAAATAATACTTTGACTGTAGAATATTATAATACCTATCTGTAACAAACAGAGGGAAGAGACAAAGTATAAGGAATACAAATACATCAATTACATAGTTAAAAACATTATCTTCTTTCTTGATGGATTTTTGCTTCACTATTTTTTTAGCCATAATCGATTCCTTCCATTGTTGAACATATTCTTACACAGTATAACATTTTACAACCAATACCGCAACTCTATCTATGCTGAAAAAATGGGCATTTTATTTAAGATTTTATGAATATTAACCGTACAATCAGTCAGATATTTACAATTTTTCCGGGACTTCTTTTGCTGCCCATAATTTCCCTTATAGGAAGTATAATTACCTCGTAATGCAATTAGGAATTTCAAAAAGTATTTCAAAAAGAAAAAGGAGAGTGCATTAATTATGAGAAAGCAGACAAAATTAATTGCAGTATTATCTGCAGCAGCTCTGTTAGCTATCGGTGCCTCCATGACTTCCTTCGCAGCTACAGGCTGGGCAGAAGAGAACGGAACATGGGTATATTATGACAAAGATGGCTATCAGGTAGAAAACGAATGGAAAAAATCCGGTAACAACTGGTTCTGGCTGAATGAAGACGGCGAGATGGCAACAGAAGCATTAGTAGAAGATGGTGATGATTATTATTACGTAGATGCTAATGGTGTTATGGTAGCAAATCGCTGGGTATCTATTGTTAACGAAGAAGATGAAGATGATACTCCAGAAAACTACTGGTATTATTTCCAGAGCAACGGTAAGGCTTATAAGGCACCAGAAAGCGGTAAAGTTCAGCTTAAAACAATCAATGGTAAAAAATATGCTTTTGATCAGGACGGCAGAATGTTATATGGTTGGGTAGCTGCAGATAGTGCTGAGCGTATTACAAGTGACGATGGCTGGAATGCTGCCGCAGATATGTACTATTTCGGTGACGAAAATGATGGATCTATGGCAACTAACTGGCAGAAACTTACAGTTTATGACGACGGCGAAGAAGACGATATGGATTACTGGTTCTATTTCAAGAGCAACGGTAAGAAATTCTTCAACGAAAAAGATGATAAAGATTTTGATACAAAGAAAATCAATGGTAAAACTTACGGCTTTGACAACAGAGGCGTAATGGTTAAAGAATGGGATGCTGCTACAAATTCTAATAGTCCTACTGCAGCAAACTACAGTTATTTTGGCAGCGCAGATGATGGCGCGCGTATGACAAAAGGCTGGTTTAAGGTAGTTCCATCAGATGAGTTTGATGAGTCAAATAATGACGACGAAAACGAGAAATGGTACTATGCTAACGGAGACGGTACTCTTGAAGCTGGTAAACTTTCCAAGATTAAAGGAAAATACTATGCATTCAATGAAAAGGGTGCTATGTTAAGTGGTCTTATTCGTATAACTGTAAATAGCGATGATAGCATTAATGTTCTTGATGATGGTGTTGATGCTGATGAGTTGGATGACTTAATTAATGATAAGACAAGTGGCGGAGATTTATATTATTTCGGTGATGGCGAAGATGGTTCTATGAAGTTAGGCGTTCAGACTGTTACCTTAGATGGTGACAATTATAGCTTCTTCTTCACAAAGACTGGCGGTATTGAAGAAAAGGGTGCCGGACTTACCGGAAAGTATAACAAAGTTCTTTATAAGTATGGTAAGAAGATTAAAGCCGATGCAGATGATAAGTATCTGGTAGTTAAGTTTGACGAATCCGCTAATACTATTGAAGTTGTTTCTAGCAAAGATTTAAGAGCTGACACTAGATCTTACAAGAATGATAAAAATGAAACTGTAAGAGCTACAAATTACGATTTCACTGGCTGTGTATTAGTTACAACATCTGGTTCTATTGTTAAGACAAAGAGCAATTGTAAAGATGGAAATGACTGGTACTTTGATGTTGAAGATGGTGTAATTACAAGCTATGCCAACAACAAAAATAACTAAGTAATAATTAACATATTTCGATAAGAAATTCTAATTGCCATAAAGGAACTCATACTATAATAGTATGAGTTCCTTTGAATTTTTGCTCTTTGTCAAGTGTTGGGGAATTTTAGTGTCTCGTCACTATACTTAGAAAAGCAAAAAACGGGTTTGTCAAGTTTTTTGTGTAAGTTTTAAGAAAATTTTTTGGGGAGGGGAACCTCCCCATTTGTATCATCCGACGCTTTTGAATGATACTTTGTTAAAGTGTTTTGGGAATATTTCTAATAGGG